>TARA_B110000259_G_scaffold8254_1_pt1 | contig 17803 bp, 11 predicted proteins | sample TARA_B110000259 | Tara Oceans TARA_B110000259 (sample SAMEA4397649) | marine metagenome | biome: Polar Biome; feature: [SRF] surface water layer (ENVO:00010504); material: water (ENVO:00002006), including particulate matter (ENVO:01000060) such as... | depth 5 m | reverse complement strand
AAATGTAAATAATCAGCTAAAAACATTTTTTTCAGTAAATAAAAATATTCGCTTTTGGTCATTTTTTGATCATTTTTATAAAACATATTTCGATAATAATGGTGGAATTAGGCTCTGATTAAATTCAGACGGTTTTTCACAACATTTAACAATCTTAAAGGCATTTATGTATTTCATTAAAACGCGACACATTTTAACTGTAAAAGGTTTACACACTAATTAGGTGTAATGAATTTTAGTTGCATTTAATATTCTGTATTAGGGTGTAAACCTTTTACAGTTATAAAAACAGAATAAAGTCAATAACTTCATATTTTTGTAAGGAGTAAGACTAAAGATTCATTATATAATAGTTCAAGCCTTGGTCATCTTTTAAATTTATTTTTTTTGTTTAAAGATATCAATTTCACAGAATAAGTCTTTATATTTTGTATAATTAATATTAATTAATATTAATTAATATATATTTAGTATATTTAGTATATTATCACTAATAATATTAGATAATTGAATAATAAATTAGTATGGAACTTGTATTTGTAAAAATATTCTTACCGAATAAGCATTCCTTTAAATCACGAAGAATACAACTCTGCAATCAATCAGCTAAAATTCACTCGCATAATAATTTTGAATTGAATTTAATCACTTCAGGATCAGGAAGGAGAATTATTGGTGATAACATTTCAAAATTTGAAAAAGGCGATTTGGTACTTCTTGCACCTCATGTTCCACATTGTTGGGAAATTATTGATCCAGAAAAAGATAAAGAGCCATCAAGTATTGTTACTCACTTTTATGAAAACATTATCAATTCTTATTTCTTTAATATTCCAGAATTAGAAAAAGTTAAAAACTTACTAAATCAAGCTAATCGTGGAATCTCATTCAGAATCAAAGAAAAGAAAAAAATTTCTATGATTTTTGAGGAGATGTTAAATCTTGAGGGATTAGAGTGTTACATTGCACTGCTGAAAATATTTGATTTCTTAATAAAAGTTGAAGATTTTGAATATTTGTCAAATCCCATTAATAATGTTTCGACATTTTCTAAAAATCTAACTAAAATCAATAAAATTTACCAATATGTGTTACTCAATATCCGGGAAGACATAAAACTTGATGCCGCTGCAAGATTATTAAACATGTCTCCTAGTTCATTTTGTAGATATTTTAAAAAAAAGACGAATTCAACATTTATCGAGTATGTTTCAGCTGTACGTGTTGGTATTGCGTCCAAAATGTTGGCTGAATCTAATGAACAAATAACGAAGATAGGCTATGATAGTGGATACAATAGCATGGCTAATTTTAATCACTCCTTCAAAAAAAACATGAAACAAACACCATCCGATTACAGGAAGAATTTTAGATAGCTTCTCTTAATTATGAAATAAGTTAAAAAAAAAACAAATTAAAAACGTTTAATCATAATACAAAAACCTTATCAAATATTCATAAAAACAAGAAACAATCTATTGTTGAAAAAAATACATTAGCAATTGTATTTAAACTCAGGACGAGTCATTATTATATTCTTCAGTTTTGACAACTATGTTGTTTAATTAAGTTTGATATATTATTTTAACGAGTCTCGGAAATAATCACATTTACAAAACTATATGGTTCCCAAAGCCACATATTTTTTATAATTTTGTTCATATATAATCACCTTAATGGGATCTGGAAAGTATTCTTTTTCAATTCCCTGTCCCATTGCTGTTTGAGATTCTTGAAGTGTTAAAAACACACCACTAACAACTGCTGCATACATCGAAGATCCTAAAGCACAAGTCTCAAATGAACTGGTAATCTTAATAGGTAGATTAAGAACATTTGAAAGGGTTTGCATTACAAAATCAGATTTTTTTGCCACTCCTCCCAATGCAATTACTTCATGAATTTTCACCTCATTTTCAAGGAGTCTGTCAACGATTGCTTTTGAACCGTACGCAGTTGCTTCTACCAGAGCCTTAAAAATCATAGTAGCTGTACTTCCCAAAGTTAAACCCGATATACTACCTTTTAAAGATTGATCAGCATCTGGTGTCCTCCGTCCGTTTAACCAGTCTGTTGCAATTATGTCGTTTTCAGTCACTTCTAATTTACTGGCTTCTTCCGATAATTTTTCAACGATCCTATTTTCAATATCCATCCTTTGGTGTTCATTCTTAATAAAAGATAAAGGCCAGGCCAATACCTTTTTGTACCAAGAATAAATATCTCCAAAGGCACTTTGTCCTGCTTCCAATCCAATATATCCAGGAACAACTGACCCGTCAACCTGCCCACAAATACCAGGAATTAATTTATTTCCAATATCTTTTTTAGGAACAATCATAATATCACATGTAGAAGTCCCAATAATTCGAAGTAATGATCCTGATCTGATCTCAGCACCAACAGCTCCGGCATGTGCATCAAAAATACCCACGCCCACTTTTACAGCCGTACTTAAACCAAGACAGTTTGCCCATTCTTCAGACAAGGTTCCTACCAAAGTGTCACTAGTATATGTTTCAGTATACAGATTTTCTCTAAAGCCTTTTAAAAGTGGATCCAAGGAAATCAAAAACTCTTCAGATGGCAATCCTCCCCATTCAGCGTGCCACATTGCTTTATGTCCTGCCGCGCATCTGCTTCGTTTCATTTCTCTTGGGTTGGTATTTCCGGTAACTAATGCTGGCATCCAATCGCAATGTTCAACAAAAGAAAAAGCTTGTTCTCGGAGGGTCTCATCCTCTCTCAAAACATGTAACATTTTAGCCCATATCCATTCTGAGGAATAAATACCTCCTTCAAACTTTGTGTAGTCAGTTTCCCATTTCTTTGACAATGCATTAATTTCTTCAGCTTCCTTAATAGCAGTATGATCTTTCCATAACATGAACATTGCATTGGGATTATCAAAAAATTCATCTATCATCGCAAGTGGTGTTCCTTGTTTGTCAACTAAAACCGGAGTACTCCCCGTAGTATCAAACCCCAACCCAACTACCTTTTCAGCTACTCCTACATCGCATTTACCCAATACTGTCTTCACAGAACTTCTTAATCCTTCAATATAATCTTTGGGATGCTGTCGGTACCGATTTTTTGATGGATCGCAGTACAATCCCTTTTCCCAACAGCTAAATTTTGTTGAAGCTACCGCTATTTCTTTACCTGTCTCTGTATTTACCACCACAGCTCTTACGGAGTCGGTACCGTAATCTACACCGATCACATACTTGTTTACCATTACTTTCTATTTAGAACAATTAATAAAGTGGTCCATATGTTTTACAAGCTCTGTAATCTGACCCTTCTACATCCATTCCAAAAGATGCCCAAGCAGTTGGTCTAAAAATCTTATCCTCAGCTACATTATGCATGTTCACGGGTATTCTCAACATAGCTGCTAAAGAGATGAGATCAGCTCCAATATGTCCATAAGTAAATGCACAATGATTTGATCCCCAATTTGCCATGACGCTATAGACGTCTTTAAAAGCTCCTTTCCCTGTTAAATTAGGCACAAACCAAGTTGTTGGCCAAGTAGGATTTGTTCTTTCGTTAATTGCCTCATGCACATCATCCGGAAGTTCTATTGTTTTTCCTTCTGCAATTTGTAACACAGGGCCTATTCCTTTCACTATATTGATTCTACAAATCGTAACAGACATATTACCTCTTGTTTTAAAGGTTGATGAATAACCGCCACCTCTAAAATACTCTAACATTCCAGGACCCCAAGTGGTATTTTCTAAACATTTTTGCACTTCCTCCTCCTGTATATCCCACCATGGTTTCATAGCCGGTTTACCATCAATGGTTTGCTCACCTGTACCATCTAAAGCTGAAGCACCAGAATTGATTAAATGGATAAATCCATTTGATGCATCTTTTGTTAATTCATATCCTGTAACTCTTTTTACTGAAGCGGGACTCCAATATGTACGCACGTCACTAAAAATTTGTGCTGCTCCATTAATAAGATGCCCAAATAGCATTGATATACCATTCAAACTATCATTTTCAGTTGCTAACATAAATGGTTGTCTAATTCCATTCCAATCGAATGATGATGTTAAAATAGCCTCCATAAAATCTCCATTTGGGAAATGATCTGTCCACTGTCTTTGTCCCTGAAAACCACTAGCTATGGCATTTCTTCCTAAAGCTTCTTCACCGTATCCAAGCTCTTTTAATTTTGGGTTTCCAATCATTAAATCACGACCAATTAAAGCCATCTTGATAACAAACTCCCAAACTTTATCTAATTCTTCTCTTGATTTTTGTCTATTTTCCGGATTATAATCTTTTCCTTCTTTACAGTTTACTTTAGTCCAAGCTAACGCTTTTTCATATTCATTTTTATCATAAATTTCCTTATCTATTCTTCTTGTAAACTCAGACATGTCCACGTTTTCACAACGCATACCCAAGAAGTTTTCAAAGAAATCATTATCCACTATAGATCCCGCAATTCCCATAGAAACAGCCCCCATAGAAAGATATGATTTTCCTTTCATCGAAGCTACTGCTAAACCAGCTCTAGAAAATCGCAATAATTTTTCTTGCACATCTTCAGGAATTGATGAGTCGTCGCTATCTTGAACATCTCTGCCATAAATACTGAAGGCTGGTATTCCTTTTTGGTTATGTCCGGCCAAGGCTGCTGCCAAATAAACTGCCCCTGGGCGTTCAGTTCCGTTAAAGCCCCAAATTGCTTTTGGAATTGAATTATCCATATCGATGGTTTCAGTCCCGTAGCACCAACACGGAGTTACTGTCAAAGATAATCCAACACCTTCTTTGGAAAATTTATCAGCTGAAGCAGCAGCTTCAGCAACTCCACCAATACAGCAATCAGAAATTACACATTCTACTTTACTACCATCAACGTGTCTCAAATTAACTTCTAAAAAAGAGGCAGTATTTTTAGCCATTTGCATGGTTGTTTCTTCTAATGATTCCCGTACACCATTTAATCGACCATCTATTACAGGTCTAATTCCAATTTTGGGTAATTGACCTATTAAATTTTTATAATTCATTTTATAAAATATATTAGTTAGTTTCCTTTATTAAACAAGAAAATTTAAATGACTTGTATCTTCAAATTTTTTTCTATTTTTTTGAAAATATTGTTAATTATAACTTCCTTAGAAAAACAATATTAATCATTTAATAAAAGCTTATGCTTGCAACTGTATTCAAGTAAATACTATAATTAACCGCTCTTGAATTGAATCTTTTATCAAATTCTAAATTAGAAGTATCCAACTCTCTAATACTATTGAAACAAATATTATATTATACTGATAATATCATACAAGTAAATAAATAGAAAAAGAGCACATAGTTCTTCTATTATCTTATTTATTTTGCATTAATATTTAACTATTTATTCATTAAACATCTTTTTAAAAGATAAAATTATTCAATTTGGGTAGATTAAGATAAAATTTAAGAAAAGTATTTTTATTATTCTACATTATGTTATAATTAGAAATTGGAGTATGCTTTTATGAAAATTAAATCTGTTAATTCTGTCTTATCTGACAAACTGTAGTTACTAAATTTACTCGGACATTGTTATAAGACTGTTTAAACAAAAAGAAATATCTTAGAATTATGAAAAAACGATATTATCATTGAAAATCCTCAGTAAAAAGTTACTAGTTTAACAATTTAGCTAAGGTTAAAAACATGTTTATTAACCTCCTTTAACAGTAAATTTATGAAAGGTTGATTTCAGTCTTAAACTATTTGAATTACAACAAAAATTAAAAAATTTTCATAGCCAATTTTTTATTCTCATTTTTTTCTGTATTTTTTACAAAGTATCGTTTAAATGAATGTTCTAGGTTGAATGGTAAAAACAGATCTCTTAGATTAGCATGAGGTCAATTATTATTTCATTAAATAATAATGATATTGGTTCAATAACTTCTTGGAAAACTTTTATTAGAAATAATCATACATTCAAGCTAAAGTAAATTTACTATAAGTTGGTTGTATTTTGGAATGATAATAGAATTCATTTAAATTTAAACAATTCAAATATACAAAGAGTAATTATTATAAGAGATTAAGGTAAAATACGATATATTATTAATAAAATATTAGTAAAGAAGTGTATTTGATTAACCTTTATTTGTTACTATGGAAACTAGTGAACAATATTTAACAACTATATTTTACTTTATAAAATGAAATTATCAATAAAAGGGATAATCCCGCCTGTCATAACACCTCTTATAAATAATGAAAAAATAGATGTGGACGGATTGGAAAAATTAATTGAACATTTGATTTTAGGAGGTGTGCATGGTTTGTTTTTTCTCGGAACGAATGGAGAAGGTACCAGTTTAAGTTACAAACTTCGAAAAGATCTTATAAAAAGGGCATGTGAATTTGTAAATAAGAGAGTTCCTATTTTCGTAGGCATAACAGATACTACGTTTGCAGGATCACTTGAAATTGCAGAATATTCAAGATTTGTAGGAGCAGATGCGGTTGTTGTTGCACCACCCTATTATGTCCCTATATCACAAGAAGAAATGGTGGATTATCTAAAGAATCTAATACCTGCATTGACTTTACCTTTTTTATTATACAATATCCCATATTGTACAAAATTACATTTATCGTTAGAAACTGTTAAAAGGGCGAAGGAACTGGGTGCAATAGGAATCAAAGATAGTTCAGGAGACATGTTTTATATGTATACTCTTTTGAATGAATTTAAAGATTCTTCAGACTTTTCAATTATGACAGGTACAGAGTTGTTTCTTTCTGATACTGTTATTCAAGGTGGGCATGGGGCTGTGCCTGGAGGGGCAAATTTATTTCCCAGACTATTTGTAGATTTATATGAGGCATCGGTAGCGAAAGATATTAAGAAAATTGCAATACTTCGTGAACAAGTAATGAAAATTAACAACACGATATATAATGTAGGTAATTTTTCTTCCAAAATTACAAAAGGAATAAAGTGTGCACTGTCCGTGATGAATATTTGTAACGATTACATGGCGTTTCCTTTTCGTAAATTCGAAGGTGTTGAGCGTGAGCAAATAAAAAAATTCGTAGAAGAGTTTAATAATGTAGAATAATGAATTATCAATTAGGTACATTTGATATAGCTATTCTTGTTCTTTATGGACTGGTATTGGTTGGAATGGGAGTTTATTTTTTTAGGAAAACTAAGACTTCCGAGGAGTTTATGGTCGCTGGGAGAGGCATTCCTGCTTGGGCAGCTGGGATAGCGGTGATGAGCGCTTATACAAGTAGTATATCTTATATTGCCGTTCCTGGTCAAGCATTTGATTCTAATTGGCACCCCTTGATTTTTGCTATTGTTGCCATTCCAGTAGCTTGGTTTGTGACCAAATTTGTTATTCCTCTTTACAGAAAAAATAATATTATTTCAGTATATGGATATTTAGAAAAAAAAATTGGTGAGTGGGCTAGGGTTTATGCATCTTTTTCCTTTTTACTTTTTATGATTGGTCGTACGGCTGTGATACTATATCTTTCTTCTCTTTTGTTAACCCCCTTTGTTAATATTGATATTCGAATGTTGATTTTAATAATTGGAGTAATAACCATTATTTATACTTTAATGGGCGGTATGGAAGCTGTAATATGGACGGATGTAATGCAATCTGTTATAATGATAGGTGGTGTATTATTTGTGGGATATCTGTTAACAACAGAAATTTTTTCAAAACCAGAATATTTAATTCAACATGTCTTCGATGCCAATAAATTTAGTTTAGGGAACACCTCATTTTCATTAAACAGTCGAACTATTTGGGTCATGATAATTTTTGGGGTAACTGAAAATATTAGAAACCTGATGGCTGATCAGAATTATACCCAAAAATACGCATCAACTTCTTCAGAGAAAAAAGCTAAAAGATCTGTTTGGATTGCCATGTTGATCTATTTACCTTTAACTGCAATTTTTTTATATATTGGTTCAGCTCTTTTTGCATTTTATTCTGGTTCGGGTCATATTTTAGATCCATCTATTTTAAAAGGTGATCAGGTCTTTCCTTATTTTATTGCAACAGAATTGCCTGTGGGTATGAAAGGATTGATGATAGCTGCTATACTAGCTGCTTCAATGAGCACCATAGATTCAGCATTGAACTGTTCAGCAACTGTATTGTATGAAGATTATTATCGAAAATACTTTAGTTTAAGCTCATCTGAAAAAGGGAGCATTAACTTTTTGAGGTTAGCAACCATTTTTTGGGGTGTTTTAGGTATTTCTTTTGCACTTTTAATGATCAATGCGAAAAGTGCTCTAGATATATGGTGGCAAATTTCAGGAGTTTTTGGTGGTGGAATCTTAGGCTTATTTCTACTGGCTATTTTCAATGTGAATATAAATAGGATACAGGGAATCCTTTCTGTTATATTCAGTCTCCTAATTATTATTTGGGGAACATTCTCAAGAAATCTGTCACCAAATTATTCTTGGTTGGAATGTACAATGGATCCAATTATTGTTGGGGCTGCAGGTACAGCTGGCCTAATACTACTTGCCCTTTTGTTTGTAATCATAAATAAAAGAAAGCAGAATTTCATAAAAGTATTTAAGAGATAGGATCATGCAAAATGGCTTGTTAGCAAGGAAAGAATTAAAGATTAAGAACATTATATCATATTTAATGATAATTTATGGGAAATTGATATGATGAATTCACAAAAATCAACCGATATAACATTTACTAAATTAAATTTGAAACCTTATAAATTATTTAAATATGAAAAATAAATTTTCTTCAATGTCAACGTCAAGAAAGAGTAAATTATTAATAACTACATTATTGCTTTGTGTACCAATAATTAATAGTTCTGCTCAAGATATCTATTCAGGTTCAAAAGCAATAATTAGTTCGGAATTTATTTACCATAAAGGAGATGTCTGGTATCCAAGTTGTCATGCTTCAACCATTGAAGAGACGGAGGAAGGACTTATTGCTTCATGGTTTGGTGGAACAGCAGAAAGAAACCCGGATGTTACTATTTCGGTAAGTAGGTTTATAGACGGTAAATGGACTACTCCCGTTGAAGTAGTTGATGGAATTCAACATAAGGATTTGCGTTATCCTACATGGAATCCAGTGCTTTTTAATACAGGAAAGGAAATAAAACTGTTTTATAAAGTGGGGCCAAACCCTCGTGATTGGTGGGGTGAAGTCATGTCATCAGAAGACGGTGGTAATAATTGGTCGAACTCAACAAGATTACCTGAAGGAATATGGGGCCCGATAAAAAACAAACCGGTCCTATTAAGTAACGGAGACCTGTTATGTCCTTCAAGTACGGAAACTTCAGGTTGGAGGGTACATATGGAAATATCTCCAGACATGGGTTTGAACTGGGAACGAACCAAAGCTATAAATAATGGTGAGAAAATAGGTGCTATCCAACCAACAATACTAGTACACCCGAAAGGGAAACTTCAAATATTAAACAGAAGTACCAATAAAGAAATTTTATCATCGTGGTCATCTGATAACGGAAGAACATGGACTAAACTAAAACCTATTGGGTTGCCAAATCCAAATTCCGGAATTGATGGAGTAACATTAAAAGACGGAAGACATGTTCTTATATATAATCATATAAGCCCAACAAAAAGATGGGGAGAGCGAAATGTTCTCAATATGGCTATTTCTAAAGATGGAATTAAATGGGAAGCGGCAGTTTTACTCGAAAATGATTTAAATAACGAAAGAGGTGAATACTCATATCCTGCCGTAATTCAATCAAGTGATGGCATGATAAATATCACTTATACATGGAACAGGGAACTCATTAAGCATGTTGTTGTAGATCCTTCAAAAATAAAGTCCAAGCAGATATTAAACGGAATTTGGCCAACGAATTAGTGAATTCCTTTTTCTTATAATAAAAGGGTTCGAGAGCTTGGATGAACATGAGTAATAAAATATTATATCCTAAATTTATAAATAATAGAAAAATTAATTCTCAATTCAAATAAATTATTATTGCTTACTAACAATATAATATGAGTGAAATTCTACCTGGTTTTTGCATTGTAAATAAGGGAATCGAGTACTTCCGCCCCTTCATAGGTATTATGGATATTTCCAGGTATTTACTGTTTCTATTTCGTGATTTTTGTGTTACTTCGCCTAATTTTTGAGGATACTTTTTGACTAAACTGAAATTTCTGTAAAAAAGACATTTTTTATATTATTATTAACATTCAGTTTAATTTATTCTCAAACTTCCCAAACAAACCTTAAAATTTATCTCAATTGTAATAACTGTTATGAATCTTATATACAACAAAATTTAAATTATGTAGAATTTGCTAGAGATCAAAATTTTGTAAATGTTCAATTGTTGTTTAGAACTCAAAAAAAATGAAATACTCTAAATCTTCTTTGGTATCCATACTGCCAGTGCTTTGGAGATTGGAAGAAGAATACAATGTCAAACTTCTCAAAAAATAGCTTAATTTTTTCAATTTAAAATTTTTCTGGGGTACCTGTTTATTGTCTAATTAACCCCCCCTTAAAACATCTAATAAAACATTGAAAATAAAAAAACTCCAGTTGATTATTCTAAGTATCAACTGGATCCAATATATTTTTTTTATTAAAAAAGCTTACTTCTGGAAGCGACTATTAATGGTGAATTGTATTGCAAAAGTTATTTACATAATCCATCACTTTATGAGTTTAGTTTTTATCTAGATTTAAACATGAGTTTATTTAAGGGGTTTTCATTAATTAGGTAAGAGGAGTTTATGAAATATCTAATAATAAAGTCAATATGGTTAAAAAACAATATGAATTCAATAAAATATTTGCATTTAAGTCAATTTAATATGGATATAATTGTGATATGTTTTATTAAAATACTAATAAAATTTAAACTTTATTAAAATGGAAAAAAGCAAATTACAATTATTAATTTTGTTTTGCGCCATCACATTTTATGGTAATGTGTTCGCTCAACTTAATGTATCTGGTGTTGTCTCAAGTGAACTCGGTGAATTGATTCCAGGTGTAAATATTCAGATTAAAGGTACTACAACAGGTGTCAGTACTGATTTTGATGGTAAATTCAGAATTTCAGTACCAGACACCTTATCTGTGCTTGCAATTTCATACATTGGTTTTGAAGATGAGGAAATTGTTGTTGGAAACCAAACTGAAATAAACATAACCCTAAACTCATCTTCTGAAGATTTGGATGAGGTCATTGTGATAGGTTATGGAACTCAGAGCCTTAGAAAAGTTACGGGATCCATAGCATCTGTAGATATGGAAGAAGTCAATAAAAACTTACCCAACACAAGTGTAGCTCAATCATTAAGCGGAATTACGGGTGTTCAGTTTAGTGGGGATGGTCGTCCTGGTCAAAGTGGAGTCATACTTATTCGTGGACAAAATTCCTTGAGTGGTGGTACCAATCCATTAATAGTACTTGATGGTATCGTTTTTTCAGGCAGTTTAAATGACATAAATCCTAATGACATTAAAAGTATGGATATACTTAAAGATGCTAGTGCAACGGCAATTTATGGATACAGAGCTGCCAACGGGGTAATTCTGATTACTTCAAAAAAAGGAACAACTGAAAAACCTACATTTAATTTAAATGTTTTTAGTGGGATTACTAGTCCAGAAAACGAACTTAAACTATTAAGTCCGGAAAGATATTTGGAAAGGAAATTGGATTTTCAGCGTCAAACTGGGAATGTAAGTCCAGGTGATGCTTCAGATTATTTAGCTCCTACTGAAAAAGAAAACTATTTAAATGGTATTTCAAATAATGCGTGGGACATTATTTCTCAACCAGGAATAATAAATTCGCTAGACTTTAGTGTTTCAGGAAGAAGTGATTATGTAAACTATTATTTATCTAATAATATAAGTAAAGAAGACGGATTGATATTTAATGATAAGCAGGAGCGTCAAACATTCCGGGCAAACATAGATACTGAGTTAACAGAGTGGTTAAATGTTGGTGTAAGCTCAATATTTTCAAATCGTGATACGTCAGGGCAAATTGCAAGTATTCAAAATGCTTATCGTAGTAGTCCTTTCGGAACATTTTATTACCCAGATGGAGAGCCCACTCGTAACCCGGTCCCAGACGAAGCTGCAGTAGCTAATCCGATGCGATCTGCCTTGTTGACTACCAATGAAAGAAAAAGTGCTAATTTATTTGGCAATTTCTATGCGAAAATAAACGTGCCTGTTGGTGAAGAAAGTCAACTTACATACAGAGTGAATTATTCTCCAAATTTAAGATGGAGACATGATTATAATTATGAAAGACAAGATATGTATCAGGATGTAAATACTACAGCTGCAGATAAAACTAATGAAAGTAATTTTGATTGGGTATTAGAAAACATCCTTACCTACAGAAAGGATATTGGTGAAGATCATACTTTTGATCTTACTTTAATGTATGGGCGCCAACATACCGAATATGAGCAAACATACGCGGAAGCAGGTCTGCTTAGTGTAGATGGATTAGGTTATAATAATCTTGGTTTGGGAACAACACCTTTAATCTCATCTAATGCCCTGTTAACAGAGGGAGTATCATTTATGGGACGTTTAAATTACCAATTTAAAAATAGATATCTCTTTACATTAACGGCGAGAAGAGACGGTAGTTCGGTTTTTTCTTCCAATAATAAGTATGCAACCTTTCCATCTGGAGCATTTGGATGGATAATATCTGACGAACCATTTATGGAAGATTTAGAAAATATAGATATATTGAAACTAAGATTGTCATATGGAGCAGTTGGAAATCAGGCAATTGATCCATACCAATCACTTAGTTCTTCTGACACAGTTCGATATGCTTTTGGAGATGGAGGTCCTAGCAGTATTGGTGTTATTACCAATGTACTAGGAAATAGTGACTTAAAATGGGAAACTACTCATACATTCAATGCAGCAATAGATTTTGGTCTTTTTGATAGTCGTTTAGATGGATCTTTAGAGTTCTATAATAGTAAAACAACTGATTTATTGGTGAATAGAACTATCCCTGTTATGAGTGGTTTCACTAATATACTTACCAACATTGGAGAAGTTAATAACAAAGGTGTAGAATTGTCATTAAATTCAGTAAATGTTAGTAAAGATAAATTTGAGTGGACCAGTTCAATTAGTTTCTCTTATAATAAGAACAAAATTGTTCATTTGTTTGAAACAGATATTGATGGGGATGGCAAGGAAGATGATGATATTGCCAACAGTTGGTTTATTGGACAGCCTATTAATTCTTATTATGATTATGTTTTTAAAGGAATCTATCAATTAGGGAATACAGATATTCCTGGCGGAATGTCACCTGGTGATGTTAGGGTTGATGATCTAAACGGAGATGGGAATATAAATTCTAAAGACCGGAAAGTTGTTGGTTCTGGTAGTCCTAATTTAAATTTTGGTGTTAGAAACAATTTTAAATATGGTAATTTTTCCCTGTCAGTATTTATTAATTCTTTGTCAGGACATGATGCCACCTTTAACCTTATTAATCCTTTAGTGCCAGGAAGACCTATTAATCAAGTTGACATGGGTTGGTGGACACCTGAAAATAGTTCAAATACTAGACCGTCATTAACATATACAAACCCTTTGGGAACAAATTGGTATTTGAGTAGAAATTTCGTTCGTATTAAAGATGTATCACTTGGTTATGAGTTTGACAAAGGCATATTAGATAAATTTAAACTATCAAGTTTAAGTGCATACATAAGTGCTAAAAATTTATACACTATTACAAACTGGAAGGGGACAGACCCTGAAAGTGGTGGTGACTATACCAGTAATCAAGGAACGAGTAACTTATATCCTATGCCAAGTACATTTACATTAGGACTTAATCTTAAATTTTAAAAAACGAATTATGATAAATATAAAAATATATTATAAAAAAATGAGGATACTATCTCTATTAATGGTTTGTGCCTTGAGCTTTTTTTCTTGTGAGGATGACTTTCTTAATGAAGTACCATTGTCAGATTTGTCTGATTCTTCAACTCTGACATCAAAGGCTGGTTTTGAAACGTATTTGATTGGTTTAGTAAGACAAGCACGACTTGAGTACACATGGAAAGACGATGTCTACTGGATAACTAATTTTGCAAAAACTGATGTTGGTGAAGAAGCTGGAGCTGAATATAGTGGGAATAGAAACTGGATTAATTATATAACTCCTAACAGGCTTGAAGTTAGAAGGAATTGGGAGTGGGCATATAAAGATATGATTTCTTTAGCCAATGTAATTATAACAAATGCCAACTTACCTGAATCTGCCGATTATTGGGCAACTGAAAACGCAAAAAATGCTGTCATTGCTGAAGCTCGTTTCTATAGGGCGTATACCTATAATTTTCTTGTAAACCTTTACGGTGGAGTACCTATTGTAGATGCTGTAGAAACAAGCCCAAAGTTTGATTATATTAGAAGTACCCGAGATCAGGTATTGGAATTTGTTAAAGCAGATTTGGAATTTGCTGTTCAATGGTTGCCAAGTACTGTTAGTTTGCCAGGGCGAATTACTAAAGCTGCTGCAGACCATTTATTAAGTGAGGTTTATATTAGTTTAGGGGACTATAGTAGTGCTGCTAGTAGTGCTTCAAATGTAATTAATTCTGGTCTTTATCAGCTTATGACAAACCGTTTCGGAAGTGCTTTAGAAGAATCTGGAGATGTGTTTTCGGATTTATTCAAAGAAAATAATTTCAATACGAGTTCTGGTAATATGGAGTCTATTTTAGTATTACAAATTGAAGAATATACAGATGGTGGTCTTGGTACTGGAGTTAGAACTGGGGGTTCTGCAGCATTACGTATTATGGGGCCATTTTTAGATAAAATTGAAGCTCCTGATGGTATATCTAATCTTCCAACAGATGAGTTTGGTCGAGGAGTAGGTCGAATTAGAGGTACAAATTATTCAATATACGATATATGGCAGGGTTCTGGAAGCGATATGAGAAATTCTGAATTTAATTTTGCACGCGACTTTTATTATAATCATCCAGATTCTAATTATTTTGGAGAACTCATTGGACCACGAACAGGGCCGAAGGCGGAAGAAGATACACTTCGAAGATTGTATCAATTTCCTACTAAAATTTTAGGTAAACCATTAAGAGGCAATAAATATTCGGGTAGAAGTACTAGCGATATCTATGTATATAGATTGGCAGAAACTTATTTACTCCGTGCTGAAGCCCACTTCAGAGGTGGAAACTTACAAGATGCAGCAAATGATATTAATATTGTCAGGGAAAGAGCTGGCGCAACACCCATTAGTGCTGGTGATGTTACAGAGGAATATATTTTGGATGAGAGAGCACGGGAATTACTTTATGAAGAACCAAGACGCCGTACACTCACAAGAATGGGATTGCTTGTAGAACGAGTTCGTGATTATGGTTTATTGCCAGAAAGCCGAAATAGTGTACAGGACTATCATGGACTTTGGCCTATTCCTCAAGAAGTAATAGATGCTAATTTTGGAGCCGAGTTAAAACAAAATCCTGGATATAATTAATTATGAACCTTTCGCTTATTATATTTTTGATCGTGCTTTTTTAGAATATTTAAGGCTTTATCGAATTACAAAATCTTTTGCTTATTTTTTCGTGAGAGCAGAATAAAATTTAAAATTCAAAAGAATGTATTCCAAAAAAACGGATAAATCTACTGGAGTTATTTACGACCAAACAGGAAAAATAGACGGTTTTTATACTTCAAAAGATTGTTTTGAAAAGATAATAAATTAGTTTTAAAAGAATAGTTAGTTAGTTTTTAGTTAAGGGGGGTGGTTGAAAGACTGCCCCTTTTTTATAAATTTGTTTTAGTGAAGTTCTTTGATGTTAAAAAAAAAATGTTAATTTTTTTGACGAACAATTTTGATTTATCAGCCCAACACATTGCCTTACTTTATAAACAGCGTTGGCAGATTAAATTATTCTTCAAATGGATAAAACAACATTTGAAAGTTAAAACCTTTTGGTGAACAACAGAAAATGCTGTTCACATACAAATTAACTTTGCAATAATAACTTATTGCTTGGTGTCAATCATTGCAAAGGATTTAAAAAATAATCATTCAATTTACGAAATTCTACAAATTTTATCAGCATCATTACTCGATAAATGTAAATGAATTAATTATGAAATAAGATTACAATAATGTCAATGAAAATAATACTAACCAGCTGTTTTTTAACTTATTTTAAGTGGACTCTAGTGAGGTTGGGTTATTTATTATAGTTACATTTAAATATCTTAAAACCAACACTATGAAAAATCTACTTACACTATTAGCAGTTTTATTTATAACAGCACCATCTTTCGCTCAAGAAACAATTAATGTAAATGTAAAAAAACAAAAAAGCTATAATGAAAAGAAAAAAGAACAAACAAAACTATTAGCTGCAAAAAACCTAGTTCACTTAGTCTTAATAAAATTTAAAAAAGATATTTTACTTGGTGACTTTCAGAAAATAACAGATGGAGCTTATAGTTTGCAGCAAATTGAAGGTGTTCTTGATTTAAATTTTGGAGAGAATGTGTCACCAGAAGGATTAGGACAAGGATATTCGCATAGTTTAACAATGAAATTCCCAACAGCTAAAGATAGAGATAGTATATATCTCCCACATCCTGTACATCAAAAGTTTGTTAAATTATTTGTGCCCTTTACTACCAATGTGCTGGTTTATGACTACTGGGAATAATAACTCAAGAAGAATTTGACAAAAAAACTGAATCACTTAAAAAGATTCTTTTAGGTAACTAAAAACCAACACAATGAAAAAATTAATCTGTATCGCAACCTTTATTTTAGGGTTAGCTAATTCAGACTATGTTTATTCTCAACCATCAATTCCAATAGACCAATGGGAGGGAAAATCAATATTACTTATTGGAGCACATCCTGATGATGACTATCAGTCTCATGGAACACTAGCTCTATTAAATGAAAATAATAACAAAATATTTATACTCACATTAACCACTGGTAATGTGGGCACCAAAGATCCTGAAATGAGTAAAAATGATTTGTCAAAAATAAGAAGACAAGAACAAATTGACGCAATGAAAGTCATAGGTCTTTCAGAAGAACGATATATTAATTTAGGATATGATGATGGAAGGGTTGAATTTGCTGATAAAGAAGAAATAATAGGAAAAATTGTTTACCACATAAGAAAAATTAAGCCTGATGTATTGATATCTTTTGATCCTGGCTATAATTATCAAGTTTGGCACAAAAGTGACCATAGGGCAGCAGCATATTTAACAGCGGATGCAGTAAGAGCTGCAGAATGGCGTTTAATGTATGAAGGACAAGTGATTCATCAAAATCTGAATGCCTACAGAGTTCCAGAATTCCTTTTTTATGGTGGTAATATAAAAGATAAAAATACTGAAGTAAATATTGCAGAATATTTAGATAAAAAAATATTATCAGGTTCAAAATATCTTAGCCAATGGTCAAGCGGATGGAATAAATATTTGGGCTCAGATATAAATAAATATCCTATTGGGGAAAAAGAAAGTGTTTTTAAAAGACTTAAAGAAAGAATAAAATATAACAACGATTTACCTGTAGAAAGATTTAGATACTATAAAGGAATTCCAGATGGAATGGGTCGTGAAAAAAGAGACTAAAGATCTTGCAAAAGAAATTGGAATTTATCCAATGCGACCTTTCATATGCCTGGCAAAATGGTGTTTGATTCAAATGGGAATATGTTCCTAAAAGAAGCTGG
>TARA_B110000259_G_scaffold188273_1_pt1 | contig 17872 bp, 18 predicted proteins | sample TARA_B110000259 | Tara Oceans TARA_B110000259 (sample SAMEA4397649) | marine metagenome | biome: Polar Biome; feature: [SRF] surface water layer (ENVO:00010504); material: water (ENVO:00002006), including particulate matter (ENVO:01000060) such as... | depth 5 m | reverse complement strand
TATTAACTGTAAGTATTTTATTAGCTACAAGTTCAGGAAATACTAATCCATAAGCTGTAGAAGTAGAACTCTTAGCTTGTGGTGAAAATTTGTTATCTGATTCGTTTTGCTGAATCATAGCAGTAATCTTATCTAATTCTGTATTAAGTGTTTCAATAGGGAAGTTACCAGATACAGGGAAATCAGAAGTTCTCTCTACTGCTAGTTCTCTAAAGATAGTGTAGATATCACCATTGGTAGATGCACCACCTAGTGTAATTCTTTTTGTTCCACCAGCAGAAACACCAGCACCTTCAACAGAATACTGTGTAGCGTTAGCTGGACTTGATGCTAGAGTAAGAGTAGTATCTGTACCATTAGAAGCAGTTTTAATAACTTTAATATCTGCATCAGCAAAAAATTCAAAAGGTATAGTAAATTGTGTTTGAGTATTAGCAGCTGTATACTGTACTCTTGGAGCTGTGTCTGATATAATTAATCCCATTTATCTAATTCCTTTTTCAAATCTATCAAAGATACCATCTAAATACCATATATTTTGTAAAGGTAAAGACCTTCTTATAGCTCTAGCTGTAGTATAGTCATAATTACCACTTCCTGTATCTAACATTATTTCATATAAATTGTAACCTAAAGATCCAGCTGGACCAGCTAAACCTACTTTTTGTCTATTAGTAGCACTATATGGTTTACCAGCTCCAAGTGCTGGAGCTATACCTAAATTATTATCACTCATTACTTCAACCATTCTATTAAGATCACTAAATATGCCTATAGCACCTGATCTATCAATAGCACTAGATATTTTATCTCCTAATGGTTTTTTTTCATAGTCTCTATCAAAAGCTCTTTGTCTTACCGAATCCACTAAAGCACCCATTCCTATTAAGAATCCTAAACCAATAAAGAAATTTTGATCTCTATCTTGTAATCCTCTCATCATTATTCCTTGTGTAGCAGCCATACCAAATTTTTTAAATTGTGATATTACTCCACCAAGTTGTGTATTCATCCACAAAGGAACATCTGCTTTATCAGGTGTTATAATTGTTGTTCTTATATCTTTTCTTAAAGCATTACCAAATGCAGTAGCTGCTGCTCTATCATCCCATAAATCAGATCTTGCTACTCTACTATATTTTAAATCTCCTCTTTCTAAAGCTTTTGCACCTAAACCGAATTTTTGATATTGTTCCCATATTTTTTTTGCTGAATTAGCATCAATACCACCAGCTGCTAATTTTCTTTTATTACCTTTACTAATAGTTCCTTTTGCACTTTGTTCTGCCCATTCAATTATCTTTGTACTACCTATATAAGATGATGCTGTTTTCATTCCTGTATTCCACACATTCATTAAATTTATAAATGTAAAATAAAATGAATTAGCACTACTACTCATTCTTTCAATACTATTTAATCCAAAAACCATATCATCTATATTACCAATAGTATTAGCTCTACCAGCAACAGTTAAATCTAAAGCTTCACCTACAATAGCTGCTTCTTTTTTTGACATTTTTAATATTTCTCTATTAGCTTTATTCGCAAACACTTCAAATGTTTGTCCAAATCCTTTTTTAAATCCATTTTGCATTATTAATCTTGCCATATCAGGAGCAGCAGATAAAAATCCTGTAAGAAATACCATGTTAGAAATATTTTTATATGTTCTAATACCAGCTGGAATTGCTGTTTCTGGTCCTTCAGGTAATCCATAAGTACCTCTTTGTAAATCTCTACCAGCTTCAAGATCCCTTATGTCATTATTCATTTCTTTAATAAGTTTTTTTCTTGAATTAGGTTTTGTTTTTACAGGTGCTACTTTATTTATATAAGCCATCCATTCAGCTCTTACTTCTGGAATACTTGGTCTAAATCCTTGTCCTGGTCCTCTTAATCCCATCATACTTACATCACCAAAAACTTTAGCTATTTCAATATCTGGAATCATAGAATTAAAATATTGTTTAGTAATAAGATTAATGTTTTTTTCTAAAAATCCTTTTTCCATTAAATAAGCATCATCAAATTTCCAAACTCTATTTCTTAAATGTTTGGAAATTCCAGAAGGTTGAAAGACAACATCTAAATCAAATGTTCCATCTTTAACAGCATCTTTAGGTATTTTGTTAAAAGGAGTACTTGTTAAAATATCATCATAAAATTCGTCAAGTTGTTTAGCAGTTAAAATTGTACCTTCATTTTTTAAAGCTTGATTTAATATGTCTTTAGCTGTTTTAGGTGGTAAGTTTCTCATAACATCTCTTCTCCAATATCTAGGTAAAAAATTAGATCTAAGAGGACCAGTCTCATTTATAGTTTTTAATCTACTTTCTTCTGCATCAATTTTTTTATTAATTTGATCTAAAGTATAAGTCTTACCTTTTTCTATAGTAGTTGTTTTTTGTTCTTTAACCATTCTATTTTTTGTTTTTTTTAAAGTAGATATTGCTACTTTAGAATATAAACTAAACATTTCTTGTTCATCTGCTTCTCTACCTATTCTATCAAAAAAGTTTTGTCTTATATATCTTGCTACTTTATTTACTTGTGGAATTTCATCTTGACCTTCTTTTCTTAATAATTGAAATGTAACTCTATTTTGAAATTCATTTTTAGATAAATATTTTATACCTTTAAATTTATTTAGAGGATCTTTAAATATATTAGGCGTTCCTAAATTATTTTCTTGATATACTTGTTTAAGATAATCTTTGTAGCCTTTTTTACCTTCTTGTATAACTGCATCTACATATCTAAATTTTGTTGCAATATTAAATTCTATTGATTGTGTTGTTGCTATTCCTTTTGTATTTTTATTTTGGATAAGTTTTGAATCAAATATATCTGTAGCTAGTTCTCTAGTTGTTAATAGTCTTGATTTAGACAATCTAAAAAATGGAGTTAAGTTTGTTTTTTCTAATCCTGTAAATGTATTAGCAATAGCTTCATCATACAAATCATCATTATAAGATCTTGATTCTCCTTTAGCTTCTGCTCCAGCAGATTGTGGTTTAATTTTTTCTTGTGGATTTAAAATTCTTGAATCTATTATATCTATATCTTTATATTCAACATCAGTAATATCATCATCTATTAACGATTTTCTTCTAGCTATTTCTGCTTCACGCATATCTAATAAATTCATTTGTTTGTTATATTTACCAATAGCTTCACCACCTTCAAAAGATTGTAATTTTGGTATTCTATTTAATAAACCTACAACAATCATAGATCCTAATGGTACTTGCCATCCTAAATCTGAATCTCTTCGTGAATCAATACTTTGTTTATATAATTCTTCAGCAGCAGTTATTGCTCCAATCTTTTTAATATTGTACGCACCACTAGCAGTTCTAAATGCTTTCATACTAAATGCTGCATAAGTAACTGGATCTAATATACCACCAACTAATCTTCCTAAAAAATAAGCTGCAGGATTTTCATTAATCATTGAACTTTTTTCATGTAATTCATTAATTAAATATTTACTTTCTAAAGAACTTCCAGATGATTTAAAAAAATCAATACTATTAATATAAGGTTTTAATTGTGGATCATAAAAAGCACTATAACCTTCTTCATCTTGAAATTTTTTAGTCTGTCCTAATAAAGAAGTAATAGATAAAGCTGCTGAATTTTCTTCAAAAGCTCCAGATTTGATTTGTTTAGATTTAGAATTTTGAAAGAATTTATCAATAATACTTTCTGTTGTTGTGTCTTGTGGAAGAAATTTTCTTGCTAAACTAGGATTTGCTATATTAGCCATTATTCTAAATTAAAACCATTTTTTTCTATATGTTTAAGAATATCTTTTTTAGTTGTTAAAAGTCTTACTCCAGGTAAATAAACTGAATATAAAAGACTTTCCATTGTTTCACTATCTATGTTTCTTGATTTCATAAACTTAACTACATTTGAATTTTCTTTTATATATGTTTGTATTGCTTCTCCTATTATTCCTTCTGTTGAAATTAATTTACCATCATCAGCAGTTATAGTATCTGTAACTGTAAAAAATTGTTCGTCATCAATATCTCCAGCTAAACTAAAAGAATTAGAACCAACAAACACTTCAGGATTTAAATTATAACTATAAGCATTAGTACCAGGTTGTTTAATAAAATATAAACCATTCTGTTTAATAGCTAAATCATATGCTCTTTCTAAATCAAATTTAACTTCATTTTGTGTAGATGATCCTACATTTGTAAAATACAAATTAGGATATGTATCTTTCATTTTGTCAATACCTATTTTTGGATCATTTTCCATATTTTTTATTTTTTGAAAAAAATGAGTAGCTACATAAATATCTTTATCTTCTTGTTTTAAATAAGGTATTTGACTTTCAATAGAATTATTTACTAATTTAGATCCATAACCCATTTGTTCATAACTTGATAAAGAAAATCCATCTCTATTTAATTTTTTTGCAGCTAAATCCATAGCTACTTCTCTTACTGTTCTACCATCAGATAGTACTTTATTAATTTGTTTATTAAATTTTTCATCATTATTTCCTACTAAACTAAAATCAACTCCTTGTTGTTTTAACTCTAATATAAAAACGTCATTAAATTGTGCTTTAACATTTTCAGGAATAACTATGTTGTAAGTACTTTCACTTTCTTTACCACCAAATAAATCTTTTGTTATATATCCTTCACTAAGTCCAACAAGTATTTTTTTCCAACCAGGAATATTACCACCAAAAATTTCAGAAAAATTATTAGTTTTGTTCCATTTATTTCCTTCACTTCTACCTTTAATACTCCATCCTCCAATTTTCCATTCATCCCCAAGATTTTGAATCCATTTCACAAGTGCTTCACTTCCCATTTGACTTGTTAAATCATCAACAGTTTTTAATGATAATTCTCCTGATGTTACATCAAGTCCATTATCACTTAAATAAGTTTTAACTTTGTTTAAATCATATGGTTTTTTAAGAAAGTCTCTGTATTCTGCTTGTAATGCTAGACCACCTTCTATATCTACAAGATTTAAACCTGTATAAGCATTATCACTTCCACCTCTACTCATTTCAAGAAATCCTAAAAAAGTAGGTATGTCATTATCTATATATTGTTCAAATAAAATATCAGGATTTTCTCTTCTAATAAGATTTAAATAATCTATTGTATTTCTAACTTCTATTATTTCTTTTTCACTTATTGCACTTTTAGCCATAATAGTATCTACGTTATTAATCATTTCACCTGTTCCTGAAGGTAAATAACCATTTTGAATATTTGCTTTAATAGCTCTATAATTTAAAATATTAGATCTTTCTTCTTGTATTTGATTTGTTGTTTTTAATTTATTACCTAAAGCTTTATCAAACTTTCCACCAATCATTTTTGTTTGATTTCCGTAATTAATTAATTGATTTGGATCTGCATTTTCAAATTCAATCATATTATTTACAAATTCACTTGCAGTTAAATTTATACTTCCTCCTATGTTTGCATAAATATAATCATCAAATTTACTAGATTCTATTACAATCCCATGTCTTTCTTTTAATTTTTCTATTAGTTCATTTTTACTTCCTAAATAATTATTTTCACTACCTACTTCTCCTCTTTCTTCATTTAAAAATTTATGAATTGTCATAGCTTCTACTGAAGCAGCTATAACAGATGCAAATGCTGCTGGTTGTTTAGAAAGAAGAGGTCCAATAACAGGATCATTTATAGCATTAAATATAATACTTCCTTCTGTAGATTCTAAAGCTAACGAAGCATTTGCTACAAATTGTAAAGAATAATTACTAACTATTTGTTTTGTATTATAATTATCAACAGCTTCTATTTTATTTATTTTATCAGACTGTACACTTAATAAATTATTTTTAACTGTTTTTAGATTAGAAGCTAATGTAGTAACTTCTTCAGGAGACATATCTTTTACTCTTCTAATATCAGGATTTTTCATATAATCTTCTATATAATTATCTATTTCAATTTCAGCATCTTTTAATTGCAAACTCATGTCAGCAATTTTTCCACTTTCAAAATTTGTTTTAGACATTATTCCTTGTATAACTGCTGATTGATTTAATGTTTCATAATTTAACATTTGATCTCTTAGATCTTTAGCAATTAATCCTTTTGTTACTTCTAATGGTTTAAGTTTATGTAATAATTCATTTCCATTTTCTTGTGTTATTAAATTAGCAGTTACATTTTGTAAATATTCTAGGTCTATTAATTGTCTTTGTTTTTCAAGATCTCCTGGATTTTCTTTAATAATTTTTTCAATTAAATTAGCTGTAGTATTAAGATTTAATTCATTAAGATTAGCATTAGATGTAACTAAATTATTAAACCTTAAATCATTTGCATAATCTTTTACATTATTAATCTGTGAGGCATAATTAATATCTAATTTATTTTCAATATAATTACTAAATCTTTTAGGAGCTCTTTCTAAACTTGTATTTCTATAAGAGATAAATTTTTCTCTTAATCCAACAATATCAGGATTAGTACTATTTAATTCTTTTCTTGTTTCGTTTTCAATAAATAATGCAGAGTTAGTATCAAAATCGTTTTGCCATTCTTTATCCATTATATCAACTTGAAATTGATTAACTTTATCTACTGTTTGTGTTAGATTAGATAAAGATGTACCTAATGTATTAGCTTGTGTTTTAACTACACCAAAACTAGATTCTACTTGCGTTCTTCTTGATCCTCTTGATAATTGTTGTCCTCTTTCTAAAGCCATTAATATCTTCTCATTCCAGCACCATATATAGTTCCATACCTAGCTTTTGATTCACCTGGACTTACAGCATTTCTTGTATTGTTAGATGATTTAGCTGGTTGATAATAATCATAATATGCCCAACCAGTCATTCCACTAGATATAGCATTTGTAAATGCACCAAAAGTAGCTGATTGACTTTGTATTTTTGAATTTATAATTGATTGATCGTATTTTGTTAATGCTATGTTTTTGTTTAATCTAATATTTTTTATATCTTTAACTGCATTATTTCTTACATCTTGTTGTATTTCTAAAAATGATCTACTATCATCTAATATACCAGCAGCACCAGCAATAGCTCTATTGTTATTTAAAGTAATATCCATTTGTTCATTTCTTAAATTTTCATCTTGTAATGCTTGTAGTTCTGCATATTTTTTTTCTTGTTGATATCTAACAACATCATTTTGATAAGCTTGTCTTTGTTGAGCACCATCATATATACTTCCTCCAGCTGAAACAGCTGACGAAACTAAAAACATTGTTGCTGGATCCATACCCATTAGTAAACTATCTCTATTGCAATACCTAAAACTTTAAGTGGTAATGGTTCTGTTTGTGTTATTTTAACAGTAGGTTCTCTATCATATCCCAAAAAATAAAACTCTTTCTTTCCTGTTACAGCAGCTACACTTTGAGCTACATTAAAATTAACTTGTCTTATAATTAAACTTTTAGCACTCTTATCAGCAGCTTGTAAAGAAACATTTAATGTATCTGCTACATCTACAACAGCTCTTGAAATCCTTTTAATTTCTCCTGTAAGTGGACCGTCTCTTACTTCTTTATCTACAGGCATAGTTTCTAATATAGGAGTATAATTAAATCCTATTTTAACACCAGCTTCATGAGCTTCATTAAAAGTAATAGTATCACTACTTGTTGTAGTAAATTCTCCTAATGCCATAGTACCATCAACAGCATAAACTAGAGTAGATGTCAAGCTTGATGGGCTATTATGTAATCTTCCTTGTACTATAGTAATAACAGCATTATCAGCTGGACTTGCTGCTAAAGCTTGGTTTAATACTAATGTATAACCAGAAGAAGTAGCATTAACTGTTTGAATAGTGTATTCTGTACTGTTACCATCTATGCTAATAATATCATTTTGATTAGGTGCAGAGGTATATCCATCAACATTTAAACTAGATCCTGATTGACTAGCTCCATTTACTTTAGGTGCACCTTGTTGACTAAGAGTAGTTACAGAAGAACAATCTAATGTTAAGCTATCATCTTCAGCAAACTTTTCTAATGTATAAACAGTACCGCCTTCTAAACTTCTTTTAACTACACATAATAAATTCTCATTTAAAGATGTAATGCTTGTAAATTCATCACCACTTCTTGTAGACCATAGTGTCCATCCAGCTATTTTCTCAGCTCTTACACTATGAAACAATGCAAGTGTTCCATCTGTATTAGTAAAGAAAGCAAACTGTTCAGGTCTAGTAGAACTACCAGTTGTCATTGTCATATCTTTAGGATTATTAATTAATTGTGAAGCAAGTATAGATATAGATGTAGAGGCATAAGCTGTTTGAACATCTGAATATAAATACTCTCTAATAGATTTACCATTTTTTTGTGCATAAATAGTAGCTCCATCAAATATTATAGGCTTTGCTCTACTACATCCATAAGGAGTTTGTCTCATAAATATAATATTAGAAGGTGTGACAGCAGATGTATCTGAAGAAGTAGGTACAAAATACTCACCACCATCTGTAAATAATTGCAAGTTTCTAGAACTGACAAGATGTCGCACCTCATTAATCCTATCACCAGTTACTGTAACATCAATAGCTTCAGCAGCTAATCCTGTTCCAATATCAAAATTAAAATAACCACCTACTTGTGAAGCTATAACTCCAGCTGGTTTATCTCTTATTCCACCAAACCATAATCTATTATCATGAAATGTAACTGCTTGTGGATATCCATGAGCAATAGAAATCAATTCTTCTTCCCAATCAAAATGAGGTCCAGCTCCACCAGCTACTGCTTCTATAATAGTTCCAGTAATTACTGTAGCATTTGTATATCCTGTAATTTTAATTTGTGATCCATCAACTTTAAGATAATGCCCTACATAAGAATTAGTCCAAACATTAGCAGAAGCTGTAATAGTTCTTCCTGTTCCTGTAGAAGCAGTAGATAAAGTAACAGTTACAGTAGAATCTGCATATTTATAAAAAGGTGTATGAGTTTTATAAGCTCCTGAAACAACTACATCTTCATCTATTTCAAAAGCAAATAAATCTACACTAAAACTTGTTGCACTTCCTCTAACTATTTTAACAATAGGATTATTTCTATGAGAAATAAATACTGTGTCACCAAACTGTGCATAATTTAATTCAAATAATTGAGCTGTAGTCCAATTACAATTTGTTGTTATGTTTAATTGTACACTTGCACCATCACTATCATAAACATCTAGTCTATTATTAGATAAAACAAATACAGCCATCTCATCATTTGAAAATATAAAAGGTATTAATCTTGATTCACCAACTAAACTTGCTTTGTAAGTAGTTCCTGGTCTACGCATAAGACCACCTTCATCTAATAAATACCAATTTCTTAATGTTTTAGCTCCATGAAAATAAGCTGAAGCATCAGTACGTGTAATTAATAATGGATTAAGTTCACCACTTGCAAAGTCTGTATATACAGTTCTAAGAACATTTGCCACTAGAATCCTCTTGTATTATATCTATTTGTGATAAATCTTTTTGTGTTTAAAACTTTATTTGTTTCTTCTTGACTATCAATATTCTTAGCTATCCTAATCTCTTGTTCAAACTGTGCATTAAACTGTTGAATCATAGCTGAATCTCTAGCTATTGAACCAGCAAAAACAGAAGCTAATTCTAATTCTAATACTTTAGTAAAGTAAGAAGGGAACTGTGATTCATCTTGTCTAAATATATAGTCAGCAATTAGTTTTGAAGTAGATCCATAAGTATCACAAAAAACTTTATCTCCATATCTGGCATATTCAATAGGTATATCAGAAACAGTAATAGTATTTAATACAAGTAAGTCTGGTAATTGATAAGCATAACTGTACCTACCAGTAGGTGCATCAGTTAATAAATCTAGTTGTCTTTGATCTGTAGCAAATCTCCATCTATGTCTTGATAGAATAGCTTTAAGAGTATTCTCATATAAGAGAGAAGCAACTAATGCTTCTGTAGATCCATCATCAAATGACGATATAGGTTGTGCTCCTATTCTAGCTATTGCTCTTGAACATATATCTACTTTTGTATCTGCCATTTTTTTTTAGATAGGAGGGGAATAATCCCCTCCCATATATTATTGTGTTAACCTAACTTAGTAGTTGTAACAACTGCTGCACCTGAAGCTGAAGTTACAATAAGTAAATCAGATTCTGCTGTACCGCCATTAGTTCCTACTACTAAAATCATATCATCCTTAGAAAAATTCTCAGAAGATAAATTAAAGTAACCTGATCCAACAATAACTGAAGTGGCATCACCATCTGTGTAATACCATAAATTATTGCTGTCTCCCATTTGAGCTACCTTTTTAACAGGGTTTGCTATTGCATATGCCATTATTAAGCCTCTCTACATTTCTGCACTCTTACGCCATCACCATCAATAAGAACTGATCCCATTGACATATATGATGTTGTTAAGTGTGCTACTTTCTCAGGTATATAGTTTACTTCAGTTCTTACGTCTGAACCTACACCTAATCCCATAGAAGATTTATGGAAAGCAAGAGTAAATCTATCATTAGATCCATCTTTACTTAATCCACTAAAGCCCATCCACATAAAAGATAACCATCTCTTAGCTGTCATTCCACCTTTAAATGGTAAGTCACCTTCACCGATATATTCAGATCTTGAAAACTGATCTATATCTAAAAGCTCAGACCATTGTCTAGGAGCAACTACCCAATATCTTTGTCCATCATCTGGAATATCGTTGTTTCCAAAAATTTCAAATACATTTTGAGCTTTGTCTAAGTTCATACCAGTTGTAGAACCAGCAGAGTTATGTGCTAAAGCTGTAGCGTTAGCGTCAAAATCATCAGTAATGATTGAATCAGTCTTACGACCTAAAGCGTAAGCAGCGTTTTGGGCTACTACGTTTCTCTCATCAATGTTGATTTTTAGTTCGTCTAGTTTGTCCACGTAGTCAGCGGCATAAAAGTCAGTTAGTGTTGCAGTTACAGTAGAATGCACAGAGTTCATAGCGACAACTTCAGCGTGTCTTGCTTTAGTTGAAGCAGAACCTTTTGCTACCTTTTGAAACTGAACTTGACTTCCTTTGACACCATTAACGTTGCGAACTAGGTTCTTCATCTTAGAACCCATTCTTTGATAAGCCATATGCACTTCTGCTTCGAATTGCTTTATAAAGGCTAGATCTATTGTTGCACTCATTATTAGTTTCCTTTCGAGTTGTTGTTCATTTATAATTCAAGTTGTCGTTATAAACTTTGCTAAGTTGTCCGTTAGGGCAAAGCTTTGTCTACTTCGGCTTGTGCTTTGAGATATACTATATTCTTGTCATTTTTACAAGACCAGATGCAAGAAAAACATTGACATCACCATACGTATATGTTCCATCATCTTCTTTAATATAGGATGCAAATGTCTTTACGTGTCTTTTATTTCTTGAATAAAGGTAAGCTTCTGTAGTAATTAATGCTGGTTTTAATTTCTCCATGTCATTTTCAGAACACCAAGAACTATTTCCAAGAGGATCTTCCCAATAAAATATATATTTTTTATATGGAAACTTACCCATGTTTCTTTTGGAATAGACCAGTTACTCTAGCTACAAAAGCTGGATCACGTCTAGATGGATCCCAATAACGAGGATCTGCCATCATAGATTTTAAATCATTATCATCTAATTCAACATCTATTACTGTATTAGCATTAGGTAATGAACTAGATTTATTAAGGCTCATAAGTTCTTCTATAGCTTTAACGCCTTCAGCAGTACTGGCAAGATTGGCAATACTAGTATAGGCATCATTACTAAGATACTTTCTGCTCCATAAGTCAGCAGCTTCCACACGACTTTTAGCATTGTCTCCAAGCTCTTGCATTTCTTCTTGTATATTCGGTAAACCATTAATCTCATTATTAACAAAAGCCGATACTCCCTTGTCGAATATATCCTGTGATAACCCATTATCTTTACAAATTTGTTGCCACTCTTGTATAAGAGGTTGTTCAGGATCGACATCTATTTGAATATCTTCTGGTAATCCTTCAGGTAATCTTATTTCATAAGATTCAGGAACGCTAGATTTTCTCTCCCCTTCCAAATCTTCTCGTATTTGTTTCGACAATTCTTCAGTTCGCATACCAAGCTTTGATTCCAAAGCCTTATATGATGCACCCAACTCTTCAACTTTAACTTCATTTCTATCAACATCCCAAAATTTAGTAGGAATATACTCTGGTATTTCAATACTAGAAGTGTCAGTATTAGGTGTCTCTTGTGTTGTATCGACAATCGTATCTTCAGTTTGTTCTAGTTGTTCTTCGGACATTAAACCTCCTTGTTTGATTCTATCCTTTTTTTAATAATGAAATATAAATATCTCATTCCCTCTAAATGCCTTAACTGATCGTTAGTAATATCTCTACCAGCTACTGCATCTATTGTGATAGACTGTAAATAGTCTAAAACTTTTTTACCTAAATCGGTACTAAATAATTTTGCTACTTCTCTATTTAATTTACTTTCGTTTTCAATAGTTCTATAGAATCCATCTATAGATAATTGTGCTCCTTTAGGCTTGTTCTGTAGGTTGCTCCAGCTCATTCGTTCCCCCTTGTTGTTGCATCTGTTGTTGTTGTTGCATCTGTTGCATCTGCTGCATAACTTGTTGTTGTTCAGCCTTATCTCTAATTAATTTCTCAGGCAAGTTCATTTTTTCAGCTAAGAATCTAGCTACTTCTTCTTGCTTTATAATTAAGTTTAAAACTTCAGGACCAAATGTTTGTCCAATAGTAGAATTAAATCTATTAACATCAGCAATGTCTTGTTCATTCTGTGCTCTTGATAATGGTGATTCAGGAATAATTTTAATTTCTTTATTATCTAAACTAGGTAAAGTTATTCTACCTTGTTTCTTTAAGATATAGATAACTCTTCTAATTAATGGATTAATAAACTCTGATTGTAGTCTACCAAAAGATGAACCGATTTGTCTTGACAAGTCTGCCATTCTCTCTGCTACTTCTGTAGCTGACATAGGTGTACCTTTTGTCGCACCCAATGTGTCCATATATAAAGCTTTACGTATATTAGCTCTCATGTCATCTAAAACTAATTGAGCAACATCAAATCTACCAGCACCATTAATAGGTTGTAGTCCTCTTGATCCTGGAGCTACAGGAATAATTGTACCAGGAACTAACTGAAGATTATCTGTATTAATAACACCATCATCTTCTACTTGATAGATACCTGAGATATTCATTTGTGCATTTTCTAAAATTAATTCTACAGTTAAGTTAGTAGTTTTAATTGCAGCCATTGCATTAAATACTGGTCCTCTTCCATACACTTCACCTGACGCTTTGTTCCATCTAAATGTAATAAATGGATTAGAACCTTGTCCAGTATATTGTTCACGTACAACTATAGATTCATATTCTTTTATACAAACAACATAGTCATATACTTCTTTATTAGGATCTTTGTAATTTCTCATTGTACCTTCTATAACAGTACACTTAGCATCAGGATCATTAGCTAATTTATTTAAAGATATTTCATCTAACTCTGCATTAGGATATAAGACTTTAATATCTCCTATTCTAATTAATCTTCTTCTATAAACACAATCAATCCTATTATCTGGTCCACTATTTAAAGTTATGTGAGGTAAAGGAACTGCATTAAATATTATAGGATCACTAGATGTTCCTTCATTAACTAACATACACCCAGTACCAATAGCTAGATCCATAAATGATTCATGTACTTCTTGATTAAAGTTAGAGTTATGTAATACCTCAAATACATATTGAGTAATTTCATCTAACTGTTGATCTACTTGTGGTGCAATATCAGGTGGAATTTCAATACCTGATTTTAAATTAATCCATCTACTAAACGTAGGAGTAATACCAGCTTGTAATCTTGAAGCAAATTCTTGAATACCGACTACTGCTGTCTCATCAAATATTCTATCAGTTCTTCTTTGTCCTGGTTCTTCATCATAAAAACTTTCTCTACCAGGCATAGTGTATTCATATGCTTCTTCAAACTTAGATTTCCATTGTGTCTTTAAAGCATCAGCTAATGAATATCTTTTTAGAAATTCTTTAACACCAATTTGTTTAGTCATTAAAGCAGCAGATCTATTGTTATTATATTCAACCACTATAAGTTACCACCAAAAGTTTGAGTTATTGTATCAAATAAACTTCTTCCTTTTGCTGTATCCGATTTGCGACTTCCAGCAGACATTCTTTTTCTTCTTTCTGCTTGTGCTTCTGTTTCTTCATTAAATGCTATTGGCGTTCCTGTGCTTCCTGTTCTATCTTTATTCATCATACCTTCACTAGATGATTCAGAATAAAATCCTTTGTTTTCTGTATTAGATAAATAATTTGAATATGGTTGTTTAGATGAACTGTATAATAAACCTGGTATTATAGGAATCCCCATTAATGCAGTTACTGCTGATAACCCAGCTTTACCTTTTTGTTGTGAGGTATACATTTCTTTTGTTAAAGGAGTTCTATTTCTACGAGCTTCTTCAGCTGCTTGTCTACTTAAATCTGTGTATGTACCATCAGCAGTTCTAGGATCATAAACAGTTCTTGTTTTTCCCATAGCATCAGTTACTTGTCTTGCTTTAGCTAAACCTTGTGATTCTAAATATCTTCCTCTTGCTTCATTGTATGTAGCTCCATACATTTGATTTCCTGATTTAAAAGATTTTCCTGTAGCTGAATCATATGCTGTTGATATATATCCATCATCAGTATTTTTTAAACCTACAGCTTTTCTAGCAAAAGCATCTGCTTTTTTTCCTTGAATTTTTGCTTGATCTGGTATTGTTAAATCATTACCAGTTTTTGCTTTTCTTTCTCCTGGTGATGATCCAGTTGATCTTTTAGATCCCATTAAACTTCTTTACCTTCAGTATAGAATCCTCTACCACCAGCTCTACTAAACAATGATCTTGATCCAACTAAACCTTTTTCTACTCTTGACTTATACTTTTTTTCTTTAGCTTCGTTTTCTTTTTTAATTTTTTCTTCTTCTTCACGTTGTTCTTTTAATTGCTTCTCCAGCTCTGGATCTTTCTGATATTTAGGTGTGCTCATAAATCCCATTTTGTACTTCCGTTTCTTACTAAGTATTTATATAACTGAAAAGGAGTAATAATCAATCTATTTATTCCTATCAGTCTCATTACTATTGTAACACAACTATGTTCTCTAAACCATGCTGCTTGAAATAATCTCCATTTATGTCTGAATCTCTTACATTTTAGAATAGTTCCATTATGATTGAGTACATAAGAAAAAATTCTATCTAGTTCAGGACCATTTAATATCTGTGTATCTATTCTTTTATGTATATGTTCTATCATTAACCAATTATCTTTATGTGGATCATAGTAAACAGCACCACAATGTGCCATTCCTTTAGTTCTAAATCTATGATACCACTCTTCATTAGGAGGATCATAGAAAAATACTAACCACTCCTTTTGAAAATATCCCATTTGTTTCTCCTTGTACTTGCTTCCCTATTAAATACATTCCATTGTTTATAACCATTAGATACTTGTGCCTTTGCTGGACCTACAGTTATTGATCTACCTTCACCAGCACCTAACATTAAATACTGTAATGCGTCATGTACGTGTGAATATTTATTCTTATTAGGTTTATCATCATATCTTTCACCAGCAGTTTGTATTCTTCTATAGTGATATCCACCTAAGAATCCTTTTCTTAGTTGATTACAAGATTTATTAATTAAGAATCCTGGTTTACCATCTACCATTCTATTCAAAGATACTTCAACAGATTCAATTCTTAGCCCTACATCATTAGATGGTGCTGGAAAAGCCTGTATACCAGCTTGTCTAAGTATTTGAAATGGTGTTGTTTCATCAGTTTGTGCTCTAAAGTCACCAGCTGGATCTCCAAATATCTTTAAATCATTCTGACTACAATGTTTTATTATATCATGTTTAAGTAATTCACCAAACTTAACTGTTCCTATATCGAAACACACAAGCTCATGCAAGATAATCCATCTTCCATCTGGAAGTTTTTGTCCAAAGACGGCTGAAGGTGTAAGTCCAAAGTCAAGTCCAATATGAACAGTAACAGGAGCAAAAGGAATATCTTCATCAGCTATATGTACATCTTCTCTAAATGAAGGGTATACTACTTTACCATCCTCAATACTACCAAGTCTATTTAAAACATAGACATCAATCCATGATTTAGACTTACCACGTATAATATTACTATAATATTGGGGTGTGACATTTTGGATGTTTTCTGCATCCTTATTAAGTTCATATGATTTAATCTTATCATTCACTTTAATCTCTAACATACCTTGTGGCTGTACAAAGAACTTCCAGTTATCAGGCTTTAATAACATTAATGATTCTTCTTCAGACATATGGTCAGGTGCTGGTACTTCACCAGACATAATTGACCACCAATGATCTTCATCAGGTGCATTAGTATCTGCTATAACTCCATACCAACTTGGTCCACCATCTTTCATAGAAGGGAATCTACCTACTCTCATAGTACAAGCATCTACAATAGACTTAGGTATCTCTCTTGCTTCGTTAATCCATACTCCTGTTAGTTCTAATGACAATAACTTTTTAACATCTTCAGGTCTATCAAGAGCTAAGAATAAAACTTCAAGCTCTACATCATGGAAATGTATCTTATGTGTGAAGGGAACTGAATAAAGGAAGTTACCAAATGTATTTTCTGGAAACCAATCCAACCATGTTTTAATAGTTGTAGTCTTTAGTTGGGGATTTGTATTTCTTATAACTGCCCATCTTGATTTGCGTTTACCATCAGGACTAGGTTCTTGTTTAAGTGCTCTTCTAAATATCTCTATACAACAAGATACAGACTTCCCTGATCCTACTGGACCACGTAATCCTCTAAAGAATGAATTATCTTTGAGAAACTCTTTAACAACTTTGCCTGGAGCTTTATAATTAAACTCTGTCAATTACCATAAACATCAACACTCTTCTTAATTAGATTAGATACAGTCTCTGGTAATAAAGATTCGATAAACATATCGGCTTCTTTATCTGTAATAAACTCTTTAGGATAATGTTTGAAATGTTCTCTTTTAACAATGGCTCTTAATCTCTGTCTATCTTTAGAAGAGATACCATCTTGTTGATATAGTTGTGTCATCTATCTCTTTGTGGCTTTAGCCATCATCTTTGAAATAGTCCTCATAGCTTTCTTCTTAGCTTCTTTTTTAGCAGCAGCTTTTCCTTTAGCGTCATAATTAAATGTTTTATTACCTACCTTTGGCATTACAAACTCCTTTCTATAATATCAACCTTATCTGTTATCTTTTTATTAAGCAGACCTGTCCTTAAAGTAAAATTTCTATCAGCCCACTTCTCTAGTCTATCAGTTAAGAACCTATTATGTAACTGTAGTTCTGCATTTTCTTTCTTTAAGATACGTAGTTCTTTCCTTAATAAATTAATTTTATCTTCTTCTTTTGTTCCCATTACCATTTTGATTTATCAGCCCAATAAGCAGCTGACATCTTTCCTTTCTTTATGTTCTTTCCATGTCTTGCTTTAAAAGATTTCCTCTTCATCTTCATCCTATTAGATTCTCCAGACTTAGGTTTACCAGCAGTACTAGCTCCTTGTTCACCAAATCTAATTGTCTTAACCTTATCACCTTCTTTAGCAACTACAACATGAGATTTAGTCTTATGACTAGGGGTACGCTTGGCTACATTAAAGGCTTTAACTCCAGCTCTCTTGATACGAGGATCAGTCACTATTCTTTTTAATACCATATTTTTTAGTATCTTTAAGT
>TARA_B110000259_G_scaffold41400_1_pt1 | contig 17874 bp, 16 predicted proteins | sample TARA_B110000259 | Tara Oceans TARA_B110000259 (sample SAMEA4397649) | marine metagenome | biome: Polar Biome; feature: [SRF] surface water layer (ENVO:00010504); material: water (ENVO:00002006), including particulate matter (ENVO:01000060) such as... | depth 5 m | reverse complement strand
AATTCTTCATTATTAATGACCGCTGTCCGAATCGCTATATTGGTATCCAGCTTACCATCAAAACCAATGTAACCAATCGCACCACAATAAACACCACGCCGATTAGGCTCAAGCTCTTCAATAATTTCCATGGCGCGTATTTTTGGCGCACCTGTAATGGACCCACCTGGAAAACACCCCTTCAATAAATCGATAACGGTTGTGTTCTGTTTAAGCTTAGCCGTCACAGTGCTGACTAGGTGATGTACATTCGCAAAACTTTGTAATTGGAAAAGTTTTTCGACTTTTACACTACCTGTTTCACAACTCTTACCAATGTCATTCCTTAGCAAGTCTACAATCATTAAGTTTTCTGCTTGATCTTTACGACTGTTTCGCAACGTTTGCGCATTGGCTAAATCTTGCTCAATGTCTTTAGCACGCGGCATTGTGCCTTTAATCGGCCGTGTCTCAACATGATCTCCAATGACTTGTACAAAGCGCTCTGGTGAATTGGACAATACCTGAAAGCTATCGTTCTGCTTCAATGGTAACTGCATATAAGCCATAAAAGGCGCCGGACTTATTTCACGTAGTTTTTTATACGCAAGCCAGCTATCTCCGCACACCTGAGCTGAGAAGCGCTGCGCTAAGTTAACCTGATAGCAGTCTCCAGATTGGATATAATTTTTTATTCGGTCAAATGCGGTGTGATAGCCTTTTTCAGAAAAGTTACACTGCGTCTCTGATTTCACTTTAAAAGTAGACTCTTCAAGTGCATTAGGCGCATCAAACAACCGCACCAGTGCAGGCCAACCCTGTTTTGTTTTTTCAGAAAACCCATGTGAAATCAACACCGCAGTCCTTTTCCGATGATCAACCACGACAGCCCAGTCATAGATACCGACCATCATTTCAGGTATCTTTTCAGGTGTATTCTTGTCGTCTATACGCTCTAATCGACGACCTAAATCATAGGAAAAATAACCCATCGCGCCGCCAGAAAATGGTACGCCAACATCCTGTGCTGGGTACCGTTCAAGCAATTGGTTTAGTAAGAAAAAAGGATCCTCCTTGCTTATTATTGGCTTTCTATCATGAATGCTAGTGATACTGCCATTAGTCACCAATGTCGCAATTGGCCGTGAAACGAGAATATCGTATTGTCCATACTGGCTACCTGGCTCACCTGTCTTCTTATCAACTGCTTGCCCACTATCGAGCAACATTGCCCAAGGTTCATGTGCAATTTTCTCAAATAAGCGCGCACTATCATGATGGTAAGGCAATGTATGTTTCAAAACAGCCATCAAGTAGCGCTCCTAGCACAAGCGAGCCTGGCGACTGCGTACGCAGGAAAACAAACATCTAACTCCTCTTGGCATTGCATTGCCGAGGCTACGGACATGGTTGGGTATTGTAGTATTTGTGCAATCGCTTCCACCAAAAAACTACCTGCGCCTGCACTCACTATCGTCATGCCTACTTTTAAATGTTTTGCCACGGCTAATTGAATTTGATCAGATTGTTTCTGCTTACAAGCTTGTGCCAACTGTTGCCAGCTTTCAAGCGGCTTACTCTCCACATCATATCCCACCATACGTGCTAAGCGCCTTGCAGAGGCGAATATTGTCTTAGCTTCACCATCTGCCGTTTCCGCCATATCAACGGCCTCAGGGAGCTCTTGCGTTAAACGATAAACATCCGCCATGGTTGCAAAATATTCGGCAGCTACATTGGTTTCTACACTATCTAAAATTAGCTTTTGCGCAACGGCCATCACTGGCGTACGCACTACTCCAGTGTATACCAAGGTATCTTGCTGCATGCGTTCCGCATCTGTCAACTCCCCACCCACCACTTTACCACCATCAATCACAATAATATCAGTCGTCGTGCTCCCAATATCAACTAACAATGCAGATGGTAGTTGTTGCGCAATTAAACGCGCACTTGCATGCCAATTGGCAGAAGCAATCAGCTTGGCATGACTTTCCACACCCTCGATTGAAACAAATGGCTGCTCACTCTCTTGACTCATATAATAAAACAGCACACTTCGCTTAAGCAGTTGGTTGATAAGGGTTGAAATCTCCAAAACGCCTTGATGCCTATTTTCAAATAAATCAACCAACTCGCCCGTCATAGTCACAGCATGTGTCACTTGATTTGGTATGACATTAAAGGTCTTCAACATTGCCATCAAGGCTGTTTCTAATCGATCTAAACCCAGCCATAACGGACAAGCGATTTGCTGAGACTGCAATACATTGCCCGTCTCACCTAACAGCACAGCTTTTACATGCGCCCCGCCAATATCCCAACCCATGCTATGCATGTGCAAATTCGACCATCACTTCATGATGTTGTATGGTTGGCCATTCATAGCCTGGTTGAGTCAGTGTTTTCATCAACAATTCTGCAGGGTTGTAACCTGTCGCTTCTTTCAACGCCATATAGCTAGTCGTTAGTCGTGGGTTAATCTCAACGACAACAATTTCTCCTCCACCTCCATTACCGACAATCACATCAATGCCAACATAGCCCCTTAAATCAGGTAGCAGTTGTGCGACTTGATTAGCTAATGCTGCAAACTCAATCCAATACTGTTGCATGCCATTCACTAGGCAGCCTTTATACGACAATTCATTATTTTCTTTTTTAATCAATTGTTTATTGCAACTTAATAAATAGGCTGCACCTTTATTCATCACACACGCAATACTACCAGCAGCGCCTTGCAGGTATGGTTGAATAACATGTGTCTTTGTATAGTTTTTCTTCAGCAACCACTGTTCTAATAACAATGCAGAATCAAAAACAACCGTCTCTTCGCACCCTGCACCATCATCAGGTTTCGCTAACCATGCCACACCTTTAGTTTTAGGCCATAGGTCATATTGGTAGGTCGCCATTGTATTAACATCGGCTTGTTGCAATAGTGCATAAGTTGCTAATTTACTGCTACAGGTGTTAACCGCGGTTAAACCACAACCTAATATGCATTTGTTATACGCTAGCGCCAAGGCTGTCAACTTAGATAAGTCACCGCCTGTTTCAGGTGCAACCAACCAAACAGCATCGACTGAACCCACAATTTCTTCCCAAACACCCCATACATCATCATCCGCATCAACCAGGTAGCAGGTATGGCAGTCAGTCGGCAATGTCACCCGTACGTCGACTGTGGTAATAACCTCATAAGGCAGGTCAGATAAGTCATGCAACAGCGCATCACGCATGCCCAAACCTTGTGCTAATAAGCCTGATGGCAAGTCACTATCATTTAAGCCACCACTGGTGATAAACTCACAGACAAATATTGTTTTTATAGGTTTATTTTGCACATTATTCCAGTGATCGATTTGTTGAATGGCGTTGTTGTTCACGCTAAAAAAGGCATTCGTTCAGAATACCACCCCATTCAATCTGCTTTGACCAACTCCAGCCAGCCAGTCGATATTGTAAAGGCTTTTCAGCGCCTACACCCATTTAAAACGCTGTATATCGCAGATTTAAATGCTATCCAAAGCTTAGAGAACACAGGAGAATGCCACCACCAAACACTAGAAACGATTCATCAGCTATTTCCCGATCTAACCATATGGTTAGATGCAGGAATTAACAGTGCCTCAAGAGCAGAAAAATGGCCCTCAGATTACATCCAGATTGTATTAGGCAGCGAATCGTTCTCCGGTATTGCACAATATCAATCACTGACATCAAAGTTGATACGCCCTTTTACGCTATCGTTAGATTTTTCACCACAAAGTTACTTAGGGCCAGAAGCTTTACTACAAGATCCGCAACACTGGCCTGCACAAATCATTGCCATGACCTTATCGCAAGTTGGTGCCAATACTGGTGTTAATATACAAATCCTTCAAAGTATCTTATCGAAAGCGGGCAAACAAGGTGTTTACGCAGCGGGCGGCATTCGTGACATCAATGACTTACTGCAGCTTAGGCAGCAAGCGGTAAAAGGCGCTTTAATTGCCTCTGCACTCCACAATAAACAGTTAACAAGCATAGACTTAGCGAACCTCTGTGCATAAAAAAGCCTGAGTAAAACTCAGGCTTTTTAAACAGCTTAGAAACCTATTCTAAGTTAGCATGCAATGTGCGCATACCTTGTTCAGTTAAGTCTTCAGCAAAGATTAACTCAGAAATAGCGCCTTCCAAGAACACCAAAGTAGATAACTCAAACTGCGAACCCATTGGCATACCCTTAACAGGTGCAAAGCTGTCATCTTGACCAACTTGCACAACTAAATTAGCAACGTCAGCCATTGCTGAAGATTTTTTCATTGAAATCACTGCTAATTTAGCACCAACTTCTTTTGCTTTTTTCACGAATGGTAATAATGTTGCTGTACCGCCAGAACCTGAAACCAAGATAAGTAAATCGCCCTCTTTAATCGCTGGTGTAACCACTTCGCCTACCATGAATACTTTATGGCCAGAGTGTACTAAACGCATAGCAAAGAAGCGTGATACTAATAATGAACGACCAGCGCCACCAATGAAAGTTGCGCCAGCACCTTTTACCATCTTAACTAATTCAGCAGCTTTGCTTTTATCAGTGACATCTAAGATGCGCGTTAAATTATCTAAAATATTTTGTTGATGATCCATTTTTTATCCTTTAAATCTAATTGATTAACTGTTAAGCCATAGCCTGATACAAAAAATCCCGACACATTGCTGAGTCGGGATTTTATATGCTCATATCAATAATAAATTATTGATAGTGGAAGTTATCCGTGAGCAATTTTTGTAATTTCTGCAGCAGAAGCAGCAGGATCAGCAGCACCGTAAATAGCAGCACCTGCAACAATAATCGTTGCGCCAGCATCGCGAACTTGAGCAGCTGTGTTGGCTTTAACACCACCAGCAACTGAAATTTCAACGCCTGTTTTCATAGCAGCAATAGCAGCTAAATCAGTAAATGGTGTTTGGCCAGCAGCTTGCTGATCTAAACCAGTATGAACACCGATGATGTGTGCACCAGCAGCAACTAGCTCTTTAGTCAAAGCAACTTTATCAGCAACATTGATCAAGTCAACTTGTGCTTTTTTACCGTATTTGTTTGCAACATCAATCATACCTTTGATAGTGCCCATATCAGCACAACCAAGAACTGTACAGATATCTGCACCAGCTTTGTAGAATGGCTCAGCTTCGTAGAAGCCAGCATCCATTGTTTTCAAATCAACTAAGATTTGGTTGTTTGGGAATTTAGCACGTAGTGTTTCTAGTAATTTGATACCGTTATGCTTGATGCATGGTGTACCGATTTCTAAAATGTCAACGTGAGGAGCAACTGTAGTTGCTAGTGCAACTGTTGCGTCAAAGTCTAATGAATCTAAAGCCATTTGGGTTAAAGCCATGGTGTTAATCTCCGATTGAAGGGTTAATTATTGCAATTAAGTTAACACTTAATTGCTATTTTTTGTTACTACAAAAAACTGGACACCCATAATAAGTGTCCAGTAGATTTATGTCAATGTTAAAGCGGCTAAATGTCAGGAATGTTACAAGTTTGTTACAATTCTTCTATTAAACCAAATCAACATTAAACTTAAAGCTTCTCGCTTAGCGCAGCTTCTAGTTTGTTTTGATCAGCTACGAAACCACGGATACCTTCAGCAAGCTTCTCAGTTGCCATTGGGTCTTGGTTCAATGCAAAGCGGAATTCAGCTTCTGTCAATTTTACTGCTGCTTTTTTAGTAGCGCCGCCATCTTTTAGCACTTGTGTTAGCGTACCTTCAGTAGCTGCTAGCTCTTGTAATAGACCTGGTGAAACAGTCAGACGATCACAACCAGCTAGAGCAATTAACTCGCCAGTATTACGGAATGAAGCACCCATGACCACCGTTTTATAGCCATGCTCTTTGTAATACTCATAAATAGCACGTACTGAAACCACACCTGGGTCAGTTTCTTGTGTGTACTCTTCTCCCGTTTTCGCTTTGTACCAATCTAAGATACGGCCAACGAATGGAGAAATCAAGAATACGCCAGCTTCAGCACATGCACGCGCTTGGCCGAAACCGAATAACAATGTTAGGTTACATTGGACACCTTCTTTTTCAAGAATTTCACCCGCTTTAATGCCTTCCCATGTTGATGCTAATTTAATCAGCACACGGTCTTTGCTTACGCCTGATTCTTCATAAAGTTTGATTAACTTACGACCCTTAGCCACCATTGCGTGTAAATCAAATGATAGGCGTGCATCCACTTCGGTAGAAATACGACCAGGCACTTCTTTCGTAATTTCTGTACCAATCAACACCGCTAATTTATCAGCAGCGTTGTCAATTTGGGCTTCTTTAGAACCACCTTGCTCTTTTGCGTAAGCAATAGCAGTTTCAATTAGTGGTGCGTACTGTGGCAACAAACTTGCCTTTAATACTAATGATGGGTTAGTTGTTGCATCAACAGGTTTAACTGATTTAATTGCTTCAACATCGCCTGTATCTGCAACGATTGTTGTCATTAGTTTTAGTTGATCTAATAAATTTGCCATTGTATTCTCCAAAAAATTAGGTGTTTTACGTTTTCTAAAATCTGTACTGAAAATCGAATTCCAGCATTATATCGCAAATTGACTGGGATGACTGGAAACTTCACCGCCCCTTTTCACCATATCGCCACCTTTAAATCAACCACTAGCAAAGCGTGTTGTGGTTAAGGACTAATTACAACAATTATGCACCAAGAGTGTCGCTACCGTTAAGTCTGCACTAGTCCCTGGATTAATACCGCGAGATTTTAACGACTGATCAAATACTAATAGTTGTGGCAAATAATGTTTAGGGTTATCTAACGCTTCAAGCGCCTGATGGTGGACATGCGCCTCATCTTGAACGGTCATTGCGATACTCGTATCGTACTTTCGAACAATATGACTATCAGGATACTGGCTGAGCCAATACAAATACAAGGCTGTCGTCGCCCAAGCAGGGCGTCCCCAACGTAACAATGCCGCTTCATAGTGTGACACGCCTTCATCAAAGACTTGTAGAAATCCATTAGCATATTGTTGACCAATAAAGTCTCTATCGGCAGAAGCTTGCATGGCTTCCAGCAACGTACACGTTGCAGATTTATGAACGTCATGCGATTCAGCACGGCCCAACCCAGCTGGATTTGCCATTTGAATGGCTTTGAATAAGTATTCCGCATCCGCTTGCGTCGTGTTCGCGAGCACTTGTGCTAACTGGTCACGTAAACTTGTTGTCGCAGGCAATAATGCCGCCTGAATGATGGGTGCACATAATAAAATAATACCAAGATTAGTATTGCAACTAACGGCACCCCATGTCGCTTCAACACTGCGAAAAATGCGCTCCCCCAATGCTAATTCAGCTTGTGAGATAAAAGGCGAAGACACTTCTGCACTGTGGATAAAGTCCTGCACTTGCATCCCGTGCCCATCAGCAAAGATATGGACATTACCAGGCTTTACTGCTTCTATCTCTGCTAAACAAGCAATTTTATAAGCTTGTCCTAGCTGTTGCGATAGTATTAATGCATTATCATTCACTGTTGGTTTTACTGATTAAATCATCCACTAACGTTTGTGCAATATTAACATGTGTCACACTTTGCAAGCCACGCCAAGCAGGAATGCTATTGACCTCAATCACCCATAACCCACCGTCTTTATCGCGCATGATATCAACACCACAGTAATCGATGTCTAGTGCTTTGGCTGCTTGCACTGCCAAGGCCTCAACCTGCTTATCTTGCTCGCCGACACAATTCGCACCTTGCGCCATATTATTAAGCCAGCCAGATCCACTGCGCCGCATGGTTGCAACAGACTGATTATTAACAACAAAAACTCTAAAATCATGATGTGTATCACCTGAGTCAATATACGTCTGACAATAATACACACCATCAACAAATGCGTCTTTTGGTACAGGGAACTTACTGTCTGAGTCGAGCAAACGCACACCTTGGCCTTGCGAGCCAAACAAGGGCTTAATCACCAATGTTTTACCTTGTATCACTTGCTCTTTGATGAGTTGATGGGCCTTATGCCGTGATTCGCACACCCATGTAGCCGGTGTTGTAACGCCATGTTGCTTTAACAAAAAACTAGTCATGCCCTTATCAACGGTTCTCTCGATGGCTTTGGCATCGTTATAAACTTTAGTCCCCAACAGTCGGAGCATATGCAGTATATTTAAACGGGTAATGACTTGTTGCAGCGTGCCTGCCGCAACCCCACGAATAAAGGCTATTTTTGGTAACGTACTAAAGCCTGGAAGGCTAATCCGCGGCTGTGTATTCGATAAATCAATCACACAATCTTGCAACTCAACAAAGATAGCTTCATACCCGCGTGCGGCAAATGCCTGCTGCAAAGCCATGCCATGCCAGCCACCAGCTTGCGCCGCCTCATCGGTGATAATAGGCACTCTCATGCTATGATTAATTTCTTTTTAACGATGACTTTAAAAATATATTTAGTTAAATGACTTTTCTAACAGCGCCTCATCAAACGCGCCTGCAAAGAAGCTTTTACCTGTTTTCATATTTGTCACGGTGACTTTGGCAGGTGAAAATAGTAATGGGTCGATTTGATAAAAATCCATGTTGACCGCTTTGAAAATCTCAGCGAATGGGCGACCGTAATCTTTTGAAGAACTGCTCGGCATGGCTTTAGCTAAATTCTCTGCTGCATCATCTTCACAATTCACATAAAGATGAACAAAGCCACCAAATAAGATTGCATCATTAGTTCTGCCCATGCCAGTTAAAAAGTCTGGTGATGGTGCAGGAATTGGTGCAACACCATAACCATCAATAAACTGTTCTAGTGGAAAATGTACGGCGTGCAGTTTATGCAATGCGACTTCTAACACGCGGGCTGTAATTTGCACGGTACCCGCCAAACTTCTGGTTGGCGTTAGAATAAATGTTAAGTTAGAGGTTCTAATCCCCGTATCGTTAGATACCTTTTCAATCACCTCATTTGGGGGGATTTGATCGGTCTCTAACACCAACGAAGTATGTGAGCTCTGATCTTTATAGGCCAATTCTTTAAAAATATTTTCACGTTGTGCAATCGCACGTGCAGGCCCGCTACCAAGCGAGAAAAACTTCTCATGCGATAACGCCCACCCAGCATACTGACTACCTAAGCAAGAGATAATTGGACTTTTTGCATGTACTTTTACACTTAACGGCCAGTTTTTAAAAGTGCTATCATTTTGCAAAGCAACCGAGCCTAAGCCGCCCATACAAATTTCAGCAATTTGGCGCCCAGCTTCTAAGCCACCTAGGGCTTTTATACCCGCATCAACAATCATCGCACCTGAGTCGTGTTCACTCACTTGTAAATTCAAGGCACTGGCGTTCGTTAGCAAGCTTTTGACCAATTCATTGGCACGCTTATTAATACTGACATTTGAGGCGCCTGTGGTTTTCATTATTGCTGTACCTATCCAATTTAGTTTAAAAGTTTACTTTTAAGGACTAACGTTCTTTCATTTACTATCACTTTAGCCAGTGAGGCTGTTTCAGCCTCTGCAATGACCGTACAAACAGGCATGCCTACACTAAAACCACTTCCCGGTACGGGAACATCACACACCCATTCTGGCCAGATGATGCCGTCTTTAAGTCCCATCGCATGCTCCGCATACAGCACTTGGTGCGCTCTGCTTGTTTGAGTGATATCCTTCAACTTTATACCATATTCGTAGCGTTTGTATTGACTAGCTGCAATATGTTTTCCCATTAATAGGCCATCAGAATAACAATCACCTGGATGATCACCTAAATACAAATCCATCGTCGCGCTTAACCGAGGGTTCACTTCTAATAGATAAACTTCATCGCCATCACAAATCGCATCACAACTATTAATACCAACCAAACCCATTGATTGCGATAGCTTAGCAACATAGTTAGTAAGCCGCTCCTTTACCTGTTCACTCAGCTCAGCATGGCTAACGGCTCCACCATATCGAAATGGTGCATCATCATTAACATCTACCCACAATTCATTAAAGCCAACCACATCCACACCACTTTCAGTTGCAACAAATAAACAAGATATAGCCATACCTAATTGAAACCGCTGATAATAGACGTTGGCCACCTTCTCACCTTGCGTATCAGACATTTGCCTGATATGTTCGCCACCACTGGCGCCAACTTCTTTCCGCAGCCAATCGTGAGAATCTTGTGGTCGTTGATACACAACAGTAGGGAAAGGCACTTGCAATTGATCACATAACCCAAAAAAAATAGTTGGTGTTTTACATGTATGAATAACATCAACTGAGTTTCCTAATACTGTTACCCGCTCATTAATATCTAATAGGCTGTTTGGTACTTTTTCAAAACCAGCTCCATAGCAAAACCCAACAAACTGTTTCAATCCTTGTTTCGAATCATGCTTTAAATCTAAGTCGTCCAGGACGCTAAGCAACTGCTTGCTATCTAATTGACCATCACACAAACCGATCTGATAGCAATGTGTTGCTAACTTCTGCACATCCTTATCTGCAAAAGCATCAATCGCAACCACCTCAAACCCAGCATCAACTGCCGCCTTTACATAAGGCCTGCTAGTAATGGCTGCAATAATTAGCTTGCCTTTACTGACTGTGGGCACGCGCAGTATTAAAGGCGTCGTTGTAGTCTAAATGCACAGGCTTCTCACCTGATATCATTTGTTGTAACAGCTTCTGCTGCGTCACATATTTAAGCTGACCAATGGATAGCGCACCAATACCCGGTATTTTAGTGCCTGCTATTTCATTACCATCATATTGTGCATCAATATCTTCAATGCCAGAAGGCGATACCGCATTTACATCCGCCATCACCTTAAGTGAGGTTGAAGCTTTGTAATGTTTGGCTTCTAATATGCGCATACCGATAGGCGCTGCGGCAATCACAACGGTTGCTGAACCCAACACCTTGACTTTAGCTTCATCGCTGGAGCCATCAACCACCTCAAACTGGTAGCCATACTTCTCTTCTAGCATGTTGGCATGTGCTTGCATGTCGCTGACACTCGCATGCGCAACCAATTGTGCTTTTACCCCCTGAGCTGCTGCTATTAAAGCTGCAGTAGAGCCGACCATCCCGCTAGCGCCAAAAATCGCAATAGTTTGATTAGCCAAAGCATCATGCGTTTTCGCTAAGTGTTGACTGATTTTAGCCAGCAATGCGCCACCGGTTGTAAATGCACCAGAAGGATCAGTCATGGTTGAAACAGCAAATGGTGCAAACATCGCTTTCTTTGCCGTATTTTGCATATCAATAGCAAGACTAACATCGCGTCCTCCAAAGAAAATAGCTTCACGCTTCACGCCGCTAGGGCTACGGGAGAAAATCGCATCCTGTGTCAGCGCTGATATTTCATCCAGCGATACTGATGTATAAGGCATGATCTTGTCAAAACCTGCATCATACGCCATATTAACGTCAAATGGACTCGCGTTACTTGCTGCTGTAATAAGATGTAATACCGAAACTTTTTCCATGATTAAATTTTACCTTTTAATTTATTTGTTAATTACTCACTCAAATAAAGTTATGAGCATTGGAAATACTTAACTTCCACCCACCTTTACAGCCTGCTACATTACTCGCGCGAAAATCTGATATAGCGCAATCTACCTATAGAATAACCATTAAGTAGCAAAAAAAATTTAAAGATTAAGCGCTCATTAAAGGTTTATTTCCAGTATTAACAAGTGCACCTACGTTACTTGCCGCGCACATCAACCAACTGAGATTTTCTCCTCGGCCAGCATCTTGAAACGTTGCTTTTAATTTTATTAAGTAATCTTGTCCAATTGCATCATTTTCAAAAATGGCAAACCCAGTAGGCCCCCAAGAGCTTTGTCCCACGCAGGAAACACCAGAATCTGTCAGGTAATTTAATACCTGCGCCACTTGCTTGCTCGCATAACGGCCACCTTGCACAGGCGCAAAATAGTCCCCTGTATAAGCTTGCAACAGTGCAATTGACTTACCGAATACAGACAAATCGCCTTCTTGAATGGCAGGTAAAGCGCGCATCAGTATTTGATGATTTACTTTTTGTGTCTCCTGTAACTCCGCATCTTGCAGCGTAGCAAAAGCATTTAACTCTTTATCACCATGCACACCCACATGACTATGGTCAAAAATCAATAATATGCGCCACGCTTCTGGAAAAGGCTGCTGAACAACAATCGGAGGAACGTTCGTTCCGTCACCCCTACCACCATCCAAAACAATCCCACCACGATCAAATGTGCCAATACCAATACCTGACCGCAATCCTCGTCCAGTCATTGCCGCAATTTCCGTAGGTGTTAAGTCAAGATTAAACAGTTGATTAAGACCTGCACCAATCGCTAACGCCATCTGCGTCCCTGAGCCCAAACCAAAATGTCTCGGAATCTCACGATGCACTTTGATACTCACATCACACTTAATATTGGCATGCGCTAATATTAATTGCTTACTCTTATTAACATAGGCAGGCTCTTCAACATCACCAAAGGCATGCTGATCAGTAGTCATTTCAATCAATGTATCAGGTGCATTTAAACCCAACCCCAAACTGCCAAACCGCCTGCCTTGTGAACCATTTAGGTCTAAAAACCCCATATGCAGCCTGGCAAAAGCATTTACAAATACAGGTTGTTTCGTTTGTGGGTTGTTCATTGCGTATTAAAAACTATTCTAAATTAGAGTAATAATCAATCATTATATAGGCTTGTTTATCGAGTCAAAAGGCTATTATTCTAGCGTGACACGCCTAAGCTAATTTGGCATAATGCTGGATTATTCAAATAACAGTTGAATTAAATTTTTCAAATATCTAACAATATGTAACAGTACGGTAAATTTCTTGAAAATTAATCTTTAAAGGTCTTGTATGTCAACCTACGTCATTCCATTCGAAAACCTCCGTAATACTGATGTGCCTTCAGTCGGCGGCAAAAACGCTTCTTTAGGCGAAATGATTTCTCAATTAAGTGCAAAAAGTGTACGTGTTCCTACGGGGTTTGCGACGACAGCAGATGCTTACCGCGAGTTTTTAGCACAAGATGGATTAGATACGAAAATTAATGCTGAACTTGATGCACTTAATGTAGACGATACACAAGCACTGGCTGTTTGTGGTAAAAAAATTCGCAACTGGGTTATGGCAGCTGATTTTCCAGCGGGACTGAATGAAGCTATTGCTGAAAACTATAAAGTACTCATTGACCGATCTGGCGAAGGCACTACGTTTGCAGTCCGCTCATCAGCAACAGCAGAAGATTTACCTGACGCATCATTTGCAGGCCAACAAGAAAGTTTCTTAAACATTCATGGTATTGACAATATTAAGCAGGCCATTAAAGAAGTGTTTGCTTCTTTATATAATGACCGTGCGATTTCATACCGCGTCCATAAAGGCTTTGTTCATGCAGATGTTGCCCTTTCTGCAGGTATCCAACAAATGGTCCGCTCAGACATTGGCTGTGCTGGCGTCATGTTCTCAATTGATACAGAATCTGGCTTTAAAGACGTTGTATTCATTACATCTTCTTACGGCTTAGGTGAAACCGTTGTGCAAGGCTCAGTCAATCCAGATGAGTTTTACGTACACAAACCAACCTTAGCAAAAGGCAAGCCAGCGATTATCCGCCGCACCATCGGTTCAAAATTAATCAAAATGGTGTTCTCAGATGCAACGCAAGCCAACAAATCAACCAATACAATTGAAGTGGATTCGGCAGAAGCAAATAAATTCTCATTAAGTGATGAAGACATCTTAGAACTGGCTACTTACGCCATGACCATTGAAGACCATTATGGCTGCCCAATGGATATTGAGTGGGGTAAAAATGGCATCGATAACAAGCTCTATATCTTACAAGCGCGTCCTGAAACAGTTAAATCGCAAGAAGCTAAAAGCAATGTAACAGAGTCATATAGCGTTAAAAAACATGACCATACACCAATAGTTATTGGTCGTGCTGTCACGCAAAAAGTGGGCGTTGGCCCTGTACGCATTGTATTAGACCCGGCCAATATGCACGAGGTGCAACCTGGTGATGTATTAGTCGCTGATATGACCGACCCTAACTGGGAGCCAGTGATGAAGCGTGCAAGCGCACTGGTCACTAACCGTGGTGGCCGTACTTGTCACGCAGCGATTATTGCCCGTGAGCTAGGCATTCCAGCGATTGTTGGTTCAGTTAACGCAACTGACTTGCTACGTGAAGGTGAAACAGTGACTGTTTCATGTGCTGAAGGTGAGTCAGGTTTTGTTTATCACGGAGCCCTACCTTACGACGTAACGACGCAAGAAAATGCACCACTGACGAAACCACCATGCAAGATCATGATGAACGTTGGTAATCCAGATATGGCCTTTAGCTTTGCACAAATCCCAAACGATGGCGTTGGCTTAGCCCGTTTAGAGTTCGTGATTAATAATATGATTGGTATTCACCCGAAAGCCATTTTAAATATTGATGCAATGCCATCCGCCATGCAGGCAACGATTATGAGTCGTGCACGCGGCTATGCAAGCCCTAAACAATTCTACATTGATAAAGTGACTGAAGGCGTTGCAACCATTGCTGCTGCTTTCTATCCAAAGCCAGTAATTGTGCGTACTTCTGACTTTAAATCAAATGAATATAAGAAGTTAATCGGCGGTGACATCTACGAGCCAGATGAAGAAAATCCAATGATTGGCTTCCGTGGTGCAGCACGTTACATTGCAGAAGACTTTAGAGAGTGCTTCGAAATGGAATGTAAGGCCATGAAACACGTACGCGACGTAATGGGCTTAACCAACATTGAACTCATGATTCCTTTCGTGCGTACGGTCACAGAAGCAAAAGCAGTCACAGAAATCATGGAAGCCAATGGCTTAAAACGTGGTGAGAATGGATTGCGTGTAATTATGATGTGTGAAATCCCATCTAACGCATTGATTGCAAAACAATTCCTAGCGTACTTCGATGGCTTCTCTATTGGCTCTAATGACTTAACGCAGTTAAGTTTAGGCATGGATAGAGACTCTGGCATCTTGGCAGGTGGTTTTGACGAACGTGACGATGCTGTTAAAGAACTACTTAAAATGGCCATTACTGCCTGCAATGCTGAAGGTAAATATATCGGCATCTGCGGCCAAGGCCCTTCTGACCATCCTGATTTCGCTGAATGGTTAATTGAGCAGGGCATACAATCCGTATCACTTAATCCAGATACGGTTGTTGCCACATGGCAACGACTAACTAAGTAAAGGATACAAATGAGCGAACGCGCCGTCTTTGTCGTCTCAGATAGCACCGGTACAACAGCTGGTGCGCTGAGTAAGCTATTGGAACACTTCCCAAACACGGAATTTAGTATTTCGCGTATGCCATTTACTGATAACTTAGAAAAAATTGAGGCCGCGCAAGCAAGTATTCTCATTGCCTCGCAAGGTAGCAATTGTCTGCCTATTGTAATTATGTCATTGGGGGATGTCACTTTACGTAATAAGTTAAAAGAAACAAAAGCTTATTACATTGACTTGTTTACTACGTTTATTGACCCACTGGGTGAAGAGTTGAATGAAACACCTCTCACTGGCTCAGGGATTGCGCATGGCGTTATGGGGCATAGTTATGATGAGCGCATCGAAGCCATTAACTTCTCGTTAAATCATGACGATGGTCAAACCGACGTTAATCTCGACCAAGCACAAGTCATTCTCGTCGGCGTTTCACGATGTGGGAAAACCCCAACCAGCTTGTACTTAGCCATGCAGTTCGGCATTAAAGCAGCTAATTACCCACTCATCCCTGAAGACTTTGAACGTGGAACACTCCCCGCCTCTCTCATGAAGCACATGGATAAGATTTTCGGGTTATCTATTAAACCTGAAAGACTACATTCGGTCAGAAGCCAACGCCGTCCTGATAGTTTTTATGCCTCTTTAGACAACTGTCGCAATGAAATCAAAGTCGCAGAAGAAATGATGCGCAAACATGACATTATTTGGGCAGATTCAACGTCACGTTCTGTCGAAGAGCTTTCAGCCATCATTCTACAAAAGATTAAGCAACCCAAAAAACACATGCATTAATTGCTTAGTCTTTCTTTGAATACAAAGTTATTTTAAATATGGTTTAATCTCGTCCAATAGTTTTTCTGAGTCTGGCTTAGTCATGCTAGCAAATACAGTCACTTTTGCAGCATTTGGCGCAATGACATACTTATAGAAGTTCCACTTAGGCGATGTGCCTGACCGCTCTATCAGCTGTTTATAAAATGGATTTACATCATGCCCTCTTACCGCACTTTTGGACATCATAGGAAATTCCACACCGTAAGTCATTTTACAGAAATCACCGATTTTCTTATCTTCATTCAGCTCTTGTTTAAAATCATTGGATGGAAAACCAATCACCAACAACCCCTTAGATTTATATTCCTTATACAAGCCTTCAAGTGCTTCAAACTGTGGCGTAAAGCCACACTTACTCGCTGTATTCACCACTAAAATAGGCTTATCTTGATAGTCACAGAGGTCAAACGGCTTGCCATCTAGCGTTGTGAACTGGTGGTTATACAATGTATTACAACTCGCATTTGCCATCGTGCTTATTCCCATCAATAAAAAAAGTGTGCCTACTATTTTAATCATTTCATGTTCTCACTGTTACTTAACTTACTTATGACTTTTAGTAACCAGTATCGTTCATTTAAAAAGTGACCATTATTGTACTGTTACTGTCATTTTTTTCACATCCCATACAGTTCTGAATATACAGCAATACTATTAGCCACTGAGGGCTTAGAGAAAGAGTTTGTTTCAAGAGTGCTGGTGATTGTTACTAAGCACCCTAAGCCTAATGGTAGTTATCTTGTTGGAAATATGTATTAGCGAGATACAAAGTAGACATAAAAAAGACCCTCACTTTCATGCAGGTCTCCGGATCTAAGGTTGGTATGTTAAAGAAGGTTACTTTATGGATGCTTCTTCATACTCACTAATTAAACTTATATTGCAGTCCGAACATGATTTCTTGGGATTTGATGTCACCGCCGTTAATTGGTCTTTGGATGTTACCACCATTAGCTGCAGTACTACTTTCAAATTCGCCTAAATGAGCATATTGGTAATTAATATCCAGAAAGATATTTTCCGTTAAGCTAAACAAGCTGCCTGCAGATAATTTATACGCAAACTTTGAAATAGTATTACCCTCTATAAAGCTACAATCAGCAACACCACTAGTGATTCCGATTGTTGTTCCCATACTTCATCGCTAATAAACCAACATAATCTACCCAATCCTAAGCGGCATCCGCCACAGGAATTTCTAACACTAAGTTCCTAATTCGGAGTTATAAAAGACCTTTATCCACCTGCAACCCTAAACTATATATATAGGTATCGCACTCAAATTTTTGCTAGTTTAATAGTGTGTAACTTAAGTAAAGAGTCTTAGAACTAGTCTTGGTGTAGGATAACTCTTGATATTGCGTTTGTACTGAAAAGCTTTGATTTGGGGCGATATAATAAGTAGCACCTAAAGTTACTACTGGTCTGGTTTTGTTAATACTGGTATTTAAGTCGACTGGTGTGATTCCAGTTATGGTTGAAGAAGTGGCTTGGATTTTATCCACTTTGTTACTTATATCATGTTCAACTCCTAAAGCACCATTCAAGGTAACCTTATTATTGAGTTTGTATTTACTTTTCATACCCATAATTATGGTAGTGGATTTATCCTCTACGGTGTTAAAGGTCAAGGGACTTTCTACCCCAGTCTCAGTGTAACCATCTTGTTTGATAATAGCACGACGCGCAGCAAGGTAGGGACGGTAAAAATTAACCCCATCACTAAACTGATATGACACTTCAGCAAC
>TARA_B110000259_G_scaffold140084_1_pt1 | contig 17962 bp, 11 predicted proteins | sample TARA_B110000259 | Tara Oceans TARA_B110000259 (sample SAMEA4397649) | marine metagenome | biome: Polar Biome; feature: [SRF] surface water layer (ENVO:00010504); material: water (ENVO:00002006), including particulate matter (ENVO:01000060) such as... | depth 5 m | reverse complement strand
TCGTCAGCTCGTGTTGTAGAATGTTCTATTCATTTACTCAACGAACGTAACCTTCAGCGTAAATATAAAATAATTTATTTGTTAAAGAAACGTTTACTTTTAGTAATACGCTTAATAAAAACTTACTTAATTTACGATTTTATGACAAAGCTAATAATCAAAATTTTTCACGTAACACGTACCCGCGGTTTTAGAACTTGTTTTACTACCGAGGGGGCCTAAATGTTAAATAATTGGCTTTGAGGAAGTGGAGGAGAAGTCAAGTCATTATGGTCTATATATGTTGGGCTTCACATGCGCTACAAGGGTAGAAACAAAGAGACGCAACGGTTCGCGCTGAAGCAAAACTCTAAAAACTATCAAAGTTCGGATTGTAAACTGAAACTCGTTTACATGAAGTCGGAATCGTTAGTAATCGTGAATCACCACGTCACGGTGAATGATCTGTCAAACTTTGCACACACCGCCCATCACGCTCGAAGAGTTGTGTCGGCTGGACACTTATCTAATTGTTACGGCTAGTATTTATATGATTGCCCGAAGACGCTAAGGTTTTTACTTAAGCTAAGGCGCGCCTCGGTATTTCGGTTCATTTACTAAAAAGTCAAGTAGTTACCCAATTACCTGAGCGCTGGTACGGTTTGAGAGTTAAGGAGGATATGGCAATTTGAGCGAAGTTGAAACAAGGTAATGGTAGGGGAACCTGTTGTTGGAGTACACACATCTTTTAATTATTTTTATATATGTTTACAATACGTCACGGCGCTACATACGAGAGTGCCGTAGCCAGTTTAAAAATAGTAAGAACCACTGCATTAAGGGGATGCCTTGATACTAAGTGACGAACGGTTATAGAGGCCGATATTTACCCTGAGCTCTTTGGTGGCATGGACCGGTAAACTAAATTTAAGTAAAGTAGTGAATAGAAACATCTTACTAACTACTAAAGCAAATATCAACTGAAAAGGGGAAAGTAGCGGTGAGCGAAATCCCTACAGCCCAAATACAGACGATAGATAATGGCTTTTGAAATGCCAACCATAGTCGGTGCTAGTCCGGTAAATTTATCATATAATAACATTCACTACACAAGGTAGTGTGCAAAGGGGTATAGTTTAATGGTAGAACAGTGGTCTTCAAAACCACATGCGTGGGTTCGATTCCTGCTACCCTTGTTATCTCTAAGTCAGAAACCCCTACAATAAAACCTAACAAGTATAAAAACAAAAACGCTTTTAAGAAAAGCAAATCAAAAACGGCAAAATTTTACAAGCAAGCTAAACAAATCGCACACCAGAAAAAAATGAGACCGGTATACAAGCCAAGGCCCGTAAAAAGCAAACAGAAACATAAAATCTACTTCGCGAATATAACCAACTTTCTTTATAGAAGGTCCAAAAGGCTTATACGGAAAAGCTCTCGGTTAAATAGACGCATGCATAACCTTCTCTACTCACGAACGCGGCATAGGTCGTCCGTACTCCGTACGTTACAACAAAGATTAAAAGGTTTAAGATTATACAAATTCAAACGTCGATGGTTTATCTGTCGAAAAAAACAACGTCATAGTTTGAAATTAAAGAGGCAAGGTTTAGTACGCAACCGGGCTCGAGGGCGCAGTGCGACGCGTGCGCTCTTCAACGCTGAGATTGTAAACCACAAACAAGTCACAGGTAAAGTTTCAAACCTAAACTACACTCGCATGCAGCTTCAGTCTTCAACAGGAAGCACAAAAACGGCACAGATTAGCTCAAGAAAATCCTTACCTAGGTCGTCAACTACCACCCAACAACTCACACAAATAAAAGCACTACATGACTCTCGCGGCACCAATTTTGCCACAAGTCTACAACCAAAACGGAGTCGTAGACTTACTCCTCGAAAAAACCAATTACGCGATCTTGTATATACTCGCACAGTTACAAACAAGAAACAAGCCAGTACGAGGTCCTATAACCTTAATTACACGGAAGGCTTTTCAATGTATTTTCAAACAACGAGAGTGTCTCAACTAGGTTTAAGCATTTACCAAATACTACAAAACAGGTCATACGAATTCATAGGCTCACACCTAGCGTTACTAACCACAACGTATGGATGTGTAACCAGTCTACACACATTTAACGTATTAAATCTATCTGTACAAAACTACACGAGCTACGTACAAAGTCAAACACTGCTAAATATACGACAAGATGTTAAAGCGTGTACTCTTATGACCACTACCCAAAACCTCTTCTATTCAAACCAAATATCAAATCTGCTTCTCAATAATCGCGCACTATTCACGCGAGGCGTACCTACAATAGACGAGGCGCTATTAACGAACCCGCTGGCTAGGCAAGCGGCTTATATAAATAACCTACACAAAAACCCTTACATTAAACCTGGCGCACGCCTTCGGACAGGAATTACGCAGCAATGGTACCTAGAGTCAGACTTCCTCAGGCGTAAAAACCTCACCTCACCTAATGCGGTCTTCGTACTTGCTAAAGCGCCGACATACCGGATGGGACTAGCCTCTAACTCACCCATTAGTACAAGTCAACATTATGGGAACTTCTTTAACGCCTATAGCCATCTACCCGATACGAGCACGAGCTCATTACCCCTCTTTGCGAAATCAACCATTGGCTCGACAATGCGCTTGGTACAAAAGCCCCACAGGGGCGGCTTCTCAACACATAATTTACATAGTACTCACGGCAGTATACTTACGCACGTACGGAAGCAGCAGAACCTACTCTACAAAGACCTCTTGTACGTGAAACCTATAGTATCATTAACCATACAACCCACGTTGTCTATGCTACCTAGCCCCGACACAAAACACAAGATTTTTAACTTAAAACAAATAACCACTTTTAGACGTAAATCGTACCGTATTGCCTCTAGATCAAAACCACGACCACTACGTAAACAGAAGTTCATGTCAAAACAACACACACTCTCCACTAAGCGTAAGCGTGCACTTTATAAGTCCCTCAAAAAAAACCTAAAACGTATGTTACGCTTTTCACGCTGAAAAACAAAGAAAGCGACGTTCTACTTCAACAAATTCCTAAGAATAAATAAATCCCGGAAACATACAATAAAAGCACTGGCTAAGTCTAACTTTATACACAGCAAGTCGACGAAATATTCGTCATTCCTATCTAAAACCAAGTTATGTGGCAGTACACATCAGAAAAACCTAACACTCACGAACTACAACGTAAGCGCTCTCGTACACGACTACGCGTCGAACAACAATCTTAACATACTTACCCACCAGCAAACAGCACTATTTATGCTGTGGAACCCCATTTTACTAAAGTCATTCCTCTTCCCTAAAAATAACTCAACAAGTTATAAAAGCAGCGTGCTCTCGATAGCAAGTCAGTATAACCATGTATCAGAATCACGCAAAGATATACATCACTCGAACCTAACACCCCACCACTCGTTCAGCAAGCATTTTTCGAAGAAGGTACTAAACTCGTTCGCGAATAGACTCTTCCGTGAAGATGTCATACCCTTCTATCAAAACACGCTCATACGTTTTATTGAGTTCTGTACAGGTAAAAAAGCACTATTTCAGTTCTACCCGTTTGTTAATCAACACATTTCAAAAGACTACATGGTACGTTACAAGAAGTGACTACCACGTATGGGGTTCTACGAGCGACGACTTGGCCACAGGTTTTTCCTAGAAGAATCACTCCACATTATGCACATCAGCTTTGCCCTACGCGACCCTAAAATCATAGCCAGCTGACTTCGTGCAATTATACTCAGGATTAGTTTTTGGAAAACGAGGTCAATATTTCGCTTCCTGAAGTATCTATTTCATAATTATTTTATACACGTCTTCGACGACATACGTATAAAAGGACTCAAAATAAGACTCAAAGGTAAAATCAGTGCAGCTGGAAACTCGCGTAAACGTACGATTTTATATCGCGTGGGTAACACGTCCCACTCGGAAGTAAACTTACGTGTAGTTAAGGACTTCTCATTAATTAACACGTTTACAGGTGTAATGGGTTTCCAAGTCTACCTTTTCTACTAAGATGCACACAAAAATTATATTTTATGAGATCACTAAATAACTTTTTAGAAGCCAACTGAATGATGACCTATAAATCTACCGACCAACTGTGATTATCTGATGCACTCAACTGAGAAAAAACATCAAATATTGCCGCATCCGATTGGTCCCTAGCCTCTTTCCTATTTCAATCCTCTTTCATTAATCAACATTTACTAATCGATCAAATTTCAAAAACTTCTTACCTTGACGGTATTCTTATACAAGCAAACACTAAAAATAATAACATCAACACTTTGTACAACTCTTTTATGAATGACATTATTGTACAAACTAATACATGTTTCTTACCATTATCGCCACTACTCCAATCCGAGTACCAAGAAGTCTTAAGTACTACCTTATTGGTGGCACCAGAACTATCCCTTGTTCTGGACGACTATTTATCAACCTACTGACTGTCTTCTACATTTAACAACTTACCTGCCGCTGTCTTTGATTCATATACTAACAACCTAAACTACTACCCTAGCGAAGGACTTATTAGTTTTATGCTATTCGGTTTATATGTCTGGTTCCTAGTATACTTCTTTACCACCAATCTATCACTTAAATGGACCCAACCCGTAAGCGCACACTTTGTAAGGTTCTACTATTACTTTTTCTCTATGTCCAGAGAAATTCGTGTACAACTAGAAGCCGTAATGCAAACAGTACTATTCATTCTTCTTTACTGAACAATGGCTATAATGGCCTTCGATGACGATCAAGAAGAGGTAATCGAGTTTATGGACACCAGCTTCTTTAACTTCTTCTCACTAATCATTTTCTACTTATGCTTTAAACACTCCATACACTACTTTGCTTTCTTAGAGGCATCAGTAGTTGAGGGCCGAACTGTCGGGTTCGTAGCTAAACAATTTTTCCGAGACTTTCTCAACACCTTCTCTTTAATGCTAAGGTTTTACACCTTACTTTTCAGAATGAATGTCTACGATAACCTAGACGATTTCTTCGATTCGTACTATATTTTCGTAGGTGACTTTGACGACGATGAATATCTCAATGAGTTATTCCTCTCCATCCACGGTACTATACTATTCACGCTAGACAATCATGATGATAGGTCCTTCCTACTCGAAGATGAGAATGACTTCTCTAACGATTTCTTTTACACCTATTTTGTTATTTGGGGTAAACTCTACCTATTCGTTTTTTTCATTGCCGAGCTTGCCGCTCGTCTTGGGTTAGCCTTTTACATCTTCTACCTAATTATTTTCGAAGTACACGCCGTAAACTGTTCGTACCGCGAAGATACATTCATGAACGTTAAAAAATCATAAATCCACAAGTAATAATAAATTATGGGTCTACAAAAACATAAAAAAATAACACGCAACACTTCACGTATAACAGACAGCCAGACACACATATTAAACAGCTCACTAACAACTCGGCATCGTGCGGGGCCTTTTTATGTGCTTCTGGTCCTACTATTAACTTACTCACTTATTACTTACTTAACAAATGAGTCGCCGGAGGGTTTAGTACCTGACGAGTTACTACCCTATATTACTTCAATGGTCAGTTCTAAAAACGAGCTAAACAACCCTGCAACCGAGTTTCTAGTTCAGCAAGTTTTTGGTCAGAACTAATCTTAGAATTAGACAACATTACATTATGACATTAGGTGATTTTAACTTCATATTTTTTATATTTTTCATAATGTTCGCGAGTATCGCGTTAAACGTGAATACCGCCCTCCACTTACTTCTTACAGCTGAGATTCTATGAATCACGCTCTATATAATAGCCCTCTTTATGGGACTAGCCTACGATAACCTGAACTTATTGTCACTAACATTCTTCTTTCTAATTCTTTCAGCCGTTGAGTTCGGCCTAGGTCTTATCATCATGTTGGTGCAAAACATCATAATGCGTTCGATAAACCTAAATGATTCAAACGTAAACTCTATGAAGTTTGCTTCAAGGCTCAATAATAAGATAAACGCGACTACGCATAAACTCTTCTAAATACCATATTTTATGAATTTTATCAACTCACTAGCTTACGTCATAAGTAAACTTCTTTATTCGTTAACTACAAAACTTACTAACACTCTCGAATCAGTAGGGTTCTCTTTGGGTGCTTGAAACGCTCTATGGAGCCCACTCACTGCGATAGTACTAACAATCAAAAATCTAACAACTAAAAATAGCTTTTACGGTACCTATAAAAATACTAATCTATCTCTATCATGGGTCACGACCCTCTTTAGATGGGTCAAAGTCCGTATAAGCTACGCCCTAAACAGTTGAATCTATACAACTAATCATAAAAGAATTGCCGTAAATTACTTTAATTTCGTACTTGTCGCAGGTACAGCTGGTATGAGCCTTGCAACAATTATTCGTCTTGAATTCGCATACCCTGGAGTAGGTATTCTTGCGGGTGACAGTATCCAATATCTAAGTATTGCTACCGCCCACGGAGTTATTATGGTCTTCTTCATGATAATGCCCGCCGTTTTCGGTGCATTTGGTAACTTCTTACTACCTACCCAGTTAGGAGTACATGATGTTGCATTCCCCCGATTAAATAGTGCCGCATTCTGGTTCTTACCAGGAGGTCTAATTATGCTATGTCAACTCGTTTGTGTTGATCGTCGTTACCAACGAATGAACTGCTTTAACATTAGAGAGCTTCAAGGTATTCTAAAACGTAAATTCTTTACCGATCTAGTTAACTCAAATGACCACCGTGACTTATTCGATAAGTCAATAATCGGTCTACGCTTTAAAAACAATAATCAACTAAACATCAACCATGACATGTCACTGTTTTATAACTTCGGTACAACTACCTCAAGTAAAACGAAAACAACCCTTTTTAACAATAACTACTCATTAAACACAAACTACAACCTTAACGAGTCTTTATTACTTATTTCGACAGCAGTAGTAAATGCTTTTAATAAAGTAGTATCATTTAACTTTACTGCAAATACCGACACAACTTTTTCCTGAAGTTGGGTCTCTAACACTCTATCAACCATTACTGATTTCGTGAAATCTACAACAACCTCGTTACTGAACGTACACGTCGCGTCTGTCACGTCCCTAACCAACCTGCCTAAAGCCTTACAAGACTTCATTTCTATGAATTCGGCAGTAAGCATGTACTCAGCAAACACTAATACGTTAGTCGCGTCAAGCGTCTCTGAGCAAAGCGAAACTCAATTCTCATCCGAAAATATGACAAACGCATCAACCGAAAACGTGTTTAACTCTTCTATGTCAGACCTGTCAACCTCCTTACGATTCACCCGTTTCAACAACCCCCTCATTAGTTATGACTATAAATGTGGTAACTATCTAGGTATTTGAGATCAACTCTACCCCTCATTAATGACATCTTTTATTGAGGTAGCAAGAGGTATTCGTAAAGCACCCTGGTTCTACTCAGACCAATTCACTGACTTATTAAAAAACAACTATAAAAACTTCAACCTAAAATTCACCACTAAATCACAACTGAAACTAGCTGAAGTAGAGAACTGATACTCATCTCACGTAGCTCCTACCGACAATTACTTTAACACCTTTTATCTTCTTAAACAAAATAATGGGTTTATCAATCTCAGATGGGTTTCTATCAATGCTATGGATCAGAAGTTCTACAAAATGTTCGACTCTAGCTCAACACAACAACGAATCCTAGCTAATTGGAGGCAACTTAAATTTACTAGAGAAGCTTGGAGATGTAAACTATTAGCTGCTAGACATCAAAATTCACTATACAGACGGTTTACAAGTGAGGACGGTCTTGTGTACTCTATCGAGCGTAATGCTAAAGATTTACTACCTGGGTGGGCTATGGTCACCCCTTTCTCAGCAAGAACCCGATTCACTGCAATCGGTAAAGTTGATGTAGGGCTCATGGGAGTTTTCCTAGCCATCAACGCATCTATCGTAAGTTCAGCCAATTTCCTCGTAACTTACAGGTACCTATCTACACTCAACAACCGAAAAATGAGGGATGCTAGATCTTTCTTTGCAGAAGGACTAATTACAGCCTCATGAATGATGGTTGCAGCAAACCCAATGCTAGCAATCGGTATTCTAATGCTGCTTTGTGATCGTCATTGACAAACCTCATTCTTCGATTACTCCGGAGGTGGTGATACTGTTCTGTTCCAGCATATGTTCTGATTCTTCGGTCACCCTGAAGTCTACATAATCATGTTACCCGTCTTCGGATTTACTAACACAATGATGTCATTTTACTTACGTAAACGTGTCTCAGCCCGTGCCAGTCTACTTTATTCAATGTACACCATCGCATTCTTAGGTTTCTTCGTCTGAGGTCATCATATGTATATGGTAGGTCTATCTCATACGACTAGAATGCTTTTCAGTACACTAACTGTAATGATTTCTGTACCAGCAGCAACTAAACTAATGCATTGATGCGTCACTATAGTAAACAGTGCCTTCGTCATGGAGCTCCCCTTTCTATTTACCTTTACTTTTGTATTCTTCTTTGTCTCAGGAGGAGTCTCTGGTATGTGTGTAGCACATACGGGTATGGATGTCTTATTCCATGATACGTTCTATGTTATCGGACATTTCCACGTCATGTTCGCGGGTGCAGCTATGCTAGGTATTTTCGGAGCCTTCTATTTCTACTTCCCAGCTATATACGGTGTAAAGTACAGCCGGATCTATGCTTACATACATTACGTATATTACCTATTCGGTCAACTCTTAACAGTTATCCCCATGCTATGATTAGGTTACTGTGGTATGCCTCGTCGAGTACTGGATTACCCATCCTCATTAGGTGGATGACATAGTATTGCCTCTGCAGGACATCTACTTAGTGTCGCAGCATTAGTCTCTTTTTTCATCATGATGTACGATAGTATTCGTCAAGCAAAACCAGCTATCCGTAACAACTTCGGAGTTGGTCGATTTAACACTAGACTAAACTTCTACTTCTACGAAATAAACAGGTTATCTTTTATCCAACGTAAAAGCTTTCACAATCACAGGTACAACCGCTCCACAACCACTCAACCACGTGAACTAAATCAGCTTAATCTCGATGCTTTAGATTCAACTCTATTTTCGTATCAATTTACGAAATAGTAATCAACTCTTCTGCACTAAATAATAAACGTACAAGTGTTAACGAAATCTATTCAAAAATGAAGTGAATACTTAGCAAACCACACAGATCAAAATTTTCTTCCCACTAACACGTCGTATTATGACGACTCCTCCAATTTTTTCTCCGCACCCGGTATCATCGATTTCTACGGTTCCAACGGAAATCTAATGATTACCGACGTTCAAAAGTTCTTGAACGTCAACACAGACTCGTCTATCTACAGTCTGTTCAACTTTTCCAACTCGTCTCAAGCATACGATCTGTTTCATGTTGATTTATTCAATAATGACTCGTTTTTCTCAGTTGCAGATGTCGAGAGTAACTTTCTTTTTTCAACTACAAAACTTCTTGCACAGGACATAGAATCTTTGTCTATTGCTAAGTCTGAGGTTGAAACACTTCGCGATTTATTTCCGGAGTACAGTAACATCCTCGAAAGGTTTGAATTTCATAACCTCGAAGACGACGGGTCACTTACCGAAGCCCTATCAACTCCGGATGTTAAGTTATACTACCCCGAACCTTTCATAGCCTCACCGTCATTCGTACACGAGGATTTATGATTTATACACGTACTTCATTATCAGCATTGATTATGGTTTATGTTTATATCACTAATCATGTTCTATTTCATCACCTTTATTAACGTTGTCCGTTGGTGTAATATGCGTACAAAGCCAAAACGTGAAACACGGGGAGTAAGTAGATCAAAGTGTGCGGACCTAATCACCGCAACCGTACCAGTCACATGGGCTGCATCAATTATAATTAGTGAATCTGTCGATGCTGCAGATTACTATGATGGTTTTGGCTCCGGTGAAATCGTTATTGGTATTAGGGCTTACCAATGAGGGTGGGAATATTTCTACCCAAAAGGTATCGACCTTAATTATAACGTAAAACCTTCGTACTCTTCCATGGTAGGTAACTCCCTTAAATATACCAATACGGGATCAAAAACCTTACAAACTAATACGCTTTGGAAGTATTATCAAAATAAAAATAACTCAAAACTAACTTCTACACCTGCCCACCTCCTCCTCTCACCAAGTGACAACTCTAAGGTCGTGAATTTCATGAACTTTAACGACATTGGTAGCTCAACCGTAAAAGACTCAACAGCGTTTAAAAAAATACAATACTTCTCCAAAACCAACCCCCAGTCACTATTTACGAACGTATCAGACTTTAATTTAAAGTATCAAAAAATTGCAAACCTTTACCTTAATGACACATTACCTAATAACACCCCATCCTACGGAACTTTCAGACAACACAACTTCTCTTCTTTATCCTCAACGACGAACTCGTTTAATTCATTACTAGACTCATCAAGTCTAAATAAATTCATGGAATATAACTTAGACTACACTAACCCACAAAAAAACAGCCCCGTCAAGTATGACCTAGCAACTTCTGCTCGTGAGAGTGTTCTCGACACGACTTCGAACACACTGAGGCTATTAAATTTAACCGATAAAAACACTGGCCAAAGCAACTACTCACTTAATAAACTGGTTAATTACCCGACATCCACATCATTATTAAGTGCCGAGACCGACGCAAAACAGTTAAGTAATCCTTTTAAGTACTTACTTAATAACCGCTGGTCAAAGAAATCTTTTTTAACTAACGATATCTCTGATAACTATAATAACCAGACCTTCAGTTCCAAATTTTTCAACGAAGACTTAACCTACCGATTTAAAGACCTCAAATCGTCAAATCAACAACTACTCACCAGTGACCGAAACACCCGTCTTATTGGTGGTTTATCACCAAATAAAACAATTCTAAATTTTAGCGATAAAGGTAACAATCTAAATTCGATCGTACACCAGAACGTTTCAAAAACTCTCGGTAACGCGAGCGCCTCAATCTTCAGCGCAGGTGCGTTAGGATGATCTGATACGAACAGTCTTCATAAACTTGTAAACAACAGCGCTACGTTTACGGCGTCACATACACCACTGATGAACAAAAACAGTTCGACGTATCCTTTAGCATTCGATAAGTACAATAAAGGGGAGGACGATCTCACGCCTGCAATGCTACGTAGTAAAGAGGAGTCGGCGCCTAACTATATTTTTAACTCTTACTGGTTAGCCTATTGGGCCCACTCGAACCCAACTAACAGGTACTCAAATTTAACTGAAATCGCTGATATGTTTGACAGTATGTACCTACCAACTTTCACAGAATATGCCGAGTACGACTTCCGTAATTGACAAGCCCTTGAACTACTCGAGGACGCGTTTTGAGAGTCGACGTACTCATCATTCGCACACGACGACTACCTTAATATACTTCAGGGTATGAAAGATTATACGTATTTTAAAAAACAAGAAGAGCTTTTCAACTCATCAGTTAGGCATAAAACGTTCCGAGCCTCAACTTTAGCTAAACCCCTTCTCCGTGATTTAACAACTAATTCGAATTTAAACTCACTCCCTATTTTTACTGAAGACTCCCTACCCAATTCCTTATTGTTAAACCTCAAAAACTTCTACCCATTCTCAAGTGAAACTGCAGTTGACTCAATCGAGGATTCTTATGAAAACCTCAAATACGTCAACTACGTACATTACCTAACTTATAAAAACTTACTAAATACTAATTCATCAAAAATACAACCACTTTCGTATACGCAAGTAATTGATAATTTCCGACCCGATTACGAAGAAATGGCATGGTTTAAAGACAACTCATTAGAGGAAAACGTTATTGATTACTCCGAGTCTACAGGTGTAAACTCTTCGAACGACTTGAGACTATCAAACCCTATGAAACTTCGAAGTACAGCAAGAAACTCCATCGTTACCTATAACGCAATACAGAAAGTATTCAAGTCCCGATTTGACGAGGGTAGGTCTAATACCCGTCTACAAGACTTTTCTAACTCTTTTGTTACACACCCCTTCATCACCGAATCTAAGTCACCTTATGAAGGAATGCTAGGTAAAAACAAGGATAGCTTCTTTACCGTGAACAGTTATAAACAGTACTTTACAAACAATTTTAATGATAACTATTCAATCTGAAACTCCTTAAACATCTACTTCGCGGATTTACCCTTTCTTCTCTCTATGAAAAGTGACCCTTCACGTTATTTATGGTTTGATTGACAATCCCGTTGATCATCCATCGAAGTACAACCTTCATCGGTAGCAAGGTACTCACTTCTAGGAGTACCCTATACGAACAAGTCCTTCGAATACACTACGCCCGTAGGTGATGAAATTAATGATAGCGAAAATTACCTAATTAGACTTGCTCGAGCACGTAAAAATTACATGTCTAATTGAGCCTACTCACCTTATTTCTATTCCCGTATATCTAATTGGTATAAGACCTCAACAACGTCATCAAGTCTGTTCGGCGAAAGTACATTACAATCAACCAAAGTTGCATTAAAACACTCCTACTCGTATTGAGACTCCACCGGTACCGCCGACTACGTGTCCAGTGAGTCAACACCCTCATACTCCGGGGTGAACACTTCCGGACGATCGTCATGACGCCCTTCATCATCAATACAATCATTTTACTATAACTCAAGTATCATGGTCGATATTCTATCGAAACGAGAGTATTTGTACAGACAGTATTTCCTCAATAAAAGTAATGTTGCAAGTCTACCAAAGTATCTAACAGCAGCACCAAATAATCCACTACTTCAAGAGGTTAAGAACACATTCCCGCTTATAGACCCTGTATCGTTTAGCTCAGAATTATCTCGTGAACTTTTTTACCAAAACACTAATTTCCTCAAATTCATGGTATTAAAAGACTCACTTGTCTCTGTCAACAACCTACTTGCAAACTCGTCACTAAACCTTTCAGGACTGTCTAATTATCTATTCTTCTACTTATTCGGTACTGAAAACAATTCCTCTTCATTAGGTAAAAACATGGATCTTTATAAAAGTCAATTCAGGCCCATGAAAAAAGGAGTTACTAACATGATTAGACTACACGCTACAGGCGCTATCGCGATGCCAATTGAGATCCGATTACATATCCTAGCCTCATCTAAGGATGTAATCCATTCTTGGTCTATACCTTCAGCAGGTATTAAAATCGATTGTGTACCTGGGTACTCTTCTCACCGTATTACTATATTCCTTGTCTCAGGTATTTTCTGAGGTCAATGTATGGAGATTTGTGGACGATTCCACCATTGAATGCCTATAATTGTTTACTTCATGAAACGTGACCTATTTTTCCTATGGTGTACGCATTTTATGCATTACTCTAGTATCGAAAACACGTTCAATATGACTGACCGTCAGTTAGTTGACCATGTACGATTAGTATCATATGATAAATCTACTTGGGTACATGAGATAAATAATATTCTATAAGTTAAATTCATATTTAACACTTTTGAGATACTTTGATCGACTACTAAATTTTTTCACCACTAATTACACTAACAACACTAGGTTCCACCATAGTACTTTAGGTTACCTAAAGATCTTTTTCGAGCGTAACAACAAACTTAAATCCACGTTCAGTTCACTGGGTAACGTATTCCGTAATTCAAAATGATCAGACTTAAAAGTACAAAACATAAAAACATCCTTTATCAAGTCATGGTCAACCTACTTCCTAACAATACTACTTATCTCTTTAGTACTACTGCCTTTCTTTGGTACATACGGTGGTACAGCCTTAATCAACTCGGTACCCTTACTAGGTGAGTTATATGAGCTAATGTGTTTTTCATGGACACACGGTGAGGATTTCACCAAATCATTTTTACTAGTAGTATTCTCAACATGGTCATACTTCAAAATGATCTGTTTCGCTTCAGTCCCTAACCGCCAAGGTCACGTACAAGGGACACTAAGGGGCACCGCCACGCATCTAACAAACACGGCACTACCTTCAAACCACCTAAGTTTCTCACATAACGCCATACAAGACACAGCACCTATCGAAATGATGTACCAACTCGCTCATGCGTCAAAAAGCGTTGAATACTTAAAAAAAACACCTAATAAACTAACCAGTTTATCAAGTACCGAGGTAGTACGTACGTATATCGATGATTGTTTAGATTTAACTTCTATCGAAGGAAGTAATACTAATACATTAACCCCATTCTCATCAGTTGAGTATAATTTCACCGTCACGCCAAAAGAACTATTTAACATCCAGCAACTTGACATTGAATCCTCAGATCTTAACAGACTAAGCTCTTATAACTTAGCGTTATCCTTAACCGGTCTAAACACCCAAGAAGCTTTAAAAACTTCCAAGGAGGACCGATGGCTTCTACGTAATTCTCTACTCTCAGAAAACCTTATTATAAACTCAAATGCTTTCACACAGTCAAAAAAGTTACTAGGTGTAAATTTTTTAAACTCCGATAGCAACGCAAAAAACGTCTGAAATTCTACAAAATTAAACTCACTAAACGCCGACGGTTCTTCCAGTTTTATATCTAACCTACAAGAACTCTTCTCACAACAGCCACAAAACGATAGTAGCTTATCTCAACTTACCCACTCCAACGCTGACATGACTAATTTCAACTTCTTCGAGACCAGTCGTATGTGATTGACAAAAAAATACTTTTTTACTAACCAACTAAAAAATAATAGTAAATCTATCACCACCACGAACAGCCCAAACATGGGTAATCTTACCTCACACAACACAGAATATTTATTTAACATACTGGTCAGTATGCAATCACAAAGCCCTACCACTCAACTAAATAACTTATCGCTACACCTTTATTCTGTCGATAATAATATCACCTCAAGCGGCGCCCAGACTTTATATGATACTTATATGTCCAACGGTGACCTTGACACACTAAAATCAAACAACCTATCGTTTTTAAATAAACTAACCTACTCAACTTCCAATAGCAATCTTAATTACTTCACCGTATTACCTTACACCTTGAATTCTGGTACGAATGGGATTACCCTCGTCTTTAAAAAGTAAAACGTATAAATGTCAAACTCTAACGTAAATTTTTTTAAAAATCAATTCAGGCACCTAAACTTTTATTCATTACCTACGTCAATTTTATTTGTCCTACGTAAACGCCTTAACTTCATTACGACTACTATAACCTTATTGTCATTTTTAATGTTCTCCGTACTTTAACGCGTATAAATGTTATTTAACGACACTCTTTTACTTGAAATTCTAATCCTCGTAGCAGTTATCTTCTACCTATCCAGTACTAACTTAACGATGTTACTGTATACAGGTGGTATATACCTAATCTTAATAGGTATATTAGCTTTGATCAATGACGCAGACATTTACATCGGATTTCTATGGGTAATAGACTTAGGGGTCGGTCTGGTTTTTTTTATATTTATATTACATTTCACGTCGTTTCTTTTCCAAAAGTCCCAGTTTAACTTAACTGCCCGACACTTCATCTTCTCTTATCTAATTTTTATTTTCTCATTGATATTTCTATATTTTTATGCAACGCCTGCGGATAACTCCTACTACAACGACCTAAATAAAACCTGGTTTTTCAAACTATCTCATATAGATTATTTCAGTATAATGTTCACTAACGAGGTAACAGACCTAAATACACTACGCGATACCTACTTCCTACTTAACAGTTTCGAGTTCTTCGTCGTAAACTTTAGCCTATTTTTCGGTCTAATTGCTTCAATACTTATGTGTTTTATGGTACAACGTATATTCAACTTTTTAAACTACTCACAGATAATAAACATGAACATTCTATCAAAAGCTGACACAGGCTTCTTCATCCGAAACCAAAATTTCACCACTCAACAAAATACGTCCGGTACTGTACGTGTCTGAGCCAAGTCTAAATCTAAGAATAACAAATAAACTCATTGAGTTACGTACGCTACCTAACAAATACTCAGTTAACATAGCTCAGTTGGTAGAGCACGTGATTCATACTCACGCGGTCAAGGGTTCGAACCCCTTTGTTAACTAATTTTTATGCAACTAAACGAAGAAAAAAAACGATGACCTAAATTTTACTCAGCAAGTCACTTACGTTGACTACACTACTACTACCCGTACAGTGACCCCCACTTCTACGGAATTCAACCTAAGTCACTCCGTTATGTCATCGATTGGTATTACCGAGATTATTTATTTACACGTCATTTGGGTCGGGTATATCACGATATACAATACTCATGAACAATTAAATCATTTATAGCATTTTTATTCTTCCTGATACTTACGTCGACGGCCTCGTTGTTCTATATTATACTCTTTGTATGTTATTTCATATACTATATGCGGGAGCTTAGTAAGTACGTATCTGATGAATCGTGCTTAGAGTTTTTACCTCAGCAGAAAGTCAAAAACTTTCCTAACGTACTCGTACAACTACTTTACATCGACGTAGTACTACGTGCCGAACTCTACGCGTATCAACTAATCTACAACATTATGCGTCTACTAAAAGGTCCGAAACGTCCCCCGCTAAGGTGGGAGGGTTTAACCTACACCTTATTAATAAACGGTCTATGGAGGTTAATTAGTTACACTTTGCACGTACCTAAACGTGTATTATTAAATTCTTATGCTTGGAGTATGGCCTACAGCAAGGTAGATCTTAATTGGGGATCAATTGAGTCTTGGTTAAGTGGTAATACAATTGGTCTATGCTTAGTTTTTGAAATATTTCCTATAGTTCGTAAACGAATCTATCGTACGCAGGGAACAAAGTGGAACTTTAACCCAATTAGTGATTTGGCTACGCACCAAGAAATAGGTAAGCGTTTAATAACCAGACTACCTAAACCGTTTAATATAAGCGAAACCGTTAAATTATTCAAACTTAGGGATTTTACTATGACTACGCACAAGGGGGCCAGTCATGCAGGGGTAGTTCTACCTCTTAACTCTGAAAGACTTCTTGTTACAAATGCTTCCACTTCGGTAAGCGTTAACGCAAGTTTTTTATATAAATCAACCGAAGACTTAGATTTATCAGATAAATTACACAATATGAAACACTCGTTTACAGTCCACACCGATCAAATTAAACTAAAACCGTTTAATAGAGGGTTAGGTTACCTCCCCTCCCACTCAGCCTACATACTAGAAGGATCCCAATTTGGGTACTTCGCAATATTAAACAGTATATTAGTGAGCCATAATAGGCTACAGGTTTACGACGATTTTATAAAGAATGAGCCAACTGACTGATTTGATACTAAAACTACGTCAAATGTTTTTGACAAATTAAACGAAGTTAACAAGCTGTCTACACCAACTCCGACTGTTCGATTTACGGAGGACTTATCGCGGTTAGGTATAGTAGCTGGTCCAGAATTAGAGGAGCTGCTTACGTACGCTGATGAGCTACACAACTTAATCAATTCGAACGCAGAACCCTTTTCTAATGACCAGTTACACTCAATTCGTGTGTACATACTCTTGGAACTATTACCGGATGCTTTTACTTTTATAAGTGAACTCGCCTTCATACCCAATCCGATTACGGATGTTGAGGACTAGGTTAATACCAAGTAATAACACTTCCTGCTATTAGTATTACACAAATCATAACCATTTTAGGCATTCATATCGGTACTTTCTTAAACATTATCAGGTTTGAATTACGCCGCACGATTATATTTTATGGGATTTATAGACTCCAACTTTACTAACTCGGAGGTTCGTACTAGTAAGTAATATATATAAACGGTCACAGATAAGAACCTATCATAAACTGACAGAGTGTAACGAGAGTATAGCCGTAGCCAAGGTAAGACAGAGTG
>TARA_B110000259_G_scaffold81074_1_pt1 | contig 17971 bp, 34 predicted proteins | sample TARA_B110000259 | Tara Oceans TARA_B110000259 (sample SAMEA4397649) | marine metagenome | biome: Polar Biome; feature: [SRF] surface water layer (ENVO:00010504); material: water (ENVO:00002006), including particulate matter (ENVO:01000060) such as... | depth 5 m | reverse complement strand
TGTGGTGATGTAATGAAACTCGATCTTAAGTTAAATCCTGAGACCGAAGAAATTATTGATGTCAAATTCAAAACCTATGGTTGTGGTTCAGCAATCGCAAGTTCATCAATGTTTATTGAAATGTTGGTCGGTAAAACAATAGAAGAAGCAAAACTAATTAAAGACAGCGAAATCGCAGAAGCTTTAGAACTACCCGCAATTAAAATACATTGTTCTGTTTTAGCAGAAGATTCAATTAAGAAAGCAATTGAAGATTGGGAAGAAAAGAAAGCTGGTAGAACTACAACGTGGATTGAGCGAAACACTAAACAAAGGGCTGAATGATGTACGAGTATAGAACAAAATTAATTAAAGTCGTAGATGGTGATACAGTAGATGTCGACATCGATCTAGGCTTTGGAATCTGGTTAAGAGACGAAAGAGTTCGTATTATGGGAATTGATACTCCAGAATCTAGAACTAGAAATAAGGTTGAAAAACTTTTTGGAAAGGCAGCTGGTAAAAGATTAAAAGAATTACTTGGACCAAAACCAACATTGAGAACTCAGGTTGCTCGAGACGGCGAAGATATGAAAGGTAAGTTCGGCCGTATCCTTGGAGACTTTGATGTATACTGTTCAACAACAGACTCATGGCGTCCTGCTACTGTTGTTATGTCTGAAGAAGGTCATTGTGTACCTTACACGGGTGGATCTAAAGGAGATACTCTAGCTGCTCATTTACTCAACAGAGAAAAGTTATTAGAGTCAGGTTATGTTGATAAAGCAAAATATGATAAGCTAATGGCTACCGGTAAATATACTTAAATAATGGAGAATTGATATGCCAATTAAATTTAAAGAAAATCAAACAGTTAGAGAGAAGGCTAGTGGAAAGAAGCACACTCAAAGATTTTTTATGAGAAGTACACCAATTGGAGAGTTGGTTAGCACTTATACAGGTCGTAACTGTCAACCAAAACTTCGTCAAAAAATTCGCAATGAATTTGTTAGAAGAAAGGTTGAAATACCTGCAATCGCCGAATAAAATAAGTTAGGGGCTCTAAGTAGGGCCCATTCCATTTTGATAATATGAACAATCGCAACAAAAACTTCCTAATCAACTTCAGTCCATTATTAATAGCAGCAGTTATTATGCTTACTATGATTATCTGCTATGATGAAAGAATTGTTGGATACACAGATCACGGCATTCCAGTCCACATGAAAGAAATAAATGAATAAAACAGTTGACAAATACCCTTTGATGTGTTATAATATACTTATATTGAAAGGGATTACCTTTTAGAATTTAATAACGAAGGTAAGACTTCACAACAGAGAGAAAGAATGAGTACAGGAAAAGTAAAATGGTTTGATGCAACTAAAGGATTTGGTTTCATTACCGACGACAACGGCGGAGCAGATGTGTTTGCACATCACTCGGGTATAGCAGGTGAAGGATATACATCGCTAGAAGAAAATCAACAAGTTACATTTGATATCATGGAAGGCGCTAAAGGCCCACAAGCAACTAATATTGTTTAATGATATACAGTAAAAATAAAAACAGTGAGATTAATGGTAGAACCGTTGATCTCACACCAGGGCCTAGACACCCTAAAGATAAGAGACCACAAAGGGACATGCCCTTTGATATAGCACTTAGAAAATTTAGAAAACAGATTGAAAAAGCTGGGATCGTAAAAGAACTAAGAGCTAGAGAATTTTATGAAAAGCCAACTGCAAAAAGAAAGCGCAAAAAGGCAGAAGCATGTAAGAGGGAGCTGAAAAGAGTATCTTCAGAGTTTAGCCCTTATAATGCAAAAGGACAAAAACATTACAAATAAAGGTTGACAAACCAATCTAATTGTGATATAATATATTATAGGTTGGTGGGTAAATCCTAACGGACTACTGCCTTCGGGAGCAACACCTGAACTACCGATACGTCTCCACGGAGAGTACCATACTGTGTAGGAACGGGACGCCGAAGAAGCGACCACCAACCACTTTTTTATTATGGAGTTTTTTTATGGCATTAGCGCGTGGGTTATCTACAATCCAATCTAAACGTTACACATCTAAAATTACCAAAGCTCGTCTACAAGAGCTTGAAGTCGAGTGGCGTAAACACAACAAATTTATGAAGCAGAAAGGTATGCATGATCTGAGATACAATAATTTCTCAGACTACCTTGACTACTGCTTTGGTAAAATCAAACTTAAAAATACTTTCAAGCCTTACGAGGCTCCAAAAACTTATCGTCGACAAGATAGTAGCGATAAATATCCTTCAGCTACAATGACAAAAGCTTGTCGGTCTATTGACAATAGTTGGAAGAGAGAAGAAAGTAAAAAATTCACAGTAGCACCTGCATATAACAAAGGTGCATATCAAGTCATTCCGCGGAGTGACATAGAACATATAGGTAAATAAGTATGACACAATGGCCAGAAAAACAACCACACCATGACGGTTATAGAATGCAATTTGATTACGATGATTATATCTTATCAGTTGTACAATTTACTGGTTCATATGGATATAGGGCAGGTTTATGGGAAATAGCTTTTATGGATAGAGCAACCCAAGATTTTGTTAAGCCTCCTTTAGATTTCATGAGCGAATATTCATGGTCAGGCGATGTTGGTATCTACGGACACCTTAATGATCCTGAAGTTGATCGTATAGTACAAGCGATGGAAAAATTATGACTAAGCAATGGCATGGTGGTAAAGGATCACAGCAACGTAAATCAGATACAAAAGCTTACGCTGATAACTGGGATGCTATCTTCGGTAAAAAAGAAGAAGTGATGCCACACTTAAAATATCTTGAAGATGCTCTAGAAGAAATAAGAGATGACTTCGAAAAAATTGCAGATGAGAAGAACGAAAAAGATGACTGAGTTTAATTACTTAAAGAAAAATATATGTTGACAAATCAATTTAAATGTGTTATAATATACTTATAATTTAAATAATGGAAACGCTTATGGAAAATATAACATCACTACCCACTCTTTATAAAAGAGATACAAAAGGTAAAATCAGACAACTAACTATTCAATATGGATGGGACTCTGATGATGTTGCAGCTGTTAGAAGTATTGCAGGATTACAAGACGGAAAGAAAGTCACATCCGGCTGGAACGAAAGTAAAGCAAAAAATGTTGGACGTTCTAATGCAACTACTGCTCAAACTCAAGCAATATCTGAAGCAATGAGTCTCTTTGATCGTAGAATGGAAAAAGAGTATTTCAAAGATATCAAAGACATTGATTCTTATACTGCATTTAAACCAATGCTAGCTGGTGGATATAAGCAAGACGATAATATGTTTCCAATAATTGCTCAACCAAAGCTTGATGGTATTCGTTGTATTGCGAACAAAGACGGACTTTGGACAAGAGCAAATAAGCCAATCACAAGTTGCCCTCATATATGGGAAGAAATTAAACCACTCTTTGATAAGAATCCAGAGTACATATTTGATGGTGAGCTATATAACCATGCGCTTAAAGATGATTTCAATAAAATTACATCTCTTGTTCGTAAACAAAAAACTACAGAAGACGATATATTAGAGGCTGCAAAATTAGTAGAATACCATGTTTATGACATGCATGACTCTTATAATAAAGACTTAATATTCTCAGATAGATTTTTTAAGCTATGCGGAAAACTTTCTGATATGATAACAATTAAAACAGTCGATACAGTTTTAACACAATCACAAGATTCTCTTGATGAACTATATTCAAAATGGACTGAAGACGGCTACGAAGGTCAAATGGTACGACATGATAAAGCATACGAAAACAAAAGAAGTAAATATCTTTTAAAGCGTAAAGAATTTCTTACCGATGAATTTGATGTCGTGTCAATGTTAGAAGGTAAAGGTAACTGGGCAGGACACGTAAAACATTTTGTATTACGTAAACCTGATGGAACAAACTTTGGTGCAGGAGTAAGAGGTAAACAAGGAGTACTAAGTAAATTATGGAATGAAGGCAATATGCCAAATTGGGCTACACTTAGATACTTTAATGAAACACCTGATGGAATACCAAGATTCCCAGTCGTTATTGATTATGGATTTGGCGAGAGAGAAGACTAATGTTTGGATTATTTAAAAAAGACCCAAGAAAGAAACTGCAAACACAATACGAAAAGTTATTGTATGATGCAATGGTACTACAACGGTCAGGCGATATCATGAGTTACTCCACAGTAACAGAAGAAGCAAATAAAGTACTTGACCAAATTAAGCAATTAGATGCTGGAGAAAAACTATGATAGAAATATTAACTAACTTATTTGGAGTTGCTATAACTGTTTTCTTTCTCTTACTCACTTATATAGGAATACATATGGTGTTTGAGAAAGATTCAAAGAAATACATTCCTTTAATTTGGGAGAAAGGTGGAATCCTTCACAGGCTCCTTAAACCCAAAGAATATAAACTCTTTGATAAATCTAAAATGAAATACCGAGATGGTGATAACACTTGAAGAAACTAACTAACGTATTGTTTCTTACACTTCTTACTACCGATGTCAGTTCATCTGCAATTGATTGGGACGTAGTTGGACATGGCGATGAGTGGTTAGTTGATGAAAATACTTATTGTATGGCGCTTAATATTTACCACGAAAGTAGATCTGAGAATCTTGCTGGTAAATTTGCAGTTGCTGATGTGGTTATGAACCGTGTATATGATCGTCGTTACCCACATACAATTTGTAGTGTAATCTATCAAGCAGAAATGAAACCATCATGGAAAGATCCATTAGATATGATACCCGTAAGGAATCGTTGTCAGTTCAGTTGGTTCTGTGATGGCAAGTCAGATGAACCTGCAGAAAGTGACGCATGGAACGAATCACTTTTAGTTGCACATCAATCAATAAATGAAGGTCGCATGGCAGGTATTACAGAAGGTGCTACTCATTACCACACAACTTCAATTGAACCATACTGGGCAAGTTCGCTTAATCAAATAGGAACAATAGGATCTCACATATTTTATCGTGCTGATTGATATAAATACCTCTTTTATGAGAGGTTATTATGAAATATGCAGGTGTTGACTACAGTTTAAGTAGTCCAGCTATATGTGTACATGAAGGTGAAGAATGGGATTATGATAATTGCACCTTTTACTATTATGTTAAACGCGATAAATTGCTACAAGGTGACAAAGGCCGATACAGAGCAACGATGTATCCTGACGGCTGGACAACAGACCAAGAGAGATACAATCTCATTGGTACTTGGTCGCAAGAGAAATGTTTTGAATGCGACTTTGTTGGAATTGAAGGATACGCTTTTGGTGCAGTTGGTAGAGTATTTCAGATTGCTGAAAACTGTGGTTTGTTTAAACACAAACTATATGAGAAAGGAATTCCCTTTGATGTATATCCACCAACAATGATTAAAAAGTTTGGTTGCGGTAAAGGTAATGCAAATAAAGATTTAATGATTGAAGCCTTTGAAGAAGAAACAGGGGTTGACATTCGTGCAGAATGTGGTATAATAAACAATTCAATGAATCCAATAACAGATGTTGTAGATGCATATTATATTTGTAAATTAGGATTTTATAAACAAACGGAACAATTAAATGATAGTAATATTTAACGGACCACCAGCGTGTGGTAAAGATGAGGCAGCTTCTTTGTATAAAGAGAAGTTCGGCTTTGGTAATTTATCCTTTAAGTATCAGTTATTCAAAGAAACTATCAACCATTTTCAGTGTGACGAACGATGGTTCATGGAAGGCTATAATAACAGAGACTTAAAAGAGCGTCAAGAACTCGCTTTAAACTTCATGTCTCGTAGAGAAGCTATGATCCATGTATCAGAAGATATTATGAAACCCAAAGAAGGTTTAGACTACTTTGGTAGATTGGTTGCTGAAGAAGTAGAAGAAGGATTGCAATACGCGATCGCTGATGGCGGATTTATAGAAGAGTTAGAGCCTTTAATTGAAAAGGTCGGTGCAGAAAATATTATCATCGTTCAGTTAACTCGTGAAGGGTGTGACTATTCTACAGACTCTAGAAAATATTTCAATGGCAATTTAATTAAAGAAATTACTATTAATCACACAACTGCTATTGATACGGCTTATGTCTTAGAAGAAGAAACTAATGTTAAGACATATCGAATACATAACAATGGTTCAGTTAGAAACTTCCATAGTGCACTAACTGATATTTACAATGAATTGAAAGAAGATTATAACATTGAACAAATTACAGCAGATACCAAAGCCTAACGTAATCAATCTAGCTGATTGTCCAGATCGTAAAGCATATACAGAGTCTGAGTTTTCAAAGCTTGGAGTTGACGATGTTAACATGCATGTCTACCAACGATACAATAAAGATTCTATAGAATTTGTTGGTGACCCAGATCTGTTAAAGCAAATGACACCGGGTGTTACATCATCTCATTTGCTTACTATTAAATGGTGGTACGAAAACACTAATGAAGACTACGGATTATTCTTTGAAGACGATGTAGATTTTTCTGCTGTAGCGCATTGGAACTTTACTCTGACTGAGTTTATTGATAGTGTTAAAGACGACTGGGGTGCATTACATCTTTGTAACGTTTTTGAATATCCATACGAGCATGGTACTGAATATCCACCTATGGTTATTCGACGTCGTAAACTATGGGATCATGGATTACAAGCTTATGCTCTTACGAGAGAATATGCGCTAAAGATTATTGAGTATTATTTTGATGGTGCAAAGGAAGGTGCTATTCATTATAAGATGCCATTAGGTGCACCACCTTCATTTGAAAATAATGTACTTCATGGTTTTGGCAAAGTTTATACCTTCCCGTTATTTAATCAGAACGTTACAGACTTTCGTTCAAAGAATATATATTATTATAACCAACAAGCACAATCTGCAATTTACTCGTACGAGTTTTTAAAAGATTGGTGGGACAAAAAGGGCGGAAAGAAAACGCTCGAAATGATTTTAGGAGAAGCAAATTATGAATGAGGAATTAAAATGAGTGTAGTATATAAAGGTGAGATCGTAGAATCAGAACTGTCCGCCAATTCAAAAGGTGGAACTGAAATGATGAGACAGCGTCTTGTTGATTCAGTTGACAAAGAGCTTTTAGAAAAAGCAGCTATTCATCTATCTCGACCAAGAGAATTATATGATGATGTTCCAAACATCTTATGGTGTCACGATTTGGCAGAAGATCCAGAGAATAAGATTCTTAAAGATGGTGGATGGGAAAAGTTTGATTGGTTCGTATTTGTATCTGCATGGCAAAGAGATCAATACATTGTAAGATATGGTATTCCGTATTCAAAGTGTAGTGTAATACATAACGCAGTAGAAACAGCATATCAGCCTAAAGAAAAAGATATGGGAACAATACGTTTCATTTATCACACTACTCCACATCGTGGATTAGAACTGTTAGTACCAATTTTTGACGCTCTAGCAAAACAATTTGACAATATTCATTTAGATGTCTATTCAAGTTTTGAGATCTATGGTTGGCCTCAACGTGATGAAGCTTACTCAGGTTTATTTAAGACTATTGAAGCTCATCCAAATATGACCTATCATGGTGCTAAGAGTAACGAAGAAGTTTTAGAAGCTTTAGGTAAGTCTCATATATTCTTATATCCGAATATTTGGAAAGAAACATCTTGTATTGCTTTGATTGAAGCTATTAAGAGTCAAGTTATTTGTATCCATCCAAATTATGGTGCACTTTCTGAAACATCGCAGAACGCTACGATCATGTACGATTGGACAGAAAATGTTCAAGACCATGCTAATTACGCGTTTTCAGTAGCACGTTCGTTGTTACAGCAAATACAAGAAAATCCTAAGTACTTCAGTGGATTTACTTATAGCGATCGCTTTAACTTAGCAAGAAATAACATACAATCGTTCCAAGTTATGTGGAACACACTTTTAAGGAATATTACTAGTGGACAAAGAGAAACCAAGTAACGTAATTAATTTCCCTAGGTTAGATTTTAAAGCGCCAAGGACGGCTGAAGAGGTAAAAGAAAATCTTCAGATGTATAAAGAATCTTATGCTAACGATTTAGCTGAGATTATATGGGAAAACGTTCTATCAGAAATGGCAAGAGCGGGATGCGATTTTGATGAAGACATCAATAAGTATTTTCCAAATATGATATTAATCTTTGAAGCGATAAAGGCTTTACATCTGCAGACTCTAGGTGCACCGCATCCTTTACAAGAATTTGCACTGCAGAATGTGGCTATACTTGAGACAGATGAAGATGGAACAACGACTGGAGGCCTTAAAAGTACATTATTAAATGATTTAGGGGTTGACAATGACGATGAAGTGTGATATAATATACTCTACAATTAAATAAAATATGGTAAAATTATGATACTAGTTGACTACAACCAGGTGATGTTGGCCTCACTCTTTGCGAGTATTGGTAATCATCACAACGTGGAACCAGACGAGAATTTACTTCGTCATATGTTCTTAAATTCAATTCGATTCAATCGAAAAAAATTCACCAAAGAATACGGCGAGATCGTACTCTGTTGTGATAACAAAAACGTTTGGAGACGAGACTACTTCCCTTATTACAAAGCTAATCGTAAAAAGGGTCGTGATGCTTCTGAAATGGATTGGGGCAAACTCTTTGAAGTAATTCATGGAATCAGACAAGAGATCGAAGAATTCTTTCCATACACAGTACTCAATATTGAGCGTTGTGAAGCTGATGACATTATTGCTACTCTCTGTCACGAGAAGGGCACTATTATGAACACAGGTGCTGAAAAGATATTAATTCTGTCTGGCGATAAAGACTTCATTCAATTACAAACTTATGGTAACGTGGACCAATATAATCCCGTTATGAAGAAGTGGGTAAGACATGACAACCCAGATAAATACTTAGAAGAGCACGTATTAAGAGGCGATGTTGGAGATGGCATTCCGAATATCTTAAGTGCTGATAATAGTCTAGCTATTGGAGAAAGACAAAAACCAATGACTAAGAAAAGACTAACACAATTTTTAACAGATCCTGATAGTATGGATACTGATACTAAATTGCGCTTTAATAGGAATAAGCAAATGATTGACTTAAGCTTAATTCCGCAGGAGTACAAGGATAAGATCCTGTACCAATTTAACAATACCAAGGAAGTCGGACGACAGCATCTCTTTAACTTCTTTGTAAAGAAAAAGTTGAAAAACTTGATTACCGATATACAGGACTTTTAAAATGAGCATTAGATATTCAATGTCAGAGATTCTCTCTGAATTACCCGCAATGAAAAAGAAAGCAGATAAAGTAGCATTGCTTCGAAAGAATGACAATATTCCTTTCCGCAACGTACTACGTCTAGTTTATGATACAGATGTTGAGTTTCTGTTACCAGAAAGCCCACCCCCGTGGAAACCAAACGAATTTGAAGATGAAGCTAAGACTATGCTTTATAGAGAAGCTAGACGCTTAAAGATCTTCATTAAAGGTGGTGGTTATGATAACATGAAACCAGAAATGAAACGTGAAAACTTATTCATATCTTTATTAGAAGCTATTGATAACGACGACGCTAAACTTATAGCAAATCACATGTTATCACACACTAAGATTCCAGGATTAACTAGAGCTTGTTTAGAAGAAGCTTACCCTGATCTGTTTACAACCCCTATGGATATGCGATAAGGAATGTACCATGGCAAAGCGGTACACGGATTTCCGAGAATCCAATCGCCCAGAGCAAGAGTTTGGAAAAGATAATAAAACCCAACAACGACTAGAGGAAAAGCGTAAGAATAAACGTAAACAGTCTCAAAGACGTGAAAGGCTAAAAGATAAGTATGACTCGTAACGTTGTTATCCTGACTAATTTTAGGACAGGAAGTACATCATTCACTCTAAAGAAATCTGAAGAATATCGCTTGCCTTATAAAGGTGAGCTTTTTTCTCATGAAAGGCCACACCCAATTGGTAAACTACCAGCAAAGCAAACTATAGTAGCGCAATATGGTTACTCCTCTTATGCTTGGGTTGATACATATCTAAGCCGATGGAATTTATTTCAAGAATTACAAGCTGGTAATCAAGCGTGTTATAAGATCATGCCAAGTCATTTTGAAGGAGATCACTTTCAGCTTGAAAAAGTATTGGCTGAAGCAGATAAAGTATACTATCTTTATCGTAGAGATCTTATGGCTCAAGTTAAAAGTTGGATGGAAGTAAGACACTCAGGCTCTTTTGACAAAACAGGTTTTATAACTAATAATAGCGATGAAGCAATACGCCAACCTCAACTGCATCTTGGTACTTTAGGAAATAGTGAAACTTATCAAAATACTATAGATCCAAACGATCCAATATTTGTATCAAGCAGAACTAACGTCGAGACAAGACACCTTGTAACTCAAATAGATCGCAACTATCAGGCCATGGGACTCATGTACAAGAAGGTACCAGGTGTCCTTGTGTGTTACGAGGATTACTTCTCTGGAGATCTATATAAACCCTATAACAGAGAAATTAAATGGACCAGCGAACCCCAGATTGACGAGTGGGTGACGGATTGGACCATTGAAAACTATTTTAAATAAAGGTTGACAATAGCACAAAAGTGTGTTATAATATCAATATAAATTATGAAAGAAGGTAAATATGGATCATAGAACAGATAAATTAATATTAGTAGATTGCGACGGTGTACTACTAGATTGGAAATATGCATTTTATAAATGGATGTCAGAAAACGGCTACGAAGTTAAAACAGAAGGTGTTTACGATGTAGCAGATACCTTTAGTATACCAAAGTCAGAAAGCAGAAAATTGGTAAGACAGTTTAATGAATCTGCAAGAATTGGATTTTTACCAGGACTAAGGGATGCAATCAAATACGTTAAAAGATTACATGATGAAGGCTATATTTTTCATTGCATTACTAGTCTCAGTACTGACTACTATGCTGGTAAACTAAGACAGCAGAATCTAGAGAAACTCTTTGGACCTGCAGTATTTGAAAAGATAGTCTGTTTAGACTGTGGAGATGATAAAGACGATGGTCTATTACCTTACAAAGACAGCGGATGTATTTGGGTTGAAGATAAACCTTCAAATGCTGAATGCGGTTATGATCTTGGATTAAGATCAGTCCTTATAGAACATTTGTTCAATGCTGATTATCAAAATAGTGAGATTCCAAAAGTAAAAAATTGGAAAGAAATTTACGAAATGATAACCGGTAGTTAATAAATAAACTTATGATAGATTGGATATTACCTTAATGCCTACATATGATTTTCAAAACTCAGAAACTGGTGAAGTGACTGAACACTTCATGTCTTATACAAAACTAGACGAATTCAAAAAAGACAACCCCCACCTTAAGCAAAAGATTACTGCGCCACGTCCCGTGATTGAGGCCGCACGTCTTGGTCGCATGAAACCTGACCAAGGATTTCGTGATTTACTTTCGTCAATGAAAACCAATAAGAGCTATACAGGAAACAAGGTCAATGATTGGAAATAATCGGAGATCTGTCAAAGGGAGTTTTATATGTCAAAACCACGCCGCGAATCACAGAAGGAAAGAAAAAGACTTGCTCGAAAAATAAAGAATGGTACCATGGATACTAAATTTTCTATGAGACCTATTCAGCCGCTTACAAATACTCAATCAGAGTTGTTTGCGGATTATAAGCAGGGGTTTAATATATGCGCAGTTGGCACAGCAGGAACAGGTAAAACAATGTGTGCTATGTACTTAGCATTAAATGATGTTTTATCAAAGGATGAGTACGATCAAATTGTTATCGTACGATCAGCGGTTCAGACAAGAGAGCAAGGCTTTATGCCAGGCACTCAAGCTCAAAAAGAAGCAGTCTACGCTACACCTTATGCTGATATCGCTAATGACCTGTTTGGACGAGGAGACGCTTGGGATATTCTTAAACAAAAGAACCAAGTTAAGTTTATGACATCATCCTTCGTGAGAGGATTGACATTTGATAATTCAATTATTATAGTTGATGAGTGCCAATCTATGACGTACCACGAACTCGATAGTATTATTACACGTGTTGGTGAAACAAGTAAAATCTTTTTCTGCGGAGACACAGCTCAAGATGACTTGGCTACTAATAGACATAAAAATGACGTATCAGGGCTTGCAAGTTTTGTGAAAGTCTTAGATCGTATAAACATGTTTAGCATCGTAAAATTCGGTGTTGAAGATATTGTACGAAGTGGACTAGTTAAAGATTATATAATAGCTAAGGAACATACTATTAACGGTCAGGTACGATCACCTGTAAGTTATAGCAAAACACAATTTGCAGTAGCTTAATAAATAAAGGGAGAGAGGGGTTCTTAGGAGCCCCGTGAACTCCAAAATGGTAAAATATTATGACACAAGAAATAGAAAACTATAGACTAACTTGGTTAACCAAACAAGTATTCCGCGTAAAGGTCGGTGGCTCGCTCGCAGAAGAATGTTTGTCTTACCTTGGAACTGAAGTGGAAGCAAAGAGTTATACTTATTCATTTGATATGGATTCTAACACTCATACTTACATGTTTGAAGAATCAGGAACTGCTGAAGCATTTAAAGAAAAGTTTTTAGGAGATTCAAGAACTACTGAAGTTAGTTAATTAAAATAAAAGAGAACTTATATTATGGCATTTGAGCATTACGCACACGGTATTGAATTACCCAAATTAACACGAAAAACAACAGAAGAAGGACGAAGATACTTTACACCTACTGGTGAAGCTTATCCTTCAGTTACTACTGTATTAGGAGTGTTATCAAAAGACAGTATTATGGCTTGGAGAAAACGAGTTGGCGCAGAAGCAGCTAACAAAATTTCAACACAAGCATCTCGTAGAGGTACTGAAGTTCACAAAATCTGTGAAAACTATATAGATAATAAAGAAGACTGGAAAAAGGGTGTTATGCCTGCTAACATGTTTCTGTTTAATACAATGAAAAAAGTATTGGACGAAAAAGTAAACAATGTTTGGTTCCAAGAGTGTTACCTTTATAGTGACGAATACCAAACTGCTGGCCAAGTCGATTGTATTGGTGAGTGGGAAGGAGAACTAGCTGTTATTGATTTTAAGACATCAAGACGTGTTAAAAAAGAAGAACACATTCTTGGATATTTTATGCAAGTAGCATTCTATGGAAAAGCCTTTACTGAAATGACTGGTGTTCCAGTTAAAAAAGGTGTAGTGTTTATTGGTGTAGATGATAATGAGCCGCAAACATTTGTATTTGATATAGATGATTACTTAGAACATTTTAAAGCCGTAAGGGAGAAATACTCAGAACTCCATGAAAAAAACAAGATACATTTTAAGCTGTAGAGATATGGGCGTGTTCTTAGGAACATACGATGGAGAAGAGTTAGGCTATAAAGATGATGGCCGGATCTTTGCTTGTTTCTCAGCTAACAATCCTTTTAAGTTAACGACAGTTTGTTCATTCAGAACAGAAAGAGCAGCTGAAGTTTTTAAGAAAGATATGTTTGGTGAGTCAAAGCGTCAAAAGATGTATACTCTACCAGTTGAATCTGAAGATGAGTTTCCAAGTGTAATCGAAATAGTCAAAGCAGGACATGTTGACGATTGTATAGATATGCTTGAGCTTCTTTTTGAAGATGGAAATCAAACTATACATTAGGGGTTGACAAACACATTAAAGTGTGTTATAATATACTTTATGATAGACAAAAAAATAATAAACGACGCGTTGATGCTTGCAATAGAAGCTCATGGCGATCAGCGAAGAAAATACACAGGTGAGCCATACATAACTCATCCAATAGCTGTAGCAAAAATTCTAGAAGATAGTGTTGAACACACTACTGAGATGTTGGCAGCTGCTATCCTACACGATGTTGTAGAAGATACTCCTGTAACATTTAGAGACATCAAAGATAAGTTCGGAACTGATATTGCTGAACTCGTCCATTACTGCACTAACGTTTCCGAAAAGGAAGATGGAAACCGTGAGTTTCGTAAGAAGATGGATGCCGATCATTTCGCTTTGGGGCCAGCCGCGTCTCAAACAATTAAGATTGCAGACCTACTATCGAACTCTGATACGATTATACCTCACGATCAGAAGTTCTTCCATAAAGCCTATAAGCATGAGAAACAGTATATGTTGAACATTCTTACTAAGGCCGATCCTATATTGCTTGACCGAGCACAGACTTTGCTGTCTGAACACTGGGAAAAGTAATATTCTCTTTGGTTATATGCTTATAACCTTTTGATATAAAATAATTTAACATTTGTTAACAAAACAGTTGACAAACACTATTTGATATGATATAATATACATATTAAATAATTAAATGAGTATATCAATATGAGTAAATACATCGTCAAGCAAGTCGCTATCCCCATATCAGAACGTGAACTTCCGAACCAAAAAGGTTGGGACGGAGCAATCGCTGAATCTGATCACTGGCGTGTTAAGATGGACTACATGCACGGCTTGAGAAAGGGTTTCAAATCAGAAGATCTGGAATACTTTACTGATACTTACGTTGTTGAAGCTAACGGTTTAGAAGATGTATTTAAAATTACTAACTTGTGGGAACAAGAAGAATTAGTTCAAAGACTGAGAAGAGGTCATTCCACTTCTGTTGGAGATCTTGTTGAAGATACTACCACAGGAAAAATTCACATGGTTGATGGTTTTGGATTTAAGGAGGTAGCGTAAAATGGAAAACATTACTTGGGAACAATACACAAGCTTATACAATATTCCTGCTGATTGGGAAGATACATCTTGGGGCAATGATGAGTTGCCTTCGTTTGAGAATAACGGTTATAAGATTTGGGTTAACTCACCATCTCTTGCTGAAAGGAAAGAATCTCAAGAGCACATGGGCATTCCTGCCAATGAGTTTATAGACTGGATATTTGCTATATCGTACGATGGAGAAGATCTACTTTTAACTATGGACTTTAACGAAGCAATTGACTTTGTTAAGACGCCAATTCAATTACAAAGGATTTCGTAAGATGAAAACATTTAAACAAAATATAGAAGAAGCCAGAATAACGAAAGGCTCTGAAGTTAAGTTTAAGCCGAAGTTTGCTGAATCACCAGCAGAAGCAAAGCTTGTTTTTATTGTACTGGATCTGCGCGGTCCTCGAGTTCTAATTTCACCAAGGGACTGGAAGCGTGGTATTGCACCATCTGAGTCTGTTCTAATGAATACTATAGAACTTGTAAAATAAATGAAAATATGTTAACAAAACAGTTGACAAATGCCTTTTGATATGATATAATATACATATTAAATAATTAAAAACGGAATATATTATGACTAACTCTTACTGGAACGGAACTGGAAACTATCAAGGAATCATTGATAAGCTTTCAGAAGAAATACCAATCGAAGGGGCTTGTGAAAACAAAGCTCTAGATCATCTACGTCAAGCAATCAATGCTTACTATGATATCTTTAACAACGCTGGTTGTAATTCAGTTAGTCGTAAAGTTTCAAAATACTTTCCAGGTGTCATGCGACATCTTCGTGGAAGAGCAAATTACAGAAGTCCAAATTGGGAATTGATCGAATCTATTGTCGAGCCTATTATGGACCAACACGTACTTAAAACTGCAAATAAAATTAAATTAAACTAGGAGATATATTATGCATGCATTAGAAATGGTAAACGGTGAAGCTCAGATGGCTTACAGACTTAGCAAAGGGGTGCCTTGGCACGGTCTTGGAGTTCCTGTGAGTGACGACATGACACCAACTGAAATGATGAGGGCAGCTGGACTAGACTGGAAGGTCAAAAAAACGCCATCCTTTGTCGATCACAACGGCGTACAAATCCCAACGGGTCAGCAATCTCTTATACGAGAAACTGATGGTAAAATTCTTACCAATGTTGGTGGTAACTGGAACCCTTGTCAAAATGAAACAGCATTTGAATTCTTTAATGATTTTGTTAAAGCTGGAGATATGGTAATGGACACAGCCGGTTCAATCAACGATGGCAAAATGGTATTTGCTGCTGCTGATGTACAAGATGGATTCACACTTTTTGGTGGTGACGAAGTCAAAGGCTACTTACTTTTCTCTAATCCTCACCAGTATGGTAAGTGCATTGATGTTAAATTCATTATGACTCGTGTTGTATGTAATAACACTCTGTCAATGGCTCTAACTGAACGTGGTCAACCTGCTGTAAGGCTATCACACAGAAACGAGTTTGACGCTTCAGTAGTTAAAGAACTACTTGGTATCTCACACACTCGTGTACAACAGTTTAAAGAAGCTGCAGAGTTTCTTGGATCTAAGCAATACAAAAATGCTGACTTCGAAAGATTCCTTGCTAAAGTATTTGGTGCATCTTCTCAAGAACACAAAATCCTTAGTCGAACTGGAGAACGCGCATTAGAGATTGTAGAGACACAACCTGGAGCTGACTTCAAGCCTGGATCTTGGTGGAATGCTTTCAACGCTGTCACATACATGACAGATCACGAACTTGGAAGAAGCGATGACGCAAGAGCATCATCTTCTTTATTCGGTGCTAACTCAAGGAAAAAGCTAGACGCTCTTGACCTTGCTGTTGAAATGGCGGAGACTGCGTAAGCAGTCTTCTGACTTATAAGTGAAAATAAGTAAAAATATGTTAACAAAACAGTTGACAAATACACTTTGATGTGTTATAATATACTTATAATTTAAATAATGGAGAAAACCAATGAAATTTGATACTAACGGAAAACAAAGAACTGAAGCTTACCAAGGTACATTTGATGTATTTTGTGCTGAAGATATGTTGAGTGTTGAGACTATCAAGACTTATGTGAAAAGCATGAACAAAGAACTTAAATATTCCGGAGCTGTTGACCGTAGAGGATCTCCACTTAGATACAGAGTTTGTGTTAAAGCAAGAAAGCCAATTCACAAAGTTCTTAATCAAAGAACAGGAAATATGATTGGCCATACTTGGCACGGAGATGTTATCGGCGGAATGGCAAATGCAGCTGCTGTTGATGTTTATATTCAAAGAAGGTGCATGCTATAATGAAGATTAGATTCGATGTCGAAATAGACACAGAAACAGATAAAGATATTGGCGACGAGCTGGTTCAACTTATCAAAGAGCTAGTTGTTCGTGTTGATCAGATAAATCAAGGGTTCGAAGATGAATAACGGTTATGACGAAAAGTAATGACATTATATTACTTTATTATAATATGTTATAAGTATTTGATATAAATAGTTGGGTAAATATAAATCAGCGTACTGGCCGGGTTAACCCGCACCACAGTTGGTCTATTTTTACCTAACATTAACCGCATTAGTTGCATGCGTATTAGCAACTCTAATTGAAGGAATTACCATGTCGAAAGCAAAGCAGTATTTGCGGAGACTAAATGGTGAGATTTGTGTCGAGTGCCTAATAGTTACTTTGTTTATCGGAGTAATGATTGCAGAGATCGCATCGTTGGCGTAAGCTAACATGATGAAGTCGCATTGTTGAGTTAAAGCAATAAGAAAACCCTAAGGTCTAGCGGAAACGCCGGACCTTTTTTTATCTTGGGCAATAATCCTTTGCCTCTTTAATTACATCATAATTATTAACAACAGCAAACCCAGTTGTGTAATTAGCAGCTGACTGAAAGAATTGCCATTCATCAGGATTCTGACCATATATACTTTTCATTATTCCAATAATAACAGCTTTATAAAGAATAAGTTCAGCAGCTGATGGTTCTGAGCCTCCAAACACAGCAGGATTCGCTTCATACACACAAGAATATTTTAACCCACGGTATGTCGAATACACATCGAGAGATTGTATTAGATAAAAAGTAAAACGTGTTGGCGTAACTAGTCGCGTGTCTTCTCTGAATCTTAGTTCTAAAAGTGTTTTTGAAGTGACATCTATAGGCTCGTATAAAACATCGTTAACATAT
>TARA_B110000259_G_scaffold104413_1_pt1 | contig 18025 bp, 18 predicted proteins | sample TARA_B110000259 | Tara Oceans TARA_B110000259 (sample SAMEA4397649) | marine metagenome | biome: Polar Biome; feature: [SRF] surface water layer (ENVO:00010504); material: water (ENVO:00002006), including particulate matter (ENVO:01000060) such as... | depth 5 m | reverse complement strand
TTTTAAATAATAATTTTTAATTTTAAAAAACATAAATTATAAAAAAAGATACAAGAATAACTCAATGTAGTAAGATAATAGAAACCTCAATATTAAACTTATTTAATGTTCAAGACTCTATGAATATATATCAATTCTCCATAGCAGCAATGGAATCCTTAATGACCTCAGAAAGAGAAGAATATCTAAAAGGCAAATTATTGACTGGTCAATGTCTGATAATATGAGATCAAAACTTGTAAATGATGTTGTAACAATGGCACTATTTAAAAGAAAACCTAAAAAAGGATTAATTTGGCATACTGACAGAGGTAGTCAATATACTTCTGATTCTCACAGAAATATCCTAAAGGATCACAAAATTATTAAAATCATGAGTAGAAAAGGAGGTTGATGGGATAATGCTGTAGCATAATCTTCCCCCATACCTTAAAAACAGAACTAACCAATCATTATCAATTTAAAAATCAACAGGAGGCTAAAAATGTAATATTTGAATATATTGAAGTTCTTTACAACAGAATAAGAATTCACTCTGCTAATAATTATTTGGCACCAGTTAAATTTAAAAAAAGAAACAGGTTTTAAAAAAAATCTTTAAAATCTGTTTAAATTTAGTGTCCTCAAAACTGTTGACAGATCAGGTCGTCCTTTTTCAAAAAAAGTGGACACATCATAATAATATCTTTTTGTTTATCACAACTTTGTAAAGAGGATATATTTTTATCTAATCGATCTCCTAAAATAAGAATTATAGATTTCATAATATTTAAGTTTATGCTTTTACTGTAGTTGTAGTCGTAGTTAAAAATATAAAATATTTGGTAAATATGCAAATAAAAGAGGGATTAAATTATTTTCCAGATTATTTAAAGAAACCGTTAATTAATGATATTATTTGTAATTTAAGAAATTTAGCTAAAGAATCGCCATTTTTTATACCAAAAATGCCCAAAACTAATAAATCATTTTCTGTAAAAATTACTAATATGGGAAATGTTGGTTGGGTATCTGATAAGGAAGGATATAGATATCAAGATTTTCATCCAATTACTAAAAAATCTTGGTCAAAGATTCCAAGTAACATTACAAATATTTGGCAAGAATTAATTAATATAAATACTAAGCCAGATTGCTGTCTTGTAAATTACTATGATAAAAATGCAAAAATGGGATTACATATTGATAATGATGAAAAAGATTTCTCTTACCCAGTATTATCAATTTCAATTGGTGCTTCAGCATTATTTAGATTTGGTGGATTAAAAAGATCAGATAAAACGCAATCTATTAAATTAAATAATGGCGATATTATAATATTATCTGGCAAATCAAGATTAATATATCATGGAATTGATAAGATGTATCCAAATGATAAATTTAACTACAGGATTAATCTAACGATGAGAAAAATATGAAATATAAAAATAAAAAGGGAAATTTAGCCAATATTTTAACATATTTAGGATTAGTTCCATTTGTTTTTCTTACTCTTTTAATCATAAATGATGTAACAACTTTTTCTTACACCTATCCAAAAGAAGAGTTTTTCTTAATATCCTACGCAGCGATAATAAATAGCTTCATATCTGGTATATATTTTGGATACGCTATTTCATCTTCAAGAAGAAATATTAGTAATAAATTGTTAATATTAAGTAATATAATTGCTTTATTGGCTTGGTTAAGTTTGATTGTCGGGATCAAATCGACTTCAATTATAATATTAATATTATGTTACATTTTAAATTTGATTATGGATTATTTTTGTTACAAAAATAATATAATAGAAAAATGGTTTTTTAATTTAAGATTAAGGATTAGTTTAATTGTTATATTTTGCCTTGTTTTGAGTTTTTGGCACATTTCTTAGAGCAATATTTAACTTCATTCCAGTTCCTTGACCACTTCTTACGCCACTTGAATTTAAAATTACAAATAGGGCATATCTTTTTTGCAAGATTTAGTTTTTTATGTGGCATAGTTATTTATTTGTTATCTTTAGATAATAAAATTTATTATATATAATCCTAAAAAAGCAGTTGAAAATTATTTTATGCGATTGCCTCTCATCATATCTAGGATTTAATGAAAAAGATTCATTAACCGAAGGGTGAACTAAATTTTTTTCATCAAGTCTATCTATACTGCGATTCAATCATTTAAACCAATTTTTGCATAGATCACCAAACAAATTGCAGACATTTTTAGTTTCTGCCTCTTCCACTTCCACCATAAATAGTGTCATTTCCTTCGTTTCCTTGAAGGTTATCATTTTCGGCAAGAATGATGTCATTGCCATATTCAAGATTTGTAATTAACTCTTGTGAAGCTGCTATTTGTTCTGGATTGGTTGTGAATTTTCTACTTATAAAGCCAAATCTATGACTTAAAGCGTAAATTAGATTGCTTAAGTTATTAATTTCTGTTTGAATTTCAGCTATTTTTGCTGCTGTAATGTCGCCACTTATGATATCATCACCTTCGCCACCTTCAATAAAGTCGTCATGGCTATTACCATAAATGGTATCATTCCCCCACCCACCAAAAAGAGTATCATTTTTGCTAATAGATTTCCTAGAGATTTTTAAGAAATTTAGGGATGAAAATTAGCTAAAATAGAAAGTTGTTTACACAGTTTTTATGATAGGATCAGTTTTTTGGAAGAAACTTTCAATCAATCTGATAAATTCTTTATTTTCCTCCATCATGCCAATAGTCATCCTTAGGCAATGCGGCAAATTATAGGCTTTCATATCCCTAATTATTATGCCATTATTTAATAAATATTGATTAATTTTTTGGCAATTATTTTCATTTTTAAAATCAATTAAAATAAAGTTGGCAAAAGAAGTATAAAATTTTATATTTAATCTTAATAATTCATTTTTAACAAACTCTAACTGTTCTTTATTGTAATCTTTTGATTTTTTAACGAATTCAATGTCATTTATAGCTGCAATTCCAGCTTTTTGCGCTGCCATAGAGACATTAAATGGGCCACGAACCTTATTTAAAGAATCGGCAATATATTGAGATGAATAGCACCAACCAAGACGAAGGGCTGCTAGACCATGAATTTTTGAAAATGTTCTCATCATAATAACATTTTCATAATTTTTAACATATTCTATGATATTTGGATAATCACTTTCATCAATATACTCAGCGTAAGCTAAATCCATAGCGATGATAATATTTTTTGGAGTATTTTGAATTAATTTATCTAATTCAACCTTGTTAATATAAGATCCTGTTGGATTATTTGGGTTTGCAATGAAAATAATTTTAGTTTTGCTTGAAATTAGTTTTATTATCTCATTGATATCAGTTTTTAAATTTGTCTCTTTAGCTTTAATGGTTTTGGCACCAAATTTTGTTGCTGAAATTTGATACATTAAAAAACCATATTCACTTTGAATAATAGCATCTCCATCGCCAGCAAAAGCTTCAATCAATAATGATATAATTTCATCACTTCCTGCTCCACAGGTAATCCTTTCTTTTTTAATGTTATATTTTTTAGCAATTGCCTCGCGCAGCTCAGAGGATGGTCCGTCTGGATAGCGAAAAAGTTGATCGGATGTACTTTTATAAGCCTCTATAGCTTTATTACTAGAGCCTAGAGAGTTTTCATTAGATGATAACTTGATGACATTCTTATTGCCAATTTTGCTTTTCCCGGCTATGTAGGGTTTTATATTTTCAATATAGGATTTTGCTTTAATCATAAATAATAATTAGTATTGCTCAGGGTTTTATTTATATTACCCTCTAAATCTAATTTTGTCAAAATCATTATTGATTCCAATAGTAACTACTTTATATTGAGTTGGTACTGCTTGTATTATATCAAGATCCATCTTAAAGACTGTATTACAAGTTAAGCAATGTATTTTCATCTTTTTACAAATGATAGGTAAAAATATTTTGATATATTGCTTATTTTAAGATGGATTTTGGTATTATACCAATAATCAAACTTAACTATAACATTTACCTTCTATTTTTTCTCTAAAAAACTCAAAACACCACCAATATTCTAAGAGTTTTTTAGAAAAATCTAAAAGAAAAATCTTTTTGCTAAATATGTAGTTAAATTTGATAATTGGTATTATAGTTTGGTTAGATCACTAATAAATGGATATGAAGTATAAGAAAATCGGCATCATTTCAAGCATTAAACCAGGCGCCTTTGAAAGAAAGAAAGAGCTCATAAAGAGATTTAGCTTTATTGATTATGAATCAGATAAAAATCAAGAAATAGACCTTTTAGTTACCCTCGGTGGTGATGGTTTTTTGCTGCACTCCCTTCATGCTTATCAGTTTTTAAAAATACCAATATATGGAATTAACTACGGTACAATTGGTTTTATGATGAATATCGATAGTGATACTTTATTAAAATCTATCGAAGAATCGGTTGAAACTATTCTTTACCCTCTGCAGATGCGCGCTATTGATGTTGATAATATTTGTCATAGCTACATAGCAATTAATGATGTATATTTATGGCGACAAAAAAATCAAGCAGCAAAAATTGAAATAAATGTTAATAATAAAGTTAGGGTGGAGCAGCTAATATGCGATGGGATCTTGGTTGCCACTCCTGCCGGCAGTACTGGCTATAATTTATCATTGAAGGGAACTATTATCCCATTTGGATCGAGATCTTTAGCTTTAACTCCAATTAGCCCATTTAGACCAAGAAGTTGGAAGGGTGCAATTTTACCAGAAGATTCTGTTTTTAAATTTAAGGTTTCTGACCCATATAATCGTCCGGTAAGTGCTTCTGCTGATTTTTTTGAGGTTAAAAATATTAAAGAGGTCGAGGTTTTTCAACTAAAAAGTAGGGATTTTAGAATTTTATCTGATAAGGATCATACCTTGGAAGAGAGAATTATTAGAGAGCAATTTTTATAATAACATAATGAACATATATCCAGCAATTGATTTAAAAGAAGGTAAATGCGTCAGGCTTTATCAGGGGGACATGAAAAAGGCAACGATATTTAATGACTCGCCATTAGCTCAAGCTAGGTTTTTCGAGGAAAGCGGCTTTAAATTTCTTCATATTGTTGATTTAGATGGCGCTATTGTTGGAGCATCTATTAATGGTCAAATAGTGCAAGAAATTGTTAATAATGTTAAGATTCCAGTTCAAATTGGGGGCGGTATTAGAAATTTAGAGCAAATTGAGAAATGGCTTTCTGTTGGCGTTAAAAGAGTAATCATTGGAACTGCGGCTTTGACAGATCCTGATTTGGTGATTGAGGCTGCAGAGAGGTTCCCAGGTCAAATAATTGTAGGCATTGATGCTAAACAAGGTTTTGTAGCAATTGACGGTTGGGTTAAAAAATCTGATGTAAAAATTATTGACCTAGCGAAAAAATTTTCTAAGTCAAAAATTGCTGCTATTATTTACACCGACATCATGCGTGACGGCACAATGCAGGGGGTAAATATTGAGGCTACAAAAATACTTGCGGAAAATTCTAATATACCTATTATCGCATCTGGCGGCGTTGATTCCATTTCTAATGTTGAAAAAATTTATACAATCAAACAGTTTGGAGTTGAGGGCGTAATAATTGGTCGTGCTATTTATGAGGATAAAAATGGTGAGTTTTTAAGTCAGTTGAAGCAGTATCTATAGTTAAAAATTTTCCTTTGGGAGTTAAAAAATATTAAGATGAAATTTACATTAAATTGGTTAAAAGAATATTTAGAAACAGATAAGTTGGCAAATGAGATTGCTGATGATCTTACAAATATTGGTCTTGAAATTGAAGAGGTTTCTAATGAATCTACTTTTTTAGAAAGTTTTACAGTGGCAAAAATTATTGAAGCATCGCCTCATCCAGAATCAATAAAATTACAAATTTGTAAAGTTGATGTGGGGAATGAAGTTTTGCAAGTAATTTGTGGCGCTAAAAATGCCAGAACTGGTATTAAAATTGCTTTCGCTAAAATTGGATCTTTAATTCCTTCAAATGGAATGAAAATTAAGAAAGCTAAAATTGCAGGGATCGAAAGTAATGGCATGATTTGTTCTGGTGCCGAACTCAATATAAGTAATGATGGCGAGGGAATAATTGAGATTGATGAGAAATATAAAATTGGCGACAAATTAAGTGAGATTTATAAGAGGGATACTGTCCTTGATGTTAATATTACGCCAAATCGTGGCGATTGTCTTGGTGTGTATGGCATTGCTCGTGATTTGTCAGCTCTCGATGGCTATAAATTAAAGGCATTAAATATTAAGGAGATAAAGGGTGAATTTAGTTCTGATATTAAAATTGACATTATAGATTCCAATTGTTCACATTTTTTTGCTAGAGAAATTAAGGGAGTTAAAAATTGTCCTTCACCAGAATGGCTTACTAATAAATTAACTGCTATTGGTCAAAATTCTATTTCTGCCATTGTTGACGTCACTAATTATGTAATGTTTTGTCTCAATCAGCCAATGCATTCTTATGATGTTGATAAATTGCAAGGCGACATTACTGTGCGAAAAGCAAATGATGGAGAGGAGTTTTTATCCTTGAAAGATTTGCAATACAAATTATCTGAAGATGATCTGGTTGTTAGTGATGAGCAGAAAATTCTCGGTATTGCTGGTATCATGGGCGGAAAATACAGTACTACAGATGAGGATACTGAAAATATTTTACTAGAAGCTGCTTTTTTTGATGATATTTCGGTTTCTAAGAGTGGTAGAGGGTTAAATTTACTTTCTGAATCTCGCTATCGTTTTGAAAGAAGGATTGACATCAAGACAGCAAAAGTTGCTATTGAATTGGCTACTAGATTAATTTTAGAGATTTGTGGTGGTAAGGTTTCTAATATCATCTTAGCTCAAAATAATTTACCAAAAGAGCAGAAAATTGATTTTAATTTCAATAAAATAGAGCAAATTCTAGGATTTAAGATAGAGAGTAGTAAGGTTGAAAATATTTTAAGGAGCCTAGATTTTGTCTTAGAAAAAAAGTTGGATAAGAATTATCAAATTATAATTCCAACCCATAGAAATGACATAAAGATAGATCAGGATTTGGTTGAAGAGGTTGCCAGAATTAATGGTTACGATAATATTGTTCCTCATATTATTGACAAACCTCTTTTAGCAAGAAAAACTTCTAAAATTAGCCAGATTAGAGATTTGTTAATAAATTCTAAGATGGATGAGATTATTAATTTTTCTTTTGTTAATTCAAATATTTCTAAGAATTTTTCTGATAATGAGGATAGTTTATTTTTAAATAATCCAATTTCAGAAGATTTAAATTATATGAGGCCAAATTTAGCAATTGGGTTACTTGAATCTGTTGCAAAAAATAATGTTAGAGATTTTTCTGACCTATCATTTTTTGAAATTGGTAAAATTTTTCTTGGAACAAAGCCAGAACATCAAACTGAGTCTGTTGCTGGGGTAAGGTTTGGCTTGGAGTCAATTAGAGATCATTTTGGGCAGAGTAGGGGGTTTGATATTTTTGATGTTAAGAAGGATCTTTTTGATGTTCTAGAGATACTTGGTTTTAATTCAGACTCTTTTCAAATCACCGAAGATTTGCCAAAATATTATCATCCTTACAAGTCTGGTGCGGTAAAATTAGGTAAAAATATCATCGGTTATTTTGGTGAAATACACCCAGTTATTTTAAATAAATTTTCTTTAAAGAAAAAAGTTAATATTTTTGAAATTTTCTTAGATAATTTACCTAAAAATAATAAAAAAAGAAAAAACAAAGCTTTAGAAGTATCTGATTTTCAGAGGGTAAAGAGAGATTTTGCATTTATTTTGGATAAGAATATTAAGGCGGGAGATATCTTAAAATCTATCTCTAAAATTGACAAAAATCTAATTTCTGATATCAATATTTTTGACCTCTATCAAGGCGATAAAATTGAAGAGGGTAAAAAATCAATTGCTTTTTCAGTTATTTTGTCCCCAAAAGACAAAACTTTAGAAAATGCTGAAATTGAAGTTTTATCTGATAAAATTATTAATTCTGTACAGAGTTTTGGTGGCATATTACGAGATGGGGGAAGATAAGTTATAGATTCTATTTGAACAATATAAACGCTGGTATTAAATATTGTGCATCTGACAGGATTTGAACCTGCAACCACTGCCTTCGGAGGGCAGAGCTCTATCCAGTTGAGCTACAGATGCAAAAGCTGTATATTTTCTTATCTTTTTTTAAACATCGAAAGATGCTCCGCAGCCACAATTTGCCGTACTATTCGGGTTATTAACCTTAAAAAATGATCCACCCAACTCTTCAACAAAATCTATTTCTGAGTTTTTAATAAACTCTAAAGATTCATTGTCAGATGCAAGATAGGTTTTGTTGCCTTCTGTGATTGTGAAGTCATTTTTTGATATTGTGTCATCCAGACTGAACTGATACTGAAAACCACTACAGCCACCACCAATTATTTTTATTCTTAGAAATTTTTCTGAATGATTTTTGTCGGTAGTTATGTCAGTTATTCTTTTTTTAGCAGTATCTGTTAATTTTACATTAATCATACCTCCCTCTTTTTTAATTCATTAAAAACTTCTTTTACAGAAACATTTTTACTACTCAACAAGACTAATAAATGATATAGTAAATCTGCCGACTCTAATATTAATTGATTTTTTCCATTTTTATGGCCTTTTCCTTCTATTGATGCTAGACAAACTTCAAAGGCCTCTTCTATAACTTTTTTAGCAATTTTTTCAGATCCGGAATGAGTTAGAGATTTGGTGTAGGATTTATCTATAGAGCTATTTTTTACAATATCTTCTAATTTAATTTGTAAATTTTCTAAAAAATTATTCATTATCTGGATATAAAAAATCTATTTTAATTTCTTTATTAGTGGTATCGGGGGAAACGTTAATTTTTTTGTTATATTTGTTAACCATGCAGATCGAGTTTTTTATATTCTTACAATAATATATTATTGCTTCGATGTAATAAGTGAAACCATTTTTTAGCTTTGGTAATTTTATTTGATTTTTTTCGATGTCTTGCCAATTATATATTTTTATTAAGCTAGCTTTTTTATCTTTATCTATCTCTACTAGATTAATGAAACTAGGTGCTTCGTGATTTATTTTCCAATTTTCTTTAAGTTTCATTTTGATATTAATATTATTATTTGATTTAACAAATATTTCGTCAGTGAGATTAAAATTCGGCAGATATTTGATTATCTTATCCGACGTTATTTCTAACTTAGGAAGTATGTTAAATATTTTTTGATTAGAGTTTTTTTTGTTAATTATTGTTATTTTATTATTCTTTGAGTCTAATAAATATATGAAATTATTAATATTTATTAAATCTGATACTCTGTTATGATTTACTGTGGTTTCATTTACCTGTCCTGATGTGAGGTTAATTTTTTGCATTATCTGTAGATTATTATTGATGCTAAATAATATATTTTTATCTATGTAGAATGCATCTGACTCAAATGATTTTTTATTTATTTGAAAAATATGCATTTGATTATTCTTGTCTAGATATTTTATGGTATTTTGATCAAGGAAGTATACTCTATCTTTATGACTTATAATGTTTTTTGCTTTTATTTTTAATGTTTCTTTTGTTAGGGCTTGTAATGTTTTGTTTTTTATGTCATAAGAAAGAATCTGGTTGGCGCCATAGTTTGAGATAACCAAATGCTTTTTATCCGCTGACAATGCTAAGTCGGTAGGGAACCATAAATTAGCTTTTTTAGCTCCTATTGTTCCTTGTAGATGGGATCCTTTTTTGTCACCAGAGCCTATAATAGTAGTTGTTTTACCAGTTTTAATGTCAACCTTTCTGATGGAGTGATTTCCTGAGTCAGCGACATATATGATATTTTTGTCAATCGCAAAATCTTGAGGTTGATTAAATCTTGTATCGCTCAATGACCCATCTACAAAACCAGGAATTATAGAGCCAATTTTTTTGATAATCTTTCCATCTAGGGAAGATATAATAATATTATTGTGGCCAGAGTTAGATATTAATATTGCCTCACCCTTGTAGTTACCTATTTTAATATTGTCAATATAATTTAAAGATGTTGGATTTGATAAGATGTAGGATAATGTTGTTTTTTTATGAGATATTTTAAAGTTTTCTCTTTTTATGTTCTCTGATGTGGTAATTAACTCTGTAATATCAATATTGATTTTATTGAAATCTTTTAATTGATATTTGTTGTAAATTTCTCCCTTTGCATTTAGTAGTATAAATTGATTATTTTTTGGCTTAAAATGTGTTAAAATATCTGAATGCTTATCAAATATAATAGGAAATTTTAATTCCATTTTATCTGATAATTTTTTTATATTTACCACCCCCTCCTTACCATTATATACACTAATAACTGAAAGATCACGATTAAAGTTATTTTTTAGATTTCTAGTGTCGATCAATTGTTCCAAATTTGTTTCGCTATCGCTCAGAAATGATAATAATATTATTTTAGATTTAAGATCTTTATTCGATGGTTTTTGCGTAACGTTAGGCCAGTATTTTTGCTTGCTCAGTATTTTATGATTTTGATTATAAGTGGGTGTCTTAAGATGGGAGAAAAGAGAAAAGATGGAGCTTATAATTAAGATAAGAGATATCATCAACAAGATAAAAGACCTGTCTTTTTTAGTAATTAACATCTGAGATCTTTAGATATTTTATTGTGGTTAGGGGTTATTGGTAACACCTAATAATTTGTACGGACTTTAACTCTGAGCCTTAGCTTGAACCCTCCTTCTTATTCTTTCTTCGGTTTTTCTTTTAGTTCTTCGGCGTCCATTCTCATGATAAGTTCTTATCCTAGCTTCAATAACTATACCATGTTTTTTAGTTTCCTTTTTAAACTGAGCTATTGCACTATTAATACCACTTCTGCTACTTATTTTAATTTCCATTAAAAAATATTTAAAATAATTAATTTAGATATTGGTGAGCACGGTGGGAATCGAACCCACGACAACCTGATTAAAAGTCAGGCGCTCTACCAACTGAGCTACGTGCTCTGAGCTTACAATATCTTTATTACGACCCCAAGAGGCCGGAAATATCAATAATAAATTTTAATTGTTAACAAGTCAATAAATTATAGAAAATTCTTTATCACACTTAGTGATCAAATATTTTTAAATAAAGTTGTAAAGGTTGTGGTACTAATTATTAAGTTTGGCTACAATATTTACCTTCTACTTTATCTCTATAAAGCTCAAAATACCAGTAATATACTAAGGCAACAGTCGATAATAATACCAAGATCTATCTTGATTTTTTTACTTCATTTCTAATCTTGAAGTAGTTAGCTACGACTTCGATTAAAAATAAAATCTAAAATAAAAAATATTTGAAAAATGTTTAAGTTATTATTGATTGTTACCTAATAGTTTTTGAAAAAAATCTTTTTGTTAAGTGCGTAGTTAAGTTTGATAATTGCTGTGAGAAGGCGCTATAAATTAATTTTTAACTACAATTTTGGATTACGGCTTACAAAGACCTCTCTTACCTTTTGTCTGAATGAAGATATTCATCTCTTCAACCAGTGGATCTTGATTCGAATTATTTAATGCTGAATTTAAATTGTCATTAAAATTTGTGTCTTGAAACAGGCTCTTGTAAAACTTCCTGACAGAATTTATGGAGTTTTTTTCAATCTTCCCCCTCTTAAGTCCGAGCAAATTAAGGCCGGCCAATTTAGCCCTTTCTCCTGCAACAGTAGTAAATGGCAGGACGTTATTTTCAACTCCAGACATACCTCCGATCATTGCAAATCTACCAATTTTAACGAATTGATGTATGGCAGAAAGACCTCCAATCACAACATTATCACCCACATGAACATGTCCAGCCAATGTTGCATTATTAGCCATAATAACACCATTACCAATTACACAATCATGAGCAATGTGAGAAGAGATCATGAAGAGGCAGTTATTGCCAATTTTGGTAATTAGATTGTCATCTTTTGTTCCTGGGTGGATTGTGACATATTCTCGAATTTTATTATTATCGCCGATAATAATTTTAGAATCTTCACCTTGATATTTTAGGTCTTGAGGATCTTCACCGATTACCGCAAAGGGGAAGAATATATTTCCGCTGCCAATTTGGGTATTTCCGGTAATTATGACATTGGATTTAATGATATTATTATCAGCAAGTGTAACCTTAGGTCCGATGATTGAGAATGGGCCAATTTCAACATTATTACCAATTTTAGCCTGCGAGTCGATTATCGCAGTTGGGTGAATTTTTGTCATTTTATCTATCAACGATCATTGCAGAAAAATCAGCTTCTGTTACAACTTCACCATCAACTTTTGCTTTACCAGAGAATTTCCAGAAATTCTTTTTAAACTTAACTAATTCAATATGAAGTTCTAAGACATCACCAGGAGTAACAATTTTTTTAAATTTTACATTATTGATTGTTGTAAAATATATTAACTTATTATCTAAGTTCATATCATAAGAAAGGTAGGGTAGTGTGGCAGAAGTTTGCGCCATAGCTTCAATAATCATTACTCCAGGCATAACAGGACGACCTGGAAAATGGCCCATAAAATGTGGCTCATTAAAAGTTACATTTTTTATGCCGACAACTTTTTCTTTGTTAGCTTCAATAATTTTATCGACCAATAATAGTGGGTATCTATGAGGTAGAATCTCTAATATCTCTTGGATGTCTAACTTTTTTTTAATTTCCTGCATTTTTTATTAATTTTTTAAAAGTATTTTTAAATATCACCTTTCTTAGTAGGATTAAGGCTATGACATTTGGTATTACCATTAACGCTATCAGTAAATCAGAAGCGTTAATTATTAATTGTAACTCGTTGATCGATCCAATAAATATCGCTGTTAAGAAAAATATTTTATAGATAAAACTTGATTTTGCGCCGAAGAGGTAAGTGAATGAAATTTCTCCATAATAGGCCCAAGTGATCATTGTGGAGAATGCTAGAAGAGAGGCTATGATGGCAATAAAGATTGCAGCATGAGGTAGCATTAAATCAGAAAATGATTGAACTGTAAGTAGGATTCCTGTGATTTCACCAGACTGATGTGCGGCATTATTTCCGGCAATTAGTATAATTAAAGCGGTTGCAGAACAAACAATTATTGTGTCAATAAAGGGGCTTAAAACACTAACAGATGCTTGTTTAACAATGTCCTTACTCTTTTTTACTGCTCCGTAAATAACTGGTGTTGTGCCAAGGCCAGATTCGTTGGAAAATATTGCTCTTTGTACGCCAATTGCAATCACGCTACCGATTCCGCCGCCAATTGCAGAGTTAATAATGAAGGCATTTTTTACTATTGAAAAAAGAACCTCTGGAATTACTGCTATGTTTAATAAAATTAGTATCAAGGCTACACCAACATAAGATATGCACATAATAGGAACTAATTTTTCTGTTACGCTGCCAATTCTTTTAATACCTCCAAAAATTACCATCGCAACCAGAATGCAAATTGTTATTCCAGTGATATATTCGGCAATTCCAAATTCGGAAGATAAAATTGAAGCAACTTGGTTGGATTGATACAAGGCTCCAGTACCTGCTGCGCCAATAAAAGTAAAAATAGCAAAAAAAGTAGCTAAGAAGTGATATTTTTTCTTTAAACCTTTTTTTATGTAATAAATTGGCCCGCCAAAATGTTTTTTTCCATCCTTGCTGGACTCTTGATAATAAATTGCTAAAAAGGTTTCTGCATAACGCACTGCCATACCAATAAGTGCAGTAACCCACATCCAAAATACCGCTCCTGGACCACCAATTTGAATGGCAATAGCAACGCCAGCAATATTACCAAGACCAACAGCGCCAGCAATTGTGGCTGTTAATGCTTGAAAATTACTAATACTACCATCATTTTTATTGTACTTTTTGTCTTCCTTGAGGACTGAAATACTTTGCTTGAGAGCTTTAAACTGAAAAAATTTTAATTTAAATGAAAAGTAAAAAGCGCTACCAAGGCAGAGGTAAGTTACAAGGTATGACCAAAGAAACCCATTTGTCTTACTAATAATATTGGCAACAACTTCTATTATGGTAATTTCCATTAATATTTGAGATTGATTGTGAGTTTTGGACATCATAATTAAAAAGTAATCATAATTTCTTTGCAAGATCTAATTTTAAAAATTTTATGGCCTTAGGGATGTATTAATTTTGTAATTGCTTTTTCTTGAAGTTTTTATTTTTATTTCTACAATTTAATTTCTTTTAAGAAAATACATTTATGTACATGAAAATTAGATCTTATATTTTTGATATTGCTTTGATAATTTTTACCTCTCTTCATAATCTTCTCTACTTTCTTTTTGTGCCATTTTTTCTTTTGGTTGATTTTTCTTTTAAAATTTTTGGCAAAGATACCAATTTTACTAAACTTATTGCCGATAAATGGGCGAAATTTTGGGCAATAATTTTAATGTTATTACTTAGAACTATTTGCGGTATTAGCTATGAAGTTAGAGGGAAAGAAAATATTCCAAAGAACAAAGCGGTAATTATTGCCTCTAAGCATCAATCAATGTGGGAGACAATTATTATGCATATCCTGATCAATTGCCCCGTATATATTTATAAAAAAGAGCTTTTAAAAATTCCCTTTTATGGATGGTATTTGCGTTTTATGAGTGGTGCTGTTGCCGATAGAGAGGGTGGGGCTAAGGCTTTAAAATCAATTGTTAGATGTACTAAGGAATATGTTAAAAATAAACAAAGTATTGTTATTTTTCCGCAGGGCACAAGAACTAAAATTGACGCTAAAATTGAAGATTATCCATACAAATCAGGTCTTTTAGGGCTTTACAATTTTTTAAAAATCCCAGTAGTTCCGGTAGCTCTTAATTCTGGTTTATATTGGACTCAAAATTATAAAAAACCAGGTAAAATTATCATTGAATTTTTACCAATCATTGAAGCTAATCTTGAAAAAGATGAGTTTGTTAATTTATTGCGGGGTGCGATAGAAAAAAAAAGTGACGAATTAATAAAATATGACTAAAAATATTATTTCAGTAATAATGGGTAGTAATTCCGATTTTGTAATCATGAATGAGGCTTGTAAAATTTTAGAAGATTTTAATGTCTCATATGAGAAGAAAATTATCTCAGCCCATAGGACGCCAGATCGTCTTTATGAATTTGCTAAAAATGCTAAAAAAAATAATATCAAGGCAATAATTGCTGGTGCCGGAGGTGCTGCTCATTTACCGGGTATGGTGGCGTCCATGACTATTATTCCTGTATTTGGGGTTCCGATAGCTAGTAAAAATCTGAAGGGTTTAGATAGTTTACTTTCCATTGTACAAATGCCATACGGTATTCCGGTTGGCACTTTAGCGATTGGTGAAGCGGGTGCTAAGAATTCTGCCCTCATGGCCATCTCTGTTTTGGCTGTGATTGATGAGGAGGTTGCAAGAAAATTGGAGGATTTTAGGCGAAAACAAACTGATTCAATCGAATTAGAGCCGACTAATTTAATTTAAATGTTACGATAGAAGAAGAAATACTAAAATGGCCGTTTACAGAGTTGGGTAATAATTGGGGCAGATACAATGAGGATCGATTTAGCAAGGAAGAGGTAAAAAAAACAGCAGTTTAAGGCGCTATAGAGCTGACAACTTATATAGGCCAGACCCTTCCTTACAAAAAGTGGTAAGGGGGAAATTTGGTTACATTAACTTGCTTGGTGACTCTAATTATTCTACAAGATTTATCTAAATAAAGATGCTAAATGGGGTTCGAAGTCCAGTGGTACGAAAACGTACGCTAAGAATAATTGTAAAAATGATAATATTTATCTTAGAAACGCAAAACCACATAATCCCAAGGAAAATGGCACGGTAGAGAGGGGTAATAGAATTATAAAAGATCACGTAATTAAATCTAAAAATTACACAGGATTAAAAATTGATTTAAATAAATTTCTAATTATATTGTAATTTTAATGAAAGACACGGCTCTTTGAAGAGAGAGCTTAATGTCAAAAATCCTTTTGACGCTTTAGAGAAGTGGTCTAAATTAGATCCAGATTTATTTAGAGTTAATCCAGAGAAATTTTAAAATATAGCTTGTGGTAAAATAGATTTTTCTATTTTAAAAATAGGAGCAGAGTTGTGAAACATTACAACCTGGTCTGCAATAACCGTAAACAATTCCGCAACCAAGTGATGCAAAAAGTGGCTTAACAAAAAAGAGACATTTATTAAAATGACAAAGTAAAGGTTAAGTCTCACTTTGGTAAAAATATATTTTTCATAACTGTAAATATTAAATTAATGAAAAAAATAGTTGTTTTTGGGTTAGCGAGGTCAGGAATTGCGATAATTAATTTTTTGTCAAAACTAGATTATGAAATTCAGATTTGTGACGATCAGCAAGAGTCGATAGATAAAATTGTAAATCTACCTAACATCATTAAATGCTACGACGTTAATAATATAAGGTGGAACTCGGTGGAATCCCTGATTTTATCTCCTGGTGTGCCGTTACATTTTCCAGAGCCTCATAGAATTGTAAAATTAGCCAATAAAAACCAGATTAAAATTATTTCTGATATTGAATATTTTTGCCAAATTTTTTCTAAACAGAACTATGTTGGTATTACAGGAACTAATGGCAAATCAACTAGCACCATTTTAATTTCCCAAATTTTTCAGAATTCTGAAAAGAAATTTGATTTTGGCGGTAATATTGGTCGTTCTATTTTTAATATGGATATTTTACCAGAAAATAGTCATTACATCTTGGAGATTTCTTCGTATCAGCTAGATTTAATGCATCAGGCTCGCTTAAAGATTGCTATTTTACTAAATGTCACGCCGGACCATTTGGTAAGACATGGTAATTTTAAAAACTATGTTACTGCTAAGAGGAAAGTTTTTCAGAATCAGGGGGAGGGTGATTTTTCTGTGATAGCAGTTGATAATAAGCAGGCAGCTATAATTTATCAGGAGTTAAGGGGTGATAAGAATTTTAAGGCAAATTTAATACCTTTTTCAATTCAAAATATTTTAAATGATGGTTTTGCGATCAGAGATCATATTATTTATAAAAATGGTCAACAAATTGCCAATTTACAAGGTAAAATTTTAATTAAGGGTGAGCATAATTTAGAAAATATTTTAGCTAGCTTTGTAGCTTGTTACTTGTCAAAAATTGATATTAACATCATTATTAATTCAATTGCAAAATTTACCGGATTAAAACATCGCATGCAGCTTGTTAAAAGGATAGAGAATGTTAATTTTATCAATGACAGCAAGGCAACTAGTCTTGAATCTGCCATTATGGCGATTAAAAATTTTGATAATATTTACTTAATTTTGGGAGGAGAGATAAAAAATGACGATTTTCATCTTTTAAAAAAATATAAAAAAAATATTTGTAAATGTTACTTAGTCGGCTCTTCAACTGATGAGTTGCATGATATTTTGTCAGATAAAATTATTTGTAAAAAAAGTTATAATTTAGAAGCTGCAATTAATGAGTCTTATCAGGAGGTAAGAGATCTTACGACAGAATCGAATGTTCTTTTCTCCCCTGCGGCAGCATCTTTTGATCAATGGCAGGATTTTGAAGAAAGGGGGCAATTCTTTATTGATTGCGTGACGAGATTAATATAATGTCATATTCACTCAAATATGGACCTGTAACAAAAACTGTATAAATGCTAAATTCAACTTCTAATTCGAATATAATCTATAAGTTGAGTAAATTTTCTATTTTGGGCCCATTCTAAATCAAATTCATGTAACAGAAATGCATATTTATATTAATTGATAATTATATTCTTTTATGTTATACTTACATATATAACGTTCTTTTTAACTTCAATATATATAAATTCTTATGTTAGCTAGTTTTTACCAAGTTAAAAAAGTAACATATTATTTTACAATCTTCTTATTTTCCATATTATTTTTTAGCTTTAGTTCATTTGCTTCATGTATCAAGATTGAGGATGATAAATTTGTATTTTTACCC
>TARA_B110000259_G_scaffold29573_1_pt1 | contig 18084 bp, 31 predicted proteins | sample TARA_B110000259 | Tara Oceans TARA_B110000259 (sample SAMEA4397649) | marine metagenome | biome: Polar Biome; feature: [SRF] surface water layer (ENVO:00010504); material: water (ENVO:00002006), including particulate matter (ENVO:01000060) such as... | depth 5 m | reverse complement strand
GACCAGGGAGCTATTATACCTAAAAACATATCAGCTTGGTGGAAAAAGGAAAACGAAAATCCAAACACAGAAGCTATTGAGTATGCAGACAGAAGAATAGGTGAAACTATGAGACAAACAGAGCCTACTTCTGAAGCTGAATTCTATGCTATAAATGCCAGTAATGGAACAAAAATAGCTCAAAGAACAGTATTTCCTTGGGGTAAGTTTATGTTAAACGCCAAAGCAAACTTCGCTAATCAATATGCTAGGTCTAAAGACAAAAGTTTACCAGAAACACAAAGAGAAGAGGCTAGAAAAAGAATGAGAGGTGTATTAAATGAGGTTGCTGTATTTAATGGAATAAAACTAAGTACAGGTAGGGTTACAACAATAGGTATGGTTGGAGCTGCAATGATGCAATTTGGTGCAGATGAAGATGATATTGATAGATATGGTGGAATGACTAAGCTTATTGGAGATGCTTTATTACCAATAGAAGATCGTGATTATAAAGAAACACTATCTAATATGCCTAGAGGTCAGAGAGAAACTTTAGAAGGCTTTAGGGCTTCCTTTAATGAATCAGCAAGCGGAATAGATTATACTCTTTTAGAGCTATATAAAACATCTATGGAATACGAGAATAAATTTAAAATAGCTCCGAATTATAGTGTATTGATGCAAATGGCAGCTGATATGGTTAAAACAACTGTGCCTTTTGCTGCTCCAGACCCATTATATGATGTTGCTTTTATGGCAATGAACGAGGTGTTAGGAGAAGAGATTGTTCCAGAATACATATCCAGAGACTTAGATAAAATGGGAGCTAAATCAGATGAACAGGTTTTACTTTTAAAAGAAAATTTAGGTATGTATAGTGTTGCTTTTGAACAATATGATAAATTTGTAACAGCTCGTACACTACATAACGAGGGTGTGTTTAAAAAAGGAAATACTGGTGTTGGAAAAGGAGGTATAGTTGAGTACGTTGCCGCAGACACTCCTGCTATGCAAGAAAAACTTGACAATATTATTGATTATCTATACTACGCAAGGGTTGCTAATATGCTTCTTCCTGTACCAAAAGGAGATATGAATAATCTTCTTAACAGGTTGGAAAGACAAATAGAACAAAACTTTACTAAGTCATCTCCTTCAATTACAGGAATAAATAATGAGTTTTTTAAAGCTTATGTAGATTATAGAACTAAGGAACAAAAAGTTTCTATTGACATGAATAACTTAGGTAAATGGTGGGAAAAAGAACAATTAGATATGGATCGTTCTGCTAAAAAACACGCTATTGAAGTGATAGAAAATATAAGGAAAAACGCAGCTCAACCTAATAGAGATTAGTAGTATTTTTCTTTTATAATATTTATAACCTCTTGACAATCTTTCTGGTTTCTGGGTACAAATAAATCTGGAGACCAGCCTTTAAGATGAAGGTGTCTTTTAAATAACTTCCAAACCATAGGAAATCTTTCATTAGGATTACCTTTACATTCAATTATATATCTAGGAGGTACTTGTGTATCTACAAAATCAGGAGTATAGGTTATTGGTAATACTTTTTTATTACCCCTATCATGCAAGAATTTTTTAGTAGGTGTTTTTTCATAAGAACAATGATCCGAAATGAAGCTGTCAATGATTGTGAACTTCGTGGATTCATATCCATTAGTTATGTTATTTGCCTTCAACAGTAAGTACATGTGAGATTCCAATTTTGATTGAAACTGCACACCATCTATCTTTACTTTAGTTGACCTGGTTATTTGTTTTTTTGCTTTATATTTCGCCATCTACGTCTTCTATATACATATATTCATCGACATACATGTTGTCTAGTATTGATGTAGCTTCCGCAATACTTTCTGCATAAACAACGTCATCAGAATATTTTTTATTAATACCATTATCAAAAACTACAGTTACATATTTCTTTAGGTTATTTATACCATTCCAATATAAAACCTCATTAAGTTTTTGTTTTATTTCATCTCTATTTCTTAAGTACTCCATAGACATCTTGTTGTCAATATAATATTCTTTTGAAACTAAATAAACATACTCGTCTTTTACACTAACAATTTCAAGAGTTCCGTTATCATAAAGACTTACATATATAAAAGAGTGTTTAAGATACTCTATTAAATCTACTTTTTTAATAGAATCTCTTACAAAGTCTAATTCATCTTCATCTAAATCTCTGTTTAGAAACAACTTTTTGCTGAACTCCATAAACAAATTTAATGAAAAAACCCTAAACTATTTTGGCAGTCGTTTAGGGTTTTATATGAAAACAAAGTAATAAAAGGATAAAAATTTTATTAAAATAAAGATACTTAATTATTCTCTTTGAGTGCCATCTTCTCCAAAGTCATAATTAATAGTTACTAACAATAAATGAAATTTTAACGACCAAAATTGTTCTTCTTCTACGGGTTCCCAAACTTCATAGCCTATGATAATTCCCTCATGAGGCCATCTAAAAGTTAACGAAAATAAATACCAACCTTCTTCCATTTTAAAATATATGTGTTAATCTAGCTACTTGACCAAATTCTGGGTGATGTAAAAACCCTTCAATTGCTTTTGGAGCATGCTGATATCCATTTCTATGATGCCAACTATCTGTTCCAGACGGACTTCTTAAACTTTCTACTGTTACACCTGCGTAATCTTTTGCGTTTTTATGATGAACATGATGTGTATAAACGTACCTGTGTTGTGATTGTGACCAGTCATCTTTAGCTTCTACAGCCATAAGTAAAGGTAAATCATTGTTCTTTGCACCATCTCCGTGAGTCGTTCCTATTAGGTTAGAACCATATCTAAAATATTTTCTATGACTTATACTAGAATCAAAAGTTACGTTTTTAGATTTCCTAAACCAAGTTGTAATAACGTCAGCTAAAAAGAATCCGTTAGTGTAATCATGATTACTAGGATTGTATGTTACATGAACATCTGCTATAGACATAAGTGTTTCTATAACCTCAACATAAATAGCTTTTGCTTTTAAAAAACTTTCGTACCACATCCCATCAGTATCTTGAGGTGTTCCAGAGGTAGTTTGTCTTTTAGGAGTGTCTATGTGTAATATATCGTTACCTATTATTAACAAGAATTTATCTACTTCAAAACCAGCAGACTTATTTAATATTCCTTGAACACCATCCCTAACTCTTTGTATAGCTATTTCAGAATTATAATCTTCACCAGTCTCGAAAGACGTGGACAACTTCCCAATATGTACATCAGCTGGATCTATAACTAATAAGTGAGGGTCTTTTTTGTTTTTTCTTTTTACTGAAGGATACTTTGGAGAGTAAATCTTCATCTCCTCGATTATCTGCCTAGATATATCGTTGTATGAAACTATAGTAGGTCTTACTTGTACTGAATACTCTTTTGTTTTGTCCCAATACTGACTAACACTATTGAAATCAATACCTCTTTCTTTACAGTAATCAGCAACACCTTGATGTCTTACTTGATTAAGTTTTTGCTGGTCTTCTATATCTATGTAAGACCTAAAGGTTTTTCTTCCTTTTTCAATATCTTTTACTTCAACACCTAAAACAATTGCTTCTTCTTCACTTAACCTTACTCTTTTTTTCATGGATTCATTGATTTTTTAAGTTGTCTTAAATCATAAATTAAAGAGTTTACAGTGTTTTTAGACTGCTCAAAGTCTCCATCAAATACATCTTCATAAGCGTCGTTCAACTTCTCGTGCATGCGATTAAAAACATTGTTTAAATATGTTTGCCGAGACGATAGTGCCATTACTCTTTATCTATATGGTTTAAGAATAAGTCACCCTCCTCTTTACTTATTGACTTAATAGCCTTGTAAATAGTTCGTGACTTCTTTTTAGTGTTGTTTCTTTCTTTTTTTGTAGACTCTTTACCAAGATTAGTATGTAAAGAGCAGTCTCGCTCAAGTAAAGCGTCGATTTTTTTTCTATCTGACCAAGTTTTATACCCTAAGATTTTATTAATAAAATCTATTAACTCATCCATTCTATAAGAATTGTTTTAAATTTGGTCTAAAATACTCAGACCCTTTCATTATTTTACCATCATTTCTCCTCAGAACCTTACCATTTTCTAGCTTACTCATGTTGGATTTATGAACCTCTTCAAACATATCAAAAATAACATCAGATAATCCGTGAGATAATATCATTCCGTATAATATATACATCATATCTACAACTGCATCAGAAATCTCTACAATGTCATTGTTTTTGCAAGCTTCATGATACTCATTAAGCTCCTCTAACATTAAATCAAACTTTAAGTTAGAAGAGTCTTTGTCTAGTAATGATGGTGATTTTTGTGTTTGTATTTCAAAAACTCTATTAAACTGTCTAACCATGTCTAACTTAGAGTCTTTTACCGATAATTCTTTTTCTATATAAAGAGTTGCATCCATTAACTCTTCTTGCAGGTGCTGTAAAAAATTATCAGTCACATTATTATCAAGTGTCGTGTTGTATTTTTCAATTCCACGAATACTTCTGTCTGTGTATTTATTTTTTACGCTTTCTACTATAGGATCAAACATTTACTTTATTTAATTTTTTGTAAATTACTTAAAAACAATTAAATACACAAGCTTTTGTTGAATTTTTCTCTAATTTTACTTAAATTACTGTGATTTCTTGTGTTTTTTTGGGCCAAATGTACAAGTTCGTGTACAATTCCATCATCTGCAAGACAATCGTTTGATGATATTTCTTTAATCCAACAAACATACACCGCAAAGTGTAGCACATCTATTATGTTTTCTATAAATTCATCATCTGTGTATCTTACACAACTTTTGTATGTTGATTTTAAGAATTTTTTATCATACAAAAAGGTTTTATTCCCTACTTTGTATTCTTCCTGCAAGTGTTTCATATAATTCTATAATTTTTTGTTGAAGTTCTTTTTGTTGAGTCCTCCAATTGTAAATTTCTTTACCTTTCTTCTTTCTTCCGCTATAATTTACTTCAATTTTCAAATAATTGATGTCATGAATTACAGGATAGACCTTTATGTCGTTTTTTAAACAAATACCTAAAGCTTTATTTATACTAACCATAATTTATTCTAATGATATTTTTACGTTTTCCCATTTACCTCCTTTTAAATCATAGTCAACTAAAAAATCAATTCTTTTTTTCCATCTTTTATTCATTCTATCTTCGACTGTCCAGGTTCCATTCATTTCTCCTGCGTTTTCAACACAAACTTTAGCTCCAAATACAAATCCTAGTTTCTCCAGGTCTCTACTTACAGCAATCCATCTGTGAGAACCAGGTGATTGTGAATTTATTTTCTTTAAAGACGCAGTCGTTAAGAAGTCTGCGTTACATTGTTTTGGATCTGCATGATAAATCGTTGCAGTAACCAATATTGCCATTATTATTTTCATATTTTTATATTTTATTAAAACCAACCCCGCAAATCAAATAGTCCCCAGCGACGGCAAACTTTATCATTGTCACGGATTGGTCTTTTAATTACTGTTTTTATCTTCCGTTTTCTCTGAATTGTCACTTAATTTAGTAACTTCCTCTGAAAATTTAGTTGCCATTATTCTTAATAATTCTAGACTACTTTCTATTTTATTTTTTCCCATTTTTATATTAGTTTATCAAAAAATACTACTCCTTTTTTTCTAGCTATATCTATATTATCCATGAACTTTTTACTAAATTCAGCAAACAATATTGCATCAACCTCATTAAAAGATGCTATGTTTGATATTAATTCGTTTTTTTTGTTCATTGCGTTTGTTGTATACTCTGGGTCTATATTGTATAGTCTGTCGTATGATTCTGATAAGCCTTTTTCTAACGATTTTCTAAACATGTTACCGTACTTTTTAGGCAACCCTTTTAGCTTGTATTCATCCATTAACTCCAAGGTTAACTGAAGAGCTAATACTAACTCTAAACCGTTTCTTAATTGTTTTTCTAAGTTACTTTGTTCCATAATTATATTTTAATTTCATTAAACTCTATATCTAAACTCTTTGTAATTTCATACGGATTATTTCTCTCTGTAATCCAATTTCTATTATCCCAAGAAGGTGCTCCGTTCTTAATATCGGTGTACCTTCCATTGTTTACGTTCCAACAATAATCAACATGAGCTTGATTTTCTCCTAGGTTTGCAAACTTTACTTTAAGTACTTTTATTTTAACTGTTGCTGCTTCAAAATCCCTATGTACTAATATACCATGTGGACTCATGTCATAAAACTCTCCACCTCCCTTTACATCGTAAAAAGTTGGCTCAATTAATTTACCTTTATCGTTTTGAGGTTTTGTTGGGTGTGCAACTAGGATGCATACTACATCGTTTTTTTTGCAAAAAGTATCAATCTTGTTGAGGTATGCATTAGTGTAATCTGTTATACTTAAATTCATATTAGACTTATCTCTAATTTTATTATATGGATCTATTACTAAACATCTTATACCAACTCTTCTTACTAACTCTTCTGCTTTTTTTAATACTCTGTCTAAATCAAATCCATCTTCGTAGTTTATAAAACAAAAGTTTTTATTTATATGACTCACGCATTTACGCCATGATTGTGATTTTGTGTCTTTGTACTCGGGAGTGTTTCCATAAAGCTTTCTTATAAGTTTATCTACATGAAGATATTGTGGGTAATTTTCTGTAGAAGCATACGCTGTTTTCCATCCATACATCATATTATAACCTACAGTCATTTGGTCTACAAAATCTGATTTACCACTACTAGGAAAACCTGTTACAACTATAAATTGTTTTGTGTATGTTGAAAATATACTATCAAACCCATCTAGTCCTATCTTGAATCCATTCTTTACACCTCCTTTATAAAATTCATCTAAATCAGACTCCATATCAGATACTCTTAACACATTCTCAATAGGGCAAGGAATAGCTTCTTTTATAACGTCTCTTAAACTTTCTTTACCGTACTTGATTAAGTACTCATTAGCATCTTTACAGTCCTTTAAATCGCATAGAAATACTTTCTCAGAACCAAACCTTCTTATCAATTCTTTCTTACCATTTTCTCCTGCCTCATCAGCATCTACACAAACGTATATTTTCTTTTTATCTTCAAAGTGAAAATATAAATCATTCAAGTAGTCTAGATTTATTTGACCCGTAGCTGTAAATCCATTTGGCACACTTACTACATTGTCAATACCAGATTCTACAAAAGACAAGCAATCTATTTCCCCTTCAACAATTATGCATTCATCAGATGCAATTATAGAATCCATGTTATAGCAAATCTTTTGAGCACCTTTATAAAGTTTGAAGTTTTTTTGAGCGTCTCTATATTTGACGTTGATTAACTTTCCCCTATAGTTATACTTAAACATGATTACGTTCACCTCTTTACTTACTTGTGGCATATATTCTAATCCTGCGGTCACATCTAATTTATCAAGAGTCTCTTTTGATATACCCCTACCTTTAAACCAATCAATCATATTATCTCCTGGCTTATTTACTTTTTTAAGTATTGGAGACTCGTAAGAATATTCTTCATTTTTTTCGTAGGTGTGCAGTTGAATTACTTCTCCACAATGTTGGCAAGTACCTAACCCTCTATCCCAATCTAGCATCATACATTTCTGTGTCTTCTTTTTTCTTTCAGAAGAACATACAGGACATGTCGATTTTTTAGCTTTAGAATCTAATTTATAAATATTATAATCTTTTATTTTATATCCGTTAATGTCCATTTTGTATGATTTTAAAGTCGAAACCATCTTGGTCGTAAAAAGTTCTATCTTTTTCTAATTCAGTTTTTGTACCCGATTTTATACTCTGTCCTTTCCATTTCCATTTATAACTTCCAGAGTTTTTAATCGCATCTTGCTTATTGTATTTTAGCCAATTAACAAAATGTGATTTATAATCTTTTACAGATGATTTTATTTCGTCTGTCATAATCAAATGATTGTGAAAAGAATCTAAAGCCTTGCTTAAAGACTCAAGTCCAACAGAGTTTTGCATACAAACAACCTCCATCCAAGAAGCAGTGTTTAAACAATCAGCTAAATATTTATTATTATTATCTTCTTTCTTTATTATATTCTTACTTATGTCTGTCGCCTGCTTGTCTACTGCTTGTCGCTTGCGTGTCACCTTCTTAACAGGCTTACGCTCTTCTACTTGATAACTCTCATAGTTACAGATAGTTACCTTAGTATATTTGTTTGTCGTCTGTGTGTCGATTTCTCCCGTATCTTTAAGTCTTTTTATTGCTGTTCTGACTTGTCTAATAGGTATGTTTAGGTCTTTAGAAATTCTATTCAACGAGGTAATATATTCCCCTTTAGAAACAGATTGGCCCATGAAACGACAATTATCGTAACAAGCATTTAACAATAAATGTATGAATATTATTTTTGTATTAGAGTCCTTGTACCATTCCCAGTCTAGAATCCTCCTGTGTAGTTTGATGTATCCCTTCATCGCTTAGTTTGTTTATTACTAACTCATTGATAGTATCTGCCAAGTTACCAATTAAGTCTTTGTTTTCGTATAATTTTTGTGTAATTTCCGCGTATTTAATTAAAAAGTCTAAATTATCGTCTTTGTATATATGGCTTACAATTTGTTTTTTATATTTATTACACTCGTCTAATTGATACTGCTCATAGTCTACATAGAATTTGATTTCGTTTGCTAAATCATCTATGTAATGTTTATAGGCTTTGTCTATTGACATCCAATCTTTTACTGCATTTGCATTGTATAATACAGTGGCATGATTGTGACTTTTTCCTCTGCCTCTATATTTAGAATAATCTCCAATACATTGCAATGATAATTTTGTAAACTCTTTAGCCATATAAAAGAATACTTTTCTTAAATCACTTACATCTCTTTGTCTAGTGTTTTGAAATATATACGATGATTCTACTTTGTGTTTTTTTTGAATTATTTCTGATATTACATCAAGCGTAAAGTATTTTTCTTCTCGTGTCATAATCTGATATTAAACCCACCCCGAAGAGTGGGTATTTAATTTAATTAAAATGGTAAGTCATCCATATCGTCATTACTGACTGATGAAGACTTGTTTGTAGACTGATTTCCACCAGCATTGTCATCCTCTTTTTGACCTTTTAAAACCTTTCCGTCTGTCCAAATTACACTACCATTTCCTAGGTAATGCTTTTCAGCTTTGTTAGATCTCTCGTCTTGGTCTTGAGCGATTGTGATTGATACGTTTTTTCCGTATCTTGATTCATCATTTACAGAGATAGTGATAGGAATGTAACTATCTTTCTCTCCTTTAATGATTTTGTTTTTGTCGATTTTCTTCAACTCTGAAGTTTTGATCGATGCATTGATAAGTGTTGACATATTTATTGATTAAAAATTAAAATTAAAATTATTATTAAAAAAGTTTTTATTGCTAAGGACTCTACCTTTTCTTCTCTGCTATATTTCCCCATACTTTGTAAAGTTTGACAATTCCTCATCTTTATTTACATAGTATTTAAGGAACTGAGATTCTGCTTCCTCCACTTTATATGAACCATTAGAATAAGCGTCATCAGAGGTATCGAAAATACCTATAAGACCTGTTCCTTTCTCGATTACCAAAAACTTCATTGGTTTCTGAAATAATGTTGAATAGATATACGCTTGACTGTCGTAGTTATAGCTTTTTGAACTTCTATAAAAGCTTTTTAAAGATGCAGAGGTTTTGATATCATAAACAAAATCATCTGTAATTATATCAGCTTTAGCTTTCCATAACAAATCACTTTCTGTTAAAACGCCTACAGATGGAACTTCAAACTGTATGTTTTTTATATCCAAAATAGATTTAATGTTTTCGTTTGACCTAAACACATCAACCATTCTATTTATTTCATCAGCTTCTTTTTGTAACAACATGATTGGTTTGTCGTTATCAATTATAGCTTGCTTATAGATTTTAGTAGTTCTTGTTGAAGACTCTATGCAATCCATTGATTCGCTTTCTCCAAACATAACCATTTCATGAAAAGCAGTGCCATACAAGAAAGGAAGTGATTGTGATTTAGGCTCGTGAAAGCTTAAAGGGTTGTCTATAAGAGCACCAATGTCTGAGTTTGATAAATACTGCTTACCAAAATCACCATAGTATTGCTCATCATCTTTGAGTTGTTCTATTATTTTTTCCATGATGCATCTTTACGTTTAAAATCTTCGCTTTCATCCTCTCCAAAAACACCTAAAGAGTAGAACCCAGTCAACTTGAGGCACGCTCTTGACATAGCTCTCTTCTCGGCCATTTCCATGACATACCACGTGTTACAATTTCCGTCTCTATGCGTGCTACCCTTTAAAGCAGAGCCAAATGTTTGAATTTTTGTCTCGCCTACGCTTGCTGTTGCTTTAACAACACAAAAGTTTGTTTGACATTCGACAACTTCATAGCTAATGTCGATTTTTTCAGCTGCCTGGATTTTGTCTACTCCAGACCTTGTGATAATAATGTAGTGTTGATGTTTAAATACATCGTCTTTTGATAAGCCGTACTTTAAGTACAACTCTTTTAATCTCTCTGTTTTCATTTGAATAGATTTAGTTAATAATTAACAAATTTAACGCTTTTCTTGTTAATATCCAAGAAATTCTTTAGCGTTTTTATGGTTTCAGAAGCTATTCTGTAGTGATATTGCTTTTCTTTGTCGTTTTCTTTGAGTATTGCGACTTGCATTTTCCTTTTATTATTCTTGATCCTTTGTATAGAATTTTGAACGTATAATTTATCACAGAAATCATCAATAGAGCCACTATATAGTTCTTCAATTTCTTCTTCATTGAGTGGTCTATAAATATCTGTTGAGTTGTCATAAATCCAAACTTCATTATCTATATTCATTGCAGTTAAACGCCTATAAATATACGTGTCTCCATCTTTTTGGTCACTTATCTTACTTATTTTGATATTTATTTTATCGTCGTATAATTTTTCAAGTTTTTGAAATATTGAGTGGTTTTTATAATCCATTTTTAGTTCTTTTATTAAAGTTTTCTATTGTATAATTGACTAACTCAATCAAGTCATCAGAGTAATTTAGAGCGTTCATTTTCTCTAATTCAGCAATATGCTTGTTGTCATGCAAATCGAAAGCAGCAACCATAATCTCTGTCTGTTTTCGTGCAAGTTTATCAATTAATTTGTAAGTTTCTTGAAATACTAAATCATTTCTTTTTTGAGATAGTAGATCTGAGTGTAAATAATCTTTTGTTGCCATAATTTATATATCTTTTAACAAAATTAACGAATTTATTGTTAATAACCTAATGTTTTTAGTACAAAACTGCACTACATATTGGTTTTTTCGGTCGCATCCTGTCGTTATCGGTCGCATCCTGTGAAAATTTACGGTCGCATCCTGTCGCGGTGATTGTGAACCCGCGTAGATGTTTGCGCATTTGTAAGCTTTTACATTTACAAAGTTTTGTATTTGTAAGCTATTACGTTAACAAAATAAAAGGGAAGCTAAGGCGGCTCCCCTTTTGAGATACATGAAAGTAATATACCCAACATTAATATAACCCATACTACATAGTGCAGTATTTGTATAATAAAACTGCGTATTAATCGTAAGTAATATTTTATATTATTCAACCTCTACCTCCCTTTCTACGACACCTGCGTCTATTAAATCTTCAGCATCTACACTGTCATGACATTCAAACTGTTCACCATTGTATTCTATTGTTGTTATCTCATCATTACTAACAATACCATGTACAACACATTCTGCATAATCTTCATAGTAATATTCACTGTCGTATTCTGAATAAGTTAAGTCATCTCTAAGATGTATTTCTCCAGTATCTGCTGCCTCTGTGAATTCATCATCATTAGCATTTACGTAGTCACCACCATATATTTTCATTGAGTCGTCACTTACTATATATTCTTGATAATAATCTGAATATATGCAATCGTCTGAATGATACCACGTATCTTCATTATCGATATAAACTCCATCATCTCTATGAATTCTTTGACCAGATTCTGTTTCGACATAATCTTCACCATTAGGGCCTCCGTCAGTTGAGTCTAGTGCATTATCACCACTATCTGTGTTTAGAGTTAGATATTTTGCAGTTTCTAAACAATCGTCAGTATATTTCATAGTATCCATATAAGGATACAATCTACTATCAGGTCTTTTAAGTGTGATTGTGAATGTATCATTTAATACCTCACCAGTAGTTGTTAGTACTGAGGCATCGGAGTATGTTTGTCTTCTTTTAACAAGATAGCTATTATCTTGAGCATACTTTTTAAGATTCTCTATTGTAACGTCGTTACCATATATTCTATCGCAAAACATTCTGCCGTCATCTAGTTTCCATAATATTGCTCTACCTATAATTTTATTATCTGCTTGTCTAGCAATTATCATACTTACGTTATCTGTATTTTCTACATAAATATCCATATATTGCATACAGTAGTCATGTCGCATGCATGAGCTACGTAATGATTCTGTATTACCCTCTGCATAGTTAGCACCATTATACCATTTACGTATATCTTCACCTTTTACAATTTCTATGTGTGCAGAGAATGTGTATTTACCTTTTAATACATTACCAAGTTTTTCATAGAATTGGTCATTAAGTACCATGCTTTCGTGTGCGAATATTTGTTTGAAAGCTTTACCATATTTTATAGTCTGCCTAAACTTGTTGTTGACCCAGTACCCGTCATTATTTAATTCAGTTTTTTTATGTCTAGGTGTAAATCGCATTTCACCTGTCTTAGTTATTGTAAAATGTCTGTTGTTTTTTATAGAATACGCTTTGCTTGTATTATATGCTAATATATGTTGAGCTTTATGTGCTAATGGAATATCACTATAATGCAATGCATTAACTATATCACTGCTAAGTGATTGTGATACTAATTGGTTTTTTATATTACCATTAGTATTAACTCTTGCATTGACATTGAAGTATTCATTAATTTTGTTAACGTCATAATGATATTCTGTATATTGAACACCATTTTCTATATAATCGTTTTGTACCATAAATCCTTTTGACAAGAAATCTTTTCGAATTTTTGCCATAATTCTCCAAGCTTGATACTTTTCTATTCTATATAGATTTCTTAAACTTGCTTGTAATGAATTTAAACTTATTGAGTCATTATAAAATCTCTGACATTCAAGCTGACAATAATCTTGTGAAATTATATATATTTCTGTTTCTGTTAGGTATGGGTTATAATACATTTTTTATATGTTTTGGTTCAACATCTTTTTTAAACTCTTCCATGTGTTCTAATCCATAACTTGCGTCAAATAATATATTATCTACAGCATTTAATTCTTGCCAAGTAAGTTCACCCATTGCGTTATCATCTATGTATACATCTTGATGTTCGTATTCAACATAAGTATGGCAATCCATACAGAAATATTGCTCTTCGTAATCATCATACCAGACACTATTAGCACTACAACAAGGACATTCATTAGTTATTTTCATATTATCAGCCTCATAATATGATTGTGATATATTTGCATTAACTTTTGATGGTGTTGAGTCTATGTGGTCATAAGCCCCATAAGCACCATAGTTACCTAAACCTCCATAACCACCGTACATACCGTAGTCGAATGTTACACGTTTATCTAATGCAATAGTGTATCGTTTATCTTTAGTTCTATGTAATATATTATAACACATATCTTTTGTGCTTTCTACCTCTGAAACTAATATGTATTCGTTATCAGAATGAGGGTCGTAGTAACCACATGACATGTTTGCCACTTGTACCTCGTTTTTATCTGCTATTTCACCTACGTCTGTAATTCCTCCAGAACATGTTGTACGTTTATACACATCAAGGATATCTTGTATGTCATTTATAAGTGTGTCGTCTGATAATTTAGTTCCTGATATTGAAGTAACGAAGTCACCAAAACCACGTCTATCGCATTCTAACACTATTGTTGAGTCATCGAAGAATGAGAAGTCAGCATTAGATGAACCTATACATCCCACCTCTTCATCTTTAAAGAATACAGCTTTGAAGTTATCAAAGGCATCTAACATTGATAATGTAATATAAACACCTACTTTATCATCACCACCAATACCATAACGTTCTGCTGTTTTATTATCAACAGCAAGTAACATGTCGTTAAGCTGTACTAATTCAGCATTGTAGTTAATATCGTGTACTGTATCTATATGAGATACCATTGTAGGATATAAGTCTGCATCACCTTTAGTAACGTAGATGTTTCCGTATTTATCTCTGCTATGACCTAAATCCATAGCATTAAGATTGTTAACTATGAATTTCTCCATGTTCTCACTCTTGTAACTTTTGGACTGTATCCTCATAGTGTCCAGTAATAATTTGCTTGCTTTCATGTGTATTTAATTTATGATTGTGAGTCTTGCGGTTCACCTTTGATTAATATATCTATTGTGTTGAACATAAGCAAAGCACCCTCATAGGCACTAAGTGTTCCGTCTTGTTTTATACAGATGTCAAATGCATCTGATATATCTTTTGCAGTGAATTTACTGTCTATGACTTTTTTGTCTTCAACAATATCATTAAGATTTTCAATAGCCAATTTGTAACCGAAGTTAATTGACATCTGCATTAGTAAAATATCCATAGAACCTTGGTTTGCTTTAGCAAATGATTCTAGGTATTCTCTGTTTTCAGGTGTTGCTACAATACCTTTATCTAAGGTATTTCTTTCACCATTGATAAAATTGATAATTTTATTCTTCATAAGTTTCTATATTAAATTGGTCACATAATTTATTGTAAGAGGTTACGCCTGATTGTGACATTCTTTGGCATTCCCATCCTAAATCTAGTATAAGGTCTTGCACCTTATTAAGTTTTGTTTTATCTAAGAACATTTTCTTCTATGATTAGTACTATTAATATTATAATAATTGCAATAAAAGACACGAATGTGGCAATTAAAGAGTCTTTGTATTTTTTATCTGTTTTCATCCTGAACGAATTTGATTAATGATTGTGACGGTTACTACACCGTTTTTGTTTTTAGTTAATTTAGTAGACACACCTGTACTCAAGTGTATAACTATGGGTTTAGTTATGCTTATCATATGTTATGAATGAGTCAACAATAGTTATGAAGTGTGGGTTACAAGTTGTACCATTGGTATATTGGCAGTCATGTTTTGTAACTAGACTTTTATCTACTTTATGGGCTAGTTCTTTTATTAACCAATTACTACTGTATGTTTTTGTATTGTAAGATTCTGAAATTTTTTCGTCTTTAATTAACGTTATTAATGTTGGATATTTTATCTTGTCTTTAAGTAATCTTTTGATATAGTTAGTTGCAACTGCAGGTGTTAAGTTTACTAGTAATTCTTTATCTTTAATACTAGAGATAAATGATTGTGATGCTAAATCTTCTAGATTTTTTACATGTTTATCGAACTCACTAGCTCCATAAAGATTTGTATAGATTGTTTTAAATCCGTTAAACAAAGTTTTTCTACCATTAACATAAAATGTAGGTTCTACATCATTTATTTCTACGTTGTAACAACTTATGTTATCGGCTATTTTGTATACATTAGCATTGACACTAACATCTACGTCATTAACTTTATCTACTTTGATACTATAAACATTATAGTAATCGAAGTTAAGATTTGAGCTTTTAAGTTTTGCTTTCATTTGAATTGTTATTAAGATTAATATTAGTAGCGCGTGAAGGAGTCGAACCTCCGTTTACAAGTTGAAAACTTGGCGTCCTAGCCATTAGACGAACGCGCCAGTTGTAACCGTAGTTACAATGCAAATAATTCATCAATGTGTGATTCTATATCTACTGTGTTTTCTTCTAGGTATCGTTGTTGTAATACCCATTTGTCAACAACAGCTGTTGATATATCATCTTCAGTACCACTGATGATTGTGAACATCTTAGGCAGTACAGCCTCTCTGATATAGGCATTACCTTTTATCATGATGTTTTGAGCAATGATAGCTTTGTCAGTCATCATCTTGATTGTAAATGTTACGGGAATTGGAATTTCTAAGTTTGACATTATATATATTTTAAATTAATATTCATTAAAAAAAGGCTCGAAGAGCTTTAAAAAATCAGAGCTATACTAGGAAACTCTGAAGTGTTTGTTTTTTACTGTTGAGGTTAACCCGCCACTCTTGGACGCTCAACAAACCTAGTTTTTCTTATTATGAAAATTCATTAAACAAAGGCTCGAAGAGCTCTAAAAATCATACTATGTTTTAAACATAAAGAGAGTTATACTTTCATCTCCATCATTCCATAGTTCTATTCCGTTGTATATTATATCAAATTCTTCATCTTCTTGATTTATATGGTTTCCTAAAAGATGTATAGAATGATTGTGATTCTCTACTTTTTGTAGTTCTATTATTAATTCTTTTACTGTCATAACTAATAGTTGTATAAGTCTTCATGAGATGTTCCACCGACAGGTCTACCGTATTCGTATGTATCTATAGCACTGTACATAAGATTGTAGTAATTTGTATTTATGTAATTAATTTCTTCATTACTATGCATTATAAATCCATCACTAAATTCTACTCTGAACCTAGGGTTAAAACCTGCTGTTACTCTTATTAGTTTTGTTACTTTTAAATCGGTCACGTGTTTATCTGTTTATGTAGTATCCTCCACTACGGTTAGTTGCTTTAGTAGTACACGATGCACTACCACAAGATGTTAATAGTATTATAATAATTAAGATGATTGTGATTTTCATGAGATATGATTTTAAAATTAATTCGTAGAATAATGGCTCGAAGAGCAATAAAAAAAAGGGCCGTAGCCCTTTAAATCATGATGCATATTCAGGATTGTCAAGCTCCCATTGAGTAAGAGAGTCAATACTTTCGAAGTTCATCTCTGTTCTATCTATGTAGCTGAATGTATCTGCTGTGATAGAGTCGTAAGCTGTACGTTCTGCTACACCTTGATAATCATTATCGTTAGTCATAAGCGTGTCAACCTCTACCTTGCGTAAAGAGTATCGTTGCTCAAAGTTCTTAATTAACCATGTTGGTATGTATATGATATGTCTATCTTCTAGCTGTAGATATTGCTTGACAACACCGTCAACCAGTCTGCTATTGATTGTGCTACCACCACGCTTGTCGTGTGTTTCTATAATCATTGCCTCTGAAGCTTTAGACATTGGGAATTCTACTAATGATTGTGAGTCATGTTCCCACTCTATCGTCTTGCGCTTGTTAGATAATACTACCTTGCTAAGACCATCAACATCTAATGCTGCACCGTGCATATTGACAGCTCCTTTGTCCGTCATGAGTACTGCATCCTTGAAGTTAAACTTGTAGTATTTACCAGAGTGTATAATTACGTTGGTCAATCCACGTTGCTTGTTTGTGTACCTCCACTCTGTATCAGTGTTGGTGTTCCATGATGTAGGTATCCACTTGTCTTTGTAGATACGTTGACCATCAAGTGATGTGATGTTAGTTAAGAACATTGCCTTTCTAGATTTGCTACCGATGATTGATGCGATAACGGGTACTGATGTGTAAGATGAATTTTTCATAATAAATAAAATTAAATTGATTGTGTACATGTCTCTCATGCACACTTTTGCGTTTTACTAAAGTCTAGGAATAAAAAGCTACTGCATTTTTATGAGTAGATAATATTCCACCAGTCAAGCCCGACTGTCATAATTCTTTTTTATTTTCTAAAAAGAATTTGACGGAGCCTAGGAGACTTCGAAGGGTGTTCCCCTTCGATGGCTGGCTTTACTTGTAGAATATTACGAGAGCTCTGCTCGATGCTTTTTATTGCATAAAACGTGTGTGTGAGAGTCTCCCCCTTTGATGCGGCAATAACTATATAATAAATCAATGACCTTATTCTACGCCCGCAACGGTTGACAAACTATTACAACTAGCTAACACTAGATACATCAACGAATTACATACAGATAACTAGGGGTCGTAACGTTTACTGATATGATAGGGATAGAGGAGGTTATCGAATGATTGTGAATGCAAAAGAAGTTTTAT
>TARA_B110000259_G_scaffold68643_1_pt1 | contig 18212 bp, 17 predicted proteins | sample TARA_B110000259 | Tara Oceans TARA_B110000259 (sample SAMEA4397649) | marine metagenome | biome: Polar Biome; feature: [SRF] surface water layer (ENVO:00010504); material: water (ENVO:00002006), including particulate matter (ENVO:01000060) such as... | depth 5 m | reverse complement strand
ATTAAAGATTTTGTTGGTGAAGAATTTTTATTAACCTACGGAGATGGAGTAGCCGACGTTAATATCAGCAAGCTTATCGAACATCATAAAATTAATAAGAAAATTGCAACAATGACTGTAATTCAGCCCCAAGGAAGATTTGGTGTAGTAGAATTTAATACAAAAAATAATTTAATTGAAAACTTTTCAGAGAAATTAAAAGGTGATGGGGCATGGATTAATGGAGGTTTTTTTGTTTTAAATAAAAAAATATTTGATTATTTGAAAGATGATTTCACTATCTGGGAAAAAGAACCTTTAGAAAAACTTTCAAAAGAAAATCAATTAGTTGCTTTTAAGCATGATAACTTTTGGTATCCAATGGACACTATGAGAGATAAAGTTTATTTAGAAAATCTTTGGAATCAAAATAAAGCTCCTTGGAAAATATGGAATGAATAAATCCCTAATAGGTTTACAAAAATTTTGGAAAAATAAAAGAGTATTTATTACAGGTCATACAGGTTTTAAAGGTGTGTGGCTTTCTTTGTTTCTAAACTTATTTAATAGTAAACTTTATGGTTATTCTCTTAAACCTGAAAAGTTATCTTTATTCAATAAAGTTAAATGTTCTAAACTTTTAAAAAAAAATTTTTTTGAGGACATAAATGACTTGAAAATTTTAAAAAAAAAGATTTCAGAGTCAAAACCAGAAATTATTTTTCATTTAGCTGCTCAGCCACTAGTTAATGAATCTTATAACGATCCATTAAAAACATTTAATACGAACATTATTGGTACTCTAAATTTATTAGAAGCATCAAGAAATATTAAATCAATTAAATCTATAATTATTATCACTACAGATAAAGTTTATAAAATAAATCATGCCAATAAAAGTTATACTGAAAATGATGAGTTAGGTGGAAAGGACCCTTATAGTTCTTCTAAAGCTTGTGCTGAAATTGTGGTAAACTCATACATTGAATCCTTTACTAAAAAAAGTTTTTTAAAAAATAGAATTTCTACAGCAAGATCGGGTAATGTTTTGGGTGGTGGTGATTATTCAAAAGATAGACTTGTACCAGATATATTAGATGCCATAAATACGAATAAAGAGTTAATAATTCGCAATCCTGAGCACATAAGACCATGGCAACATGTAATAGAACCACTTTATGGGTATATATTGTTAGCTCAAAAACAGTACCAAAAAAAAATAATTGAGAGTAATCATGCTTGGAATTTTGGCCCTGGGCATAATAGTTTTATAAATGTCAATCAAATAATAAAAAAGATAAAAAAAATTGAAAAATTTAAAAAGATTACCATTAAAAGAAACAACACCGTAGAAACTAAAGTATTGCGATTAAATAGTTTTAAAGCTATTAAAAAATTAAAATGGAAGCCAAAATGGAATATAGATAAAACTATAGAAAAAATTATTTCTTGGAATAATTTAGATAAAAAAAGCAAAAATACAAAAAAAATTTGTGAAGACCAAATAATGGATTATTTAAATCAATGTTAATTTTACATTTTAGTTATATAGAACAATTTAATTCTTTTAATAAAATTTAAATTATTATGAATCTTTCAGATTATGTCCTTAATTTTTTAGAAAAAAAAAAAGTTAAGAAAGTATTTTTATTAACCGGTGGTGCAATTTCTTTTATGGTAGATGCATTTTCTAGAAATAAAAAAATTAAGTACATTTCAGTAGCACACGAACAGTCTGCAGCTATGATGGCGGATGCTTACGCCAGAAACAAACAAGGAATTGGTGCAACAATGGTAACATCTGGCCCAGGTGCGCAGAATCTAATTACTGGTATAGCTTGTTCGTGGTTTGATTCGGTGCCCATCATTCACATATGTGGGCAAGTTAATAAATTTGAACTATCCTCTAGTAACAAATCTACAAAAAAAGTTAGGCAAATAGGTTTTCAAGAAACGGACATTGTATCTATGGTTAAACCTATAACAAAATTTTCATATCAATTAAAAAATTCCAATGAAATTAGGTACGTTTTAGAAAAAGCTTTTTATATTGCAAATGAAGGAAGACCAGGTCCAGTTCTTATAGATATACCCATGAACTTTCAAAGGGAAAAAATTAATTTAAAAAGATTAAAAGGGTTTACGAAAATTAAAAAAAATAAGAAAATTATAAGAATTAAAAATGATATTAACAAAATTAAAAAATTACTACTTAAATCTAAGAGACCAATTTTAATTCTTGGTGGAGGAATTAGAATGTCTAAATCGATTAATGAATTAGATAAATTTCTTAAAAAAATAGATATTCCAATAGTTACTACTTGGAGTGGGTTGGATCTTGTAGATTATAATCATAAAAATTATTTAGGGTGTATTGGAGTCTATGGATCAAGAGGTGCAAATTTTGCTGTGCAGAATTCGGACTTAATTTTAAATTTTGGAAGTAGATTGGATACAAGAGTTACTGGAGGTAAACCTGAAACTTTTGCAAGAGCAGCTAAAATAATTTCTATCGATATTGACAAGTATGAACTAAATAAAAAAAGAGGGCTCGATATTTATTTAAAAATTAATCAAGATTTAAATTCGTTTTTATTAATTTTAAATTCAAAATCCATAAATTTTAAATACTTAGTCAATAAAGATTGGAAAAAAGTTTGTCAAGAATGGAAATTAAACTATCCCAATGTTACTTTTTCTAATAGAAAAATAAAACAACCTATAAATCCATATTTTTTTTTCGAGTGTTTGTCTGAAAAACTTAATAAAAATGATGTTATAGTTTCTGACACAGGAGCTAGCTTAACATGGTCAATTCAAGCTTTTAAAATTAAAAAAGGGCAAAGATTTTTTTCAGCTTATGGAAATTCACCAATGGGTTATGCATTACCAGGTTCTGCAGGAGCTTTTTTGAGTAATAATAAAAAAAAAAGAGTAATATGTATAACTGGTGATGGGGGTTTTCAATTAAATATACAGGAGTTACAAACTATAGTCAGTAACAATATCCCAGTAAAAATTTTTGTTATTAATAATAATGGGTATGGAATTATAAAACAATTTCAAGAGTTATATTTAAAAAAAAGATATGAAGCAACAATCCCTAGAAAAGGAGTTACCAATCCTGATTTTAAAAAAATTGCTTATGCTTATGGAATTAACTACAGCGAAGTAAGAAATAATAAAGATATAAAAAGAATATTAACAAAAATTTTAAAATCAAAAAAGTTAGAATTTGTAAATGTGATTATTAATCCAAACCAAAAAATTGTTCCTAAATTACAATTTGGTAATCCAATTGAAGACATGTCTCCATTAATTAGCCGAGAGGAGTTTAAAAAAAATATGCTTATAGAATCAATTGATAGTGATAAAAAAATTCTTGAAGCAAATTAGAGATAGCAATAATGAAAAAAAGTCTTCTAATAATAGGCGGTGGTTTTTTTGGCAGGTCAATTATTGATTATTTTCTAAAAACGAAAAAATTAAAAAAAAAAATAAATAAAATTATAATATTAACAAAAACATCAAATATCTTTATTCCACCAGAATTAAAAAAAGATTATAATATAATAAAAATTAAGAAAGATATTTCTAAAGCAAGAAAAGTTATCTTTGCTGACTATGTAATCTATTGTGCTATTTCAAAAAATTATGCAAATGATTATAAGGCTGTCAAAAATTATTCTAAGCTAGCAAGAAGATATCATAAAAATAGCAGTATTGTCTATACAAGTTCGGGTGCCGTGTATGGAAAACAATTACAAAAAAATAAAAAAATTAATGACTTTCAAACAACTGATGTAAAGAGTTGTTTTTCACTATTAAAAAAGAAATATGCTTTATTAAAAATTAAAAATGAAAAAATTTTTCAAGAATTAACCAATAGCAATATTAAAGTAAGTGTAGCTAGGTGCTTTACATTTGTTGGCAAGCATTTACCACTTGATTCTAATTATGTTGTTGGAAATTTTATAAAAAGTATTATTTATAAAAAACCAATAGAAGTTAAATCAAAAATAAAAGTAATTAGAACATATATGCATGCAGATAATTTAGCTGAGTGTTTGATTAAACTGATGTTTAATAATTCAACAAATTTTACAACCTATAATATTGGGTCAGATAATATTATAGATATACATATTCTAGCTAAAAAATTGAGTAAAAAATATAGAATAAAAAATATTATTCAAAAAAAAATAAGTGATATAGAGCATGATCGATATGTCCCAAGTATAAGTAAATTTAGAAAAAAATTTAAATTTAAAAAAAAACTAAATAGCTATAGTGCTATCCTTAAAACAATAAAAGAATTTAAACAGAATAGATGAACTTAAAAAATCCTTCAGTGGCAGTAAGTATTCTTAGTTGGAATGACTGGAAAAATACAAGTGAACTTTTAGAAAGTATTTTTAAAAGTGATTATAATAACTATGATGTCATTCTTGTTGACAATAATTCAAATAATAAACACTTTGAGAAATTATTAGACTGGTGTGGTAAAAAGAAAATAGAGATCAATAGAATAAATTTTAAGCCCAAGGTTATTCATAAAAAAAAAACTGGAAAAAATCTATATGTTTATAGGATTACAGAGACTGCAGACATTCCATTTGCTAGAAATATTGGTAATACAAGAGGTCATAATAAAGGAATTAATTATGCATTAAAAAATAAATATGATTTTATAGTCACTCTAGATTGTGATTTTTTGATAGCCAAAAATTTTATAAGTGGGATGGTTAAAACTTTAATAGAAAATAAAGATGCAGCAACTGTTTCACCAAAAGTCTATTATTATCTAAATAAAAAAACCAAAATAATTTGGTGGTGTGGATTAAATTTTACCAAAAATTATTTTAGATTTCAAAGAACGGGAAAAGGAAGTGATAGAAGGGTATTAGACATTGGACAATTTAAAGGAATAATTACAACCGATGGTATATGTGGATGTTCTGTAATGCATAGATCTAAAATGCTTAGAAAAGCAGGGATACTCGATGAAGATTTTTTTTTTGGGCCAGCAGATATTGAGTTATCCAAAAGATTAAAAAAATATGGAAAGCATTTGGTTAATTTAGATTATTATGCTCACCACAAAGTCTCTCAAAGTATTTTTGTATCTGGAATGAAAGCTAGATTTTATTTTGAAACTATTGGTTGGCTATTAATAATAAAAAAGATGTGTAATACAAAAGATAAGATTATTGGTCAATTATATTTTATTATAAGAGGTTTTTCTCATTTCCTGAAACTTTTATACAAAAAAGATAAAAATCCGCACATTGGTTTTTTATTAGGTTTAAAAGATTTTTTTTTAAAATACTAAATTAGAATTATGTTGATTTCAATAATTATCCCTTATTATAAAGACGAAGAAAATATTTTACATTCTGTCAATTCTGCAATTAAACAAGACTATAAAAATATAGAATTAATAATTATTGATGATGAAAATTCAGAGATATCAAAAAAAATTTTACTAAATATTAAAAAAAAGAGCAATAAGATCAAAGTTATTTCAACAAAGAAAAATGCAGGTGTATCACAAGCTCGCAATCTTGGGATTAGCTATGCATCAGGAAACCTAATAGCATTTCTAGATAGTGACGATTTATGGAAGAAAGGCAAATTAACAAAGCAAGTTGATTTTATGAATACAAATAAGATTGATTTATGCTATTCTAATTATTATGGTTTTGTAGGAAAAAAAATTATCTACAAAGTAAAAATTAAAAAATCATTAAATTATAATCAACTTTTAAATGAGTGCCCTATAAGCTGCTCATCAGTTTTATTAAAAAAAGATATTTTAAATAAATTTAAATTTATAAATTTAAAAACAAAAGAGGATTATGAATTATGGTTAAGAATAGCTAAAAAAAAATATAGATTTGGTGGAATTAATAAATTTCTCACAGGATACAGGGTAAGAAAGAACTCCTTATCCAGTAACCACTTAAATAAATTGGCAAACGCATTTAAAATTTACAATAAATATAATAATTTTAGTATAATTGAGTCAATTCTATATGTAATAAAGCTTTATAGTAATGCATTTATGAAAAGATATTTATGATAGTAATCACTGGTTGCGCTGGCTTTATTGGCTTTCATCTAACAAAAAATTTGTTAGAAAAAAATAAAAAAGTCATTGGAATTGATATTATTGATAAGTACTACGATCCAAAGAAAAAAAAAGATCGTTTAAAAATTTTAAATAAATATAAAAATTTTAAGTTTTTTAAGATTGACTTGAATAAATATAATTTAGTTTATTCAAAACTAAAAGATTATAAAGTTGAATTAATTATACACCTTGCTGCACAACCAGGTGTAAGAATTTCAATTAAAAAACCACACAATACTCTTAAGCAAAATTTAGTACCATTTATTAATATTCTTGAAATAGCTAGATTAAAAAAGGTAAAGAAATTTCTTTTTGCCTCTTCAAGTTCTATCTATGGAGATACAAAAATTTATCCTTTTGTAGAAAAAGACAATCAAAATGTCCCAGTTTCTGTTTATGGTGCAACAAAGCTTTCAAATGAAATAATTGCAAGCTCTTATTCAAAAAACTTTAATATGAAAACTATAGCACTTCGTTTTTTCACTGTTTACGGACCTTATGGAAGACCTGATATGGCTTATTATAGTTTTTTAGATGATCTAAAAAAAAATAAAAAAATTAGAGTTTTTAATAAAGGACATATGATGAGAGATTTCACGTATGTTGATGATGTCATCAAAGGAATTATAAGTTTAATAAATTTTAAGTTGAAAAAAAATCACGATGTGATCAATATTGGAAAAGGAAAACCTGATCAATTAATGGAGCTAATTAAGTTAATTGAGGTTAATTATAAAAAAAAATTTAAAATTGAGTATACAAAAAATATTCCAAATGGTGATATTAAAAAAACTTTTTCAAATGTTAATAAAGCAAAAAAATTGATTAAATGGAAACCAAAAGTGAACCTCGATGAAGGCATTAAAAGGTTCGTAAATTGGTATAAATTGAATAACGATTAATAAAAAAAGTTAAATTAAAAAAAATTATTATACAATCAGTGAATGTTAAAATGTGTTTTTTTTGATAGAGACGGGGTCTTAATAAAAGATTATGGATATGTACACAGTATCTCAAAAACAAAATGGTTAAAAGGATCAATAAATGCTATCAAATTTTTAAATAAAAAAGAAATTTTAACTATAATAATTACAAATCAGTCTGGTGTTGCTAGAGGAATTTTTGGAATTAAGGAACTTAAAAATTTTCATAAAAATTTGATAAAAAATTTAACTGACAAAAAAGCACAAATTACTGATATTTTTTATTGCCCATACCATCCTCAGGCCTTAATTAAAAAATATAAAAAAAAAACTAACTTAAGAAAACCTGGAAACGGCATGATACTAAAAGCTCTTAAAAAATATAAATTAAAACCAAATGAATGTATAATGATTGGTGATAAAAGATCAGATATGCTTGCTGCAAAAAAATCAAAAATTGAATTTGAATATAAATTAACAAAACCTTTGGACATACAAGTAAAAAAATTTTTTAACAGAATTAATAATATAAAAAAATAATGATATATATTTTTTCATTGTTTATCTTTTTTTTGATCTATCTTTCTTTGATTAATTATTATTTAAAAAAAAACGAAATTTTTATTGATAAAGCATCCATAACAGAGCGTCACAAGTTACTTTTAAACTCAAAAGATGATAAAATTCCTCTATCTGGCTTTTTCTATTTTGTCCCAATTATATTTGTAATTTTATTTAATGATAATTTTATCACCTTCTTATTTTGTTTTGCTTTTTTTTGTGTGGGAGTCATGGCAGATATAAAAATTTTAATTTCTCCTAAGATAAGATTCTTCGCACAATTTTTATTGATATCTCTTTATGTGTATTTAAATAATCAAATTCTAATTGACACTAGAATTGAAATTTTAAATGAATTAATGAATTTTAATGCACTAAGAATTTTAATGATTGCATTTTTTTTCTTAGTATTAATAAACGGATATAATTTTATTGATGGAGTTAATAATTTATCTTCTATAAGTTTTTTGATAGTTATTTTTTTTTTATACATGGTGTCTAATGATTTAAACCTTAATTTCTATAATGAAAAAATTGAATTATTATTTATAAGTCTTTTAGTTTTTATTATTTTAAATTTTTTTGGAAAAAACTATCTGGGAGATGGAGCAATATATGGACTTGGTTTTTTAATTGGCTATATGACAATAAATATTACTTTATTGGATGAAAAAATATCACCATATTTTATAGCAAATTTATTATGGTACCCTGCATTTGAGAATCTATTTTCAATAATAAGAAGAAGTTTTCGTAAAAAAAAAAATACTTGCCAGACAATGATCATCTACATCAAATTTTTTATAAATATTTAAAAAAAAAAAACATGATTAAAAAAAAATTTTTATTGAGTTCAGTTACAGGTATTATAATTAATTTGTATTTGTTTTGTAGTTCTTATATTGGTTATATGTATTATAGCAAAACTGATGCATTAGTTTTTATATTAATAATTAATATTGTTTTGTATATTTCTTCTTATCAATTACTCAAATCACTCTCTAAATGAACGATTTTTTAATTTTCTTTGTAGCGTTTTTTTTTTGTTTAATTTCTGTTATTAGCTACGGAAAAATATTTGAAAGATTATTCCTTAGAAATGTTTTTTTAGATGACAATATTTCAGTTTATACAGGCTTTTATGGATTGACATTTTTGACGTTAATATCATTGTTTACTAGTTATTTTGTTCCACATAATTTCTACCACAATATAGCAATACACAGTATTGGTTTTTTTTATTTTTTGATAAATGTTTTTAAAAAAGACAAGAAGTATTTAAAGTATATTTTTATAATTTCTCTATTTACAATAAGTGCTTTAATTATTTCAAAAACTAACGATGATCTTTCTTATTATCACTTGCCATTTACAAAATATATAACTGAACACAAAATTATATTTGGAATGGGTCATTTAAATCATGGTTATAATTTATTATCCTCAATTTTTTATTTAAACTCAATTTTTTATCTTCCATTTATACAACTATATTCTTTTCATTTTAGCCTTTTATTTTTTTTGATATTCTTTAATTATTTTTTAATTAAAGAAATTGTCTTAAATAAAAATGATTTAATAATAAAATATTTATATTTTTTTACTTTTGCATATTTTAATTTATCTTTTAATCGGTTAGCAGAATTTGGAACAGATAAAGGGGGGCAATTATTAATTGTAATCTTAATTATTAAGTTATTTGATTTAATTTGTTTTAATACAAAATCTAAAAAGTTAGAAAATATTATACTATTAATTCCATTATTTGGATTTTCCATAACATTAAAAACTTATTTTTTACCATATTCTTTATTAGTATTAACAATTTTTATGTTAGGTGGTAATTCCTTAAAAAATTTTAGATTTATTTTTTTTTCAAAAGCAACTCTATCTTCACTATTGATTATTGTTTTAATGTTTTCACATCATTTTATTTCTACAGGTTGCATAGTTTCACCACTTCCATTTACTTGTTTTGGTGAGAATGTTATCTGGGGAAAAGATATAGAGATAATGAAAGGTCTTTCTGTTTGGTTGGAACAATGGGCAAAAGCAGGTGCTGGTCCAAATTTTAGAGCTGAAAATTTAGAACTTTATGTACAAAATTTTAATTGGGTGAGTAATTGGATACGTATGTATTTTATTGGAAAGTTTTCAGATCAACTTGGAATTTTTATTACATGCTGCATAGTCATAACATTAATTTTTAAAAGATTAGATATTAATAAAAGATTTAAGATAAAAAATAAAAATAAAATTTTTATCTTTTATATAATATTGTTCGTTATTTTTATGATCTGGTTTACAAATCATCCAACCTTAAGATATGGTGGTTATTCTATAGTCTTTTTAGTTTTAGCAATTCCAATTTCTTTATTAATTAGTAAATTTATTGAAAGAGACTATTTTGATAAAAAATTTAAATTTTTTATAGTATTTGTTATAATTGTTTTTAATTTTAAAAATCTTGATAGAATCAAAAATGAATTTGATAGAAATGACATATTTAAATTTTCTAATTTTCCTTATTATGCGGTCACAACAATGAAATATAAAGAGACTAAATTCAAGGAAGGTTTATCTATATATTCGGCAGAAGGTCATTGTTGGTCTACACCAACACCATGTGGTGGAGTTTCTGACAATCTTAATGTGCACAAGATTAAAAGCTATTACTTTATTGAAGTTAATAATTAAAGTTATTGAAGATTTAATTTTTTTTCTTTAAGTAAATAAATTTATCTATTGATTTATGAATATGGCTTATCATCTTGTCATTTAAACCATGATGACAAGCTATAAGAATTCCATTTCGCATAACCTTATCAGCTTCAGGATATTCCGTCTTACTTTTTTTAATTTTTAAATTTTTAAACCCTGGTTGCCTTAATATATTACCTGTGAAAACGACTCTTGTTTGAATGTTTCTTTTTTCTAAAAAGATTTGCATTTCAGTTCTAGTGAATGGGGCATTATTTTTTATTGTAATGGGATATGCCAACCATCCTGATTTTGAACCTGATAGTTGCTTTGGTAATATAAAATATTCCATATATTTTTTTAAAAATTTAGTATGTGTATTAAAGTTTTTTTGTCTTTTATTTAAATTAAAATTTAATTTTTTTAACTGAACCAAACCAAATGCTGCTCCCATCTCAGAGGGCTCTAAATTATGACCAATTGACTCAAATACAAATTTCTTATCATATTGAATTCCATCAAGCATAATATTAAATCTATTTTCTATTTTTTCTGAATTTTCATCATACAAAGATGAACTTCTGCCCCATGAACGTAATAGCTTTGCTTTTATATATTGCTCTCTATTGTTAAAGCAAACCATTCCACCATTCCCTGCACAATTAATTATATGTGAGCCATAAAAGCTTGTGATGCTTATGTCCGCATAATATCCAGTAGACTTACCCTGGTATGTAGCGCCAAGCGTATCCGCTGAATCTTCTATGATTATAATATTATTCTTCTTTAAGATTGGAAATAACTTTTTCCAATTAACTATATTTCCCATTAAATGTGGAGCAAGAATTGCTCTTGTTTTTTTTGTAATTACATTCTTAATCTTATTTTCATCAATACAGTAAGTTCCCTCTTTTACATCAACAAATACAGGAGTAAGTTTGTTTCTAACAATATAAGATACTGTTGTTGAAAATGTTAGGGTTGGTGTAATTACCTCACTCCCCTCAGGTAAATTTAATGATTCCATAGCCAACATTATTGCAGAAGAACCAGAGTTAACCATTAATCCATATTTTTTATTAAAAAGTTTAGCAATTTTTTTTTCAAAATTAAAAACATTTTTACCCATTTGAGTGGAGTGTTTGAGAACTTTAACAACAGCTTTTATTTCATCTTTACCATGAACACTAAGACCATAAGGAACTCTTAAATATTTATTTTTTACCATAATAGTATATTAGTATCAAAAAAATTATAGAATTAAAAGTATTCAGTAAAAAAATTAATGAGCTTATCAATCTTAATTGTAAAATTTAATTTGTGAAAATTTACCATACAAAATGATTCAAACTAATTATGTATTTGTTAAAAAATTTGTATTTATGTATAATTATAAAAAATGTATATTCTGGAACCTAAAAAATTAATTTTTTTATTAAATTTAAGTTTAATACTTCTACCTGTTAGTCTTTTATTAAGTAATTTTATCTCAGAAACTTTAATATTAATTATAATTTATTTTTTTTTTTAATTGCAAAAAAAAAAGATTTGTTGGAGGCTCTTAATAATAGAATTATTATTTTATTATTAATATTAACTTTTTATTTAATACTAAATTATTTACTTAATATTGATAAAAATCCAAGCATCACAAGATCATTTTTATTTATTAGATTTCCACTTTATGTGATTGCACTGAACTACTTTTTAAATAGTGGTTTAATTAATAATAGAAATATTTTTTATTTTTGGGGAGTTATAATTTTTTTAACATGTTTAGATTTGCAATTACAGAGCATTACAGGCCAAAATATCTTTGGATATGAATATATAAGAGAAGGAGGTATTTTAAATCAAACAGGAGAATTTTATGGTGGAATTAAAAGACTCGGAGGTTTTATGAATGACGAATTAAAAATATCTTATTTGATAAATAGTTTTTTTGTAATTTCATTGGGTGCATTAGCACATTATAAGAAAAATAATTATCATGTAATAATGATTTTTTTATTTACATGCGTAACTTTCTATTCAGTTTATTTAACAGGAGAAAGAGCTAATTTTTTATGCTTATTAATATTTATTATTAGTTTTTTCTTAGCTTCAAATCTAAAAAAATATTTTTTATTAATAATTTTTATATTAATTGTATTGATAAATTTTAATAATTCTGAGTTAAAAAAAAATCATTTGAGCGAAAGAATGATTTTTAAAAACATAAAAACTATAACAAATATTTTGAATACAAATACTGAAAAAAATAAACATTTTTTAAATAAGGAAAATCGTTATTTTTCTCATTACTCTACAGCTTGGGAAATTTTTAAAAATTACCCTATTTTTGGAGTAGGTCTCAAGAACTTTAGGGTATATTGCCAAAATCCAATTTATAAAAAAAATGTTCCTATATCATTGACAAATCGAAATTGCACAACGCATCCCCATAATCTTTATTTTGAAATACTTTCAGAACTAGGTATTTCGGGTTCAATAATTTTTTTTAGTTTTTTTGGATATTTTTTTTATATTTGTATTAAAAAATCATATAGGCATAAGCATATATTTTTATTTGGAAACACTATTTTTTTAATGACATATTTTATTCCCTTTTTACCTAGAGGAAGTTTTTTTACTAACTGGAATGCAATGATCTTTTGGACACTTTTCGCTGTTACATTTCATTTGCTTAATACTAAAAAAGTAGATAGCTAAATAGCTTTGTGTTGCAACTATAAAACAGTAAAATTTTAAAAAACAGAAAAGATATTTCTTCAAATACACTTGTTAAAATAGATGAATTAAATATTATTGAAAAAACAAATATCTATGAATTTTATTTTAATCGTTAGAAAAATATTAAATATATTTGACACATTTCAGCAAAAGAAAATTATTAATACATTAAAAAAAAACAGTTCTGGCAGTTTAATCATTTTTGATGTCGGGTCTCATATGGGAGAAACAGTTAAGCTATTCAGTGATAATTTTGATATTAAAAAAATTCATTGTTTTGAAGCAAGTAATCAAAACTTCATAACATTACAAGATAATTTAGTTAAAAATAAATTAATAGATATTTGTGTGCTAAACAATGTAGGTATTGGTGATATAGAAGGAAAAAATTTTTTAAATCAAACAGAAGAATCTTCTTCTTCAACAATTAATTCTTTTAATAAAGATTCGAAGTATTTTAAAAAAAAATTAAAAATTTTAAATATTAAAGATGTGCATAATTTTTACAAAATAATACCAATTGATATTATAAAATTAAGTACTTACATAAAAAAAAATACAATCACAAATATCGATATTTTAAAAATTGATACAGAGGGCTTTGAGTTAAATGTTATTAGAGGCCTAGAAAATTTTAGTCATATTGTTCGAAATATCTATTTTGAACATCACTACGATGACATGATAATAAAAAATTATAAATTTTCAGACATCAACCAAATACTTAAAAATTTTGGCTTTAAAAAAATTTATAAATCTAAAATGATATTTAGAAAGTCTTTTGAATATATATATAAAAATACAACTATATAAAAAATTTTAAAAAAATATTAGTTATAAATCTATCAGCAAAATTATTTTTACCAGATAATTTCTTTGTTAGATCGTGTTGTTCAAGCCTTCTGATCCAAAATAATTTGCTACAATAATTTGAGTATTTTTTATCTAAATTATTGACATTTTCTCTTTTTAAAGTGAAAACTTCATCTAAAAAAATAAAATTATTTTTATAGTAAAAATATAACACTAGTTGAATATCTATTGCTAAAAATTTCCATTTATAAGGATTATTTTCTATATAAAATCTTTTTATATTTTTTGAAGAAATTAAAATTGAGCTAGTATTAATTTTTTCAGGCCAATCATTAAATAAATTTCTATATAATGTTTTTTTTTTATATTTTTTGAAATTTTTAGATTTAGATAAAGAACTACCTTTCATTATTGTATGATCATGTAAATAAAGCATATCTTTGTTTAAATTTAGTTTTTGCAAATTCTCTAATTTTTTTTTTGTAAATAGATCGTCTCCATCTAATAATAAGACCCATTCATTTCTAAGATATTTTGAGGCTGCTTCGATTTTAAAGAGCTGATCGTGAATAGGTAATTTTTTAGTTATAAGGCATTTTAAAAAAATTAGATTTTTAAATTTTAAAAATTTACTTTTAACTTCTTTTTCATTTTTTAATTTTGAATAAACAACTATTATCCTTAATTTTTTAAATAAACTCTGTTTTAAACAAGATCTAATAGTTTCTATGATGTACTTTTCTTTTCCCTCTGCAGTAATTATTATTGTATATTGTATGAACAAAATATGAGAAGTGTTAATTTAATAAATTAAATTTATAACGTTTGGATATAAATGCAAGATCTTACATTGGTGATTCCTGCAAAGCATGAAAGCGAATCTTTACCAATTTTTTTGAAAGAAATTAGTCTATTTTCTTGTAAAAAAATTATTGTACTTGATAAAAATGATTTTAAAACTATTCATGCAATTAAAGATTTCAATAAAATTGATGTTTTATATCAACAACAAAAGGGATATGGGGCTGCGTTAATCGAAGGTATCAATTCTGTCAAAACAAATTATTTTTGTATAATTAATGCTGATGGCTCCATGAATCCCTCGTATTTGTCTGACATGTTAAAAATCCTCAAAAATAATAACTTAGATTATTTATTTGCAAGCAGATACGAAAAACCTGGTGGAGGTAGTGATGATGATAATTTTATAACAACAATAGGCAATTTTATCTTTAGCAATATTGGAAATTTGTTCTTTTCTTTAAAAATTTCAGACATTTTATTTACATACGTGATTGGAAAAAAGGATAGTTTTAAGAGTCTTAAAATAAATTCAAAGGACTTTACTTTTTGTGTTGAATTTCCCATTAAAGCAAAAAGACAAAAATCAAAGTACCTAACTATGCCTTCGTTTGAAAGAAGTAGAATTGGTGGTATAAAAAAAGTTAATGCATTCAAAGATGGACTATTAATTTTAATTAAAATGATTAAAATGTTTTTTATAAGATGAAAATAAAAATTGCTTTAATTTTTGGGATTACAGGACAGGATGGTTCTTACCTAGCAGATTTTTTGATTAAAAAAGGATATTTAGTTCATGGTGTTAAAAGAAGATCTTCATCATTTAACACGGGAAGATTAGATTTTTTATATCAAGATCCGCATGAAAAAAAAAAAGTTTTTTTTCTTCATTATGGTGATGTGACAGATTCACTTTCCGTATCATCAATAGTAAAAAAAATAAAACCAGATGAAATTTATAACCTAGCAGCCCAATCACATGTATCAGTTTCATTCGAAGTTCCAGAGTATACTGCAAATGCTGATGCGATTGGAGCCTTAAGAATTTTAGAGGCAATTAAATTTCATGGAATGGAAAAAAAAACAAAGTTTTATCAAGCTGGCACTTCTGAAATGTTTGGCAAAGTTAAAACAATTCCACAAAATGAAGATACACCTTTTCATCCAAGAAGCCCCTATGGTGTAGCGAAAGTTTATGCCCATTGGATTACTGTAAATTATAGAGAAGCTTATAAAATGTTTGCTTGTAATGGTATATTATTCAATCATGAAAGCCCAGTTAGAGGCGAAACTTTTGTAACAAGAAAAATTGTTATTGCTTTATGCAAGATTAAAAAAGGACAACAAGACAAATTATATCTTGGTAATCTAGAAGCAAAAAGAGATTGGGGTCATGCAAAGGATTATGTTGAGGCAATGTGGAAAATGCTCCAGTTAAAAAAACCTAAAGACTATGTAATAGCTACTGGTAAACAGTACTCTGTTAAAGATTTTGTTAATTTTGTTTTAAATGAGCTAAATATTAAACACAAATGGCAGGGCAAGGGAATTAATTCGAAATGCTATAATGAAAAAAATAAATGTATTGTGCAATGTGATATTAATTATTTTAGACCATTGGAGGTTGATACACTTTTAGGAGACTCAAGTAAGGCAAGAAAAGAGCTTAAATGGAGACCCAAAATAACAATTAAAAATTTAGTTAAAGAAATGGTTAATTCTGAGTTAAATCAATTGGGCTAAAATGGTTGATTTAAATTCTAAAATTTATGTAGCTGGACATAGAGGATTGGTTGGAAGTGCAATTATTAGAAAGCTGAAAGAAAAAGGTTATAAAAATATTATTTATTCTAATAGAGAAAAACTTGATTTAACTAATCAATTACAAGTTTATAAATTTTTAAGAAAAAAAAAACCTGATTTTATATTTATAGCAGCGGCTAAAGTGGGAGGGATTCTAGATAATAATTCATATAAAGCAGATTATATTACTGAAAATTTATTAATTCAAACTAACTTAATTCAGGGGTCGTATTTATACGGTGTTAAAAACTTAATATTTCTTGGATCTAGCTGTGTTTACCCAAAAAATTGCAAACAACCCATTAAAGAAAAATACCTTTTAACCGGAAGCCTAGAAGAGACAAATGATGCTTACGCAGTCGCAAAAATTGCCGGTATTAAAATGTGTCAAAGTTTTAATGAGCAGTATGGCACAAATTATAGGTGTATAATGCCTACGAATACATTTGGACCTAATGACAATTATGACAATTTAAGTTCTCACTTCTTTCCAGCACTAATAAGTAAAATTCATGAATTAAAAAAAAACAATAATAATAATTTATTATTGTGGGGGAATGGCAAGCCTAAAAGAGAAGTAATTCACGTTGATGATATAGCAGATGCCTGTATTTATTTTATGAATAAAAAAACTAAAGAATTTTTAATAAATATTGGATCAGGTAAAGATTACTCTGTAGAATATTATGCAAAACTAATTTCAAAAATAATTATTGGAAAAAATAAAATAAAAATTACATACGATAGATCAAAACCAAATGGAACATTAAGAAAGGTTATGGATATATCTTTAGCAAAAAGATATGGATGGAGACCTAAAATGAATTTAAAAGAATCAATAATAAATTGTTACAATTCATACTTAAAAGAAAAAAAATGAAAAAAAATTTAATAATAGTGACTGGAGGTGCAGGCTTTATCGGATCTAATTTAATTTCATTATTGATAAAAAAAAGTCATTATAAAATTATTAGTATAGATAATTATTCCAGTGGAAGTTTAAAAAACCATATAAAAAATAAAAGAATTAAATATATAAAGAGTGATACAAAAAATATAAACAAAGTCTTAAATAAATATAAAAAAAGTATACACTCTCTTTTTCATTTTGGAGAATTTGCGAGAATTTATCAAAGCTTTCTTAAAATGAATGATTGTATTGACTCAAATACAGTTGGTTCTAATGCGGTATTTAGTTTTTGCTTACAAAACAAAATAAAATTAATATATTCAGCAACCTCAGCAAGCATAGGTAATAAAGGAGAGGATAAGAATTTGTCTCCTTATGCATTCACTAAGGCTAAAAATCTAGAAATGTTAGAAAATTTAAAAAAATGGTTTAAGCTAAAACTTGAAGTAATTTATTTTTATAATGTATATGGACCAAAACAAGTTGATACAGGAAGCATGGCAACAGTAATAGGAATTTTTGAAAAACAATTTAAAAAGAAAATCCCCATAACTATTGTCAAACCAGGCAGTCAAACAAGAAGGTTTACACATGTTATTGACACAGTTGAAGCCTGCTACCATGCTTGGAGAAAAAATAAATGTAGACACTACAGTATTTCTAGTAAAAAAAGTTATTCCATACTTGAGGTTTCTAAAATGTTTAAATGTAAAGTAAAGTTTTTACCGTCAAGAAAAGGTGAAAGATATGCTTCTGCTCTAACAAATTTGAATTTATCAAATAAAGTTTATAAATTGTTTGGAAAGATTAATCTTAGGGATTATGTGGCTAATATTGTAAAAAACTCTTAAAAAAA
>TARA_B110000259_G_C14034421_1_pt1 | contig 18402 bp, 20 predicted proteins | sample TARA_B110000259 | Tara Oceans TARA_B110000259 (sample SAMEA4397649) | marine metagenome | biome: Polar Biome; feature: [SRF] surface water layer (ENVO:00010504); material: water (ENVO:00002006), including particulate matter (ENVO:01000060) such as... | depth 5 m | reverse complement strand
TTATTGGGATTGGATAAGTGGTGGTGGTGGAGCAGGGGGTCAATCACATATATATAATTATTTACAAACAAGTGATACTAATTACAATATACAAGTTGGTTCAAAAGGTAATGGTCACACGAATAATTCGTCGGGTGGTGATAGCATTGTTTCGTGGGTAGATGATAATATACAATATAATATTACTGGTAATGGAGGAGAAGAAGGAGAGGGATATTCGCAAAGAGGACAAGGAGGTTCTTATAATATATCTCCGTCTAATTTGCCAAATATGGGGGGAGATGTTGGAGGTAATAGTATTCAACAAAATTTATATGGCCATATTTACTATGCTCGTAATCCAGGTGGTAAAATATCAACACAATTACAAACTATAACATTAAATTCGGATGTAACATTTTGGAATATATTAGACGATTTTTTCCCTAATTGGGACAGCAGAAATGTAGCATATCACTGGACAGCATCAAGATACTATGGTGCTGGAGGTCCTGGAGGACAAAATTATAGAAGTGGTACTCCTGATAAATCGGCTAGAAGTTCTTATGCAGGAGGTCCAGGGTATATTTTTATGATTTTAGATTTTAATGATATAGAAAACGCAACAAGTAATACAAATAATACATCATCTATAGAAGATAATACAAATAGTAGTTCGTCATACTAATATTCATAAAAAAAATTCTCCATTATTATCCATAATAAACAAATTACCGTTTATTTTTTTAACATAATACCTTACTTTATGTTCGAGTTCGATATTGGATGTAATTTCATTAGAATACATTTATAAAAAGTACATGTTTTAATTTTTAAATAAAAAAAATAATTATCTATAAAAAAATTTTATTATTAAAGATATGTACTTTTTTATAATGTATTAAATTTAGTAATATTATCAATATATAAATCTACAGAATGGTTATCTCGTAGATTACCGATATTAGTTACACAAGTTCCAAATGTATGTAAAAATCTTCCTAGAAACATTTTATATACTGTATCATTTTGTTGTAATCCATCTTTTAAACATATTGATTGATGAACATGTATAAACTTGCTTGTTAATGGCATTTTTGTAATTATATCATTTTTATTTTTATATCTAACAGATTTTCTTATATTATTATTAAAATAATTTGCAAAATCTTTATTACCTGGTCTTGGAGATCCTATTGTTAATACTCTTATATTAGGATTCTTTGTTACCAAATGTATATCTACCGCACATACATATGCCAAGGCACCACCTAAAGAATGTCCGGATATGTGTATATTTTCAAGATTAATATTTTTATTAATTTGTTGAATTGTTTTATATATTTTATCTTTTACTGACATATATTGATCAAAAAAACCTTTATGTATTTTTATATTATCTTTTGGATTTTCTGTTCTAGTATCAAGATCGTGTTTCCAATCATCATTTGATGAAGAACCTCGAAATGTAATAAATACTGCATTATTATTATAATTAATATAACATTGACAATCTGTTTGATTATCTGTAATAAATATAGCATCTTTTATGTTATTATAATAACTTAATTTACAAAGAGTTGAACGATAAACATCAATATTCATTATAACTTATTTTATATTAAAATAAGTATATATAAAAAAATGATATATTAAAGATATGTACTTATTAATAGATAATGAGTGATAGTGATATTGATATTTGTAATACTTATCATAATGATAATGATATTGTATTAAATGAAAATTATAACGATAGTGATTTTTCTAATCATTCGTTATATATTAAAGATACACCATTTGATATACGCGGTATAACAGAATGGTGGGAATTAAAACACAATGAATTTAATATAATAAATGAAAATTTGATAGGATTCGGATCAACAGGTAAAGTTTATAAAACTTATTGGAGAGGAATAGAATGTGTTGTCAAAATGTTAAATACAAACACTAGCAAAACAAAGAATGATATCAATCATACTGATTTAATAAATGAAATATATATAATATCAAGATTAAGACATCCAAATTTGGTATTATTTTTAGGAGCATGTACATTAAAAGAACCTATATTATTATTATATGAATATATGGAAAATGGTAATTTAGAAGATTATTATTATAATAAAAATAAAAATAAAAAATGGAAACCAGATATAAAATTATTAAATAAATGGTTAATACAATTAACACAATCAATATATTTTTTACACAATTGTTATTATCCAATTATACATAGAGATATAAAACCCTCAAATTTATTATTAGATGAATCATTAAATTTAAAATTAACTGATTTTGGATTATCTAAACATTTAAAATCTAAAAATGATAATTATAACATGAGCGGAATGACTGGAACTTTAAGATATATGGCACCAGAAGTTATAAATAATTGTGATAATTATGATTTAAAAATAGATATATATTCATTATCATTAAATTTTTGGTTTATATGTAGTGGTTTGAAACCATTTCATGAATATAATTTAGAAAATAATGATATGTGTCAATTAATTATAAGAGAAAATATAAGACCAAATATAAAAAAATTAGATTGGTTAAATTCTAATAATTTTTCCGATTTAATAGAAAAAATGTGGGATAAAGAATCAAATATTAGACCTAGTATAGAAGTAGTCTTAAACTTTTTGGAACAAAATAAATTTAAAAAAAAACCCTTTTTAAATTTATTTTAAATTATTTAAAATTATTTAACTATATATAATATAAATGTATTATGAAAATGAAAAAGGTTATATTGAACTTTTAAAAGATGTATTAAATGATGGTGAAGAAATAGAAACAAGAAATGGTGTAACAATTAGTAAATTTGGTTATTTATTAAAATTTACTAATATTGATAATTTCCCCTTACTCACAACAAAAAAAGTTTTTTATAGAGGTGTTTTAGAAGAACTATTATGGTTTTTAAAAGGTTCTACAAATGCTAAATATTTACAAGATAAAAATGTTCATATATGGGATGGAAATTCAACTAGAGAATATCTTGATAATAATGGATATACAAATTATGAAGTAGGAGAATTAGGACCTGTTTATGGATGGCAGTGGAGATATTATGGAAAAAAATATAGTAAAAATGGAGACGATAATGGAATAGACCAAATAAAATATGTAATTGAGGAATTATTAAAAAGTAATAATAGTAGAAGAGCAATTTTAAATGCTTGGAATCCATTACAATTAAATGAAATGGCATTACCTCCATGTCATATAATGTATAATTTTTATAAAAATAAAAATGGTTTATCATGTTTAATGACAATGCGTAGCAGTGATTTATTTTTAGGATTACCATTTAATATTGCATCAACCGGATTATTAACATATATAATAGCAAAAGTTTTACATTTAAATGTTAAAGATATTGCAATATCTTTAACAGATGCTCATATTTATAAAGAACATACAGATGCGGTTAATGAACAAATAGAAAGGGAAATAATAGATAATAATTGTAAATTAAAAATAAATAAGGATGCACCGAATATTAATTCAACAATCGATGAAAAAATAAATTGGATTAATAATTTAAAATACGAAGATTTCGAATTAATAAATTATAAATCACATAAATCAATTAAAGCAGTTATGAAATAATTTAACTACAACCTACTTCTGTCCATGGTATACCACATGTTTTAGAATAAGCACATCTAAATTTGTTATAATTTGTTAAACCTTTACTATTAGAATAATCAAAATCTTTTTTAGCCATATATAAAGGATATACTTTATCACAAACTAATGGTATACTATTTGCATTACCGGCATCAAAATATTGACCTTGTGAGTTTTTAATCGCATTGTCATTATTTCGTGTCAATGTTCCTGGTTGTCCGGAAGTTGTAATATCATAAGTATAACCGGCCATTGATGCTGCAATTTTTCTAAATTCTTCATAATCTCCATTATTTAAACTTAAACCAGTTTTTCCAGAGTTTCCAGATGCTAATTCAACATATATTTTAGAGTTATCACTAATAGATTGTTTATAACCATATTCTTGGTTTAAATGAGTATTTCTAATTAAACTATTACTATTATATATTCCGCTATCTTCTTTCAAACTACATTCTAAATTAAAGTCACTATTAGAATTCTTTTTTCCAAAATATTTGGTATATTCATCGCCAACTTTTTTATTATGTTTTCCGGTAGATATTGGATTAATTATAGAACTATCCCAATAATCTGGACAATATAAAGAATCTGAACCTACTTTTTTATTTGTATCTGGAAAGTCAAAAGAATAAACTTTATATATTAAAATTATAATTATTAGTATTGTTCCAATAATATAAGTTATTATAAATATATATAATTCATTAAAAAGTAAATAATTACCATATGTTGTTAAACTTCCAAATAATAAAAGTAAAAGTGCTAAAGAACCATATAAAATACAAGTACTAAAAGTCCACCAATATTTACTTTGTCTAGTATCATCAAAATTATTTTTTTCAAAGTCACTTAAATATGAACGATATCTCGACATATTTTCATCAAACGATAACTTATCATTATATTTAAATCCAGTAGATGTTTTTTTACAATCAGTACTAAATGATTCTCTTGATGATCCTTTTTTCATTTATCTTATCTATTAATATTGATAGATATATTATTTTGATTTAATAATAAAAATTAAATACCTACCCATTCGCCTGATTTTGTACCTTTTATTGATGTACTTCTTGGGTGTGATTGTATATTTAATGTATCTTTGATATCTCTTCTATATGTTATATGTTGTTCTAAATTAGGAATAATTATTCGACAACATTCTAATATAACTAGTTTATTCAAATATTTAACTTGACTCATTGTATTTTTATAACCGGTAAGTTTATGTCTATTTAATATAAATGTAGAACGCATTATTATTTTTAAATCATCATAACTTTGTTTTGATATTACAATATCTTTATGATAATATACATATTTTCTAATTTCATCTTGTAATAATTCAACATTATGATTTGAAAAATATAATCGAGTTAAGTCATTTACTTCAAATTGTCTAGATATAATATTAATACTATTTTCTGTATTCATTTCTAAAATAGAATAATAGTTTATTTTTAAATTAAAATATTATTTTCATTATTATAAGTAGATAGAAAATGTATAATAATTTGAATAAATATTCTGAATTTCTATTAATGTCTAAAAAAATTATTAATAATAAACAAAATGCTATTATAAATCATTATTCAAAAGTAATTAATATGATAATATATAATATTGTTAGTTTGACATCAATATTAACAATATTACTTTTCAATTCTAATAAAGTTACAAATAATACTATAATTGTAACAAAAAAATATTTAAATGATATGTGTAAAATAAATAAAAAAATGAAAGGAGGTACAGTATTATCTTCTGAATTTTTCGGCACAGATTCAGGTAGATATACTGCCGATGCTGGTGCAGATATATTAAAAGTTAATTTTGAAAATTTAGAAGCTAGACCTGCATTAAATTCTACTATGGAATCTACTATGACTGGTGGTAGTGATAAGGGTGGATGTTCTAATTGTAAGAAAATGAAAGGAGGAACATTAGGATTTAATAAACAATTATTGATAGTTGTTTCCAAAGTATTTAAGGAACATAAAATTAAAATAGATAAATCATTAAAACAAGATATGGTTAATTTAATTAAAACATATGTTTATTTCATAACACAAAAATTACATAAAAATAATAAAAAATTGACTTTAACAATTATGAAAAGTATTATAAAAAAATCTGGTTGTTATAAATTAACTATTTAAAAAATGATATAAAATTATTTTTATTTTAATAATTAAAAATGGTAATTATTACAATTGATGGTAATATTGGATGTGGTAAAACAGGGGTTTTAAATTATTTACATAAAAACTATAAATATGCTATTGATTTAGAACCCGTAGATAATTGGCAAAAACATCTTAATAGAATTTACAATGAAGAAAAAAATGAAAATTCAAAATTAAGTAATATATTTGATTTTCAAGTAAGAATATGGTTAGATAGATGTTGGATACAAACTAAAATTGAAACAAATATTATATTAGTTGAAAGAAGTCCAAGTTTTATAAACAATGTTTTTATTAAAAATGCAATTAATTGTAAACATATAACTGAAAAAGAATGCGAAATATTAGATTATTTGCATAAAAAAACAGATTATCTATGGCAAAATAATATATATATTTATTTACAATCTAATCCTACTTCATGTTTAACTAGAATTAAAAAAAGAAATAGAATAAGTGAAGATAAAATTTCAATTGGGTATTTAGAAAAAATACATCATTTACACGAAATTCATTATAATAACATGGTTGATAAAACTGAAACATATATTATAAGCGTTGAAAATAAAACAATTCAAATGATAGCAAATGAGGTTAATGATATTGTTAAAAAAATATATATAAAATAATTATAGGATAATATGTTTATAAAAACTCTTTTAGCATATATTAATATATTATTTAGTATAATTGCTCTTTTAGTGTTATATATTATAAAGTGTAAATATAAAATTTATTATTTTGATAAATTTTTGTTTATTAATAATATTAATGACATTACTTTTATTACAAATTTTTATTATTATTTATCACATGCGCTAGTATGTTGTATATATGGTATCTTATTTGGAATTAGAAATATTGGATTAATATCTATGAAAATTATTGTATATGAAATTTTACTACAATATATTAAATATTGTAAATTAAATAATAAGATAATTGAAATAAATAATTTATATTTAGTTTTAATTACTATTATATTAAGTATTTGTTCATATTATATTGGAACAATTATTTCTAATAATTTTTATAATTTTGTACTTCGATTAAATAATAGATTTAATATTAAAGTAAAATTCGAATAAAACCTGTCAAATTAATAGTTATTCAAAGAAATTAATAAATCATTCTTTTTAATATTTAAGATAAACCCAAATAATCCAATATAATATAAATAATTTTTGAAAATATTATTTTTTTTTATTCTATAACCATAGTTTCTGTAAAATAAATTTTACATATATATTATTTATATAATATTATAAATTCATTTTTTAATTATATAAAAAAAATGATATAATATTTAAATATATTAGAAGCAAAAAAAAATATGAGTTCAAACAAGAAAGTTGAAGGTAAGTATAAAAAATATGAACTTCTAGAACATATTCAATCTCTTCCTGATACTTATATTGGGTCAACAGAACTTACAAAAATCAAAACTTATATCTATAGTGATGAAAACAAAAAAATGTTTGAAAAAGACATTACATATATTCCAGGTTTACTTAAAATTTTTGATGAAGTTGTTGTTAATGCAATTGATCATTCAATGAGACTTAAATCAGAAACAAAAGAAAATGTCAAACATGTTAAAAATATTAAAATTACTATTGATAAAAATGATGGTATTATTAGTATTTATAACGATGGTAATGGTATTGATATTGAAAAACATAGTGAATATAATGATATATGGATTCCAGAACTAATATTTGGAGAATTATTAACATCGACAAATTATGATAAAACTCAAGAAAAAACTTGGGGTGGTAAAAATGGTTTTGGAGCGAAATTAACAAATATATTTTCGAAAGAATTTACTATTGAAACAGTAGACCATTATACTAAAAAAATTTATATTCAAACATTTTCAAATAATATGAAAGAAAGAAATAAACCACAAATTCGAGCATCACAAAAACAACCATATACACAAATTACATTTCTTCCAGATTATGAAAGATTTGGATTAAAAGAAGGAATAACCGATGATATTTACGATTTGTTTAAAAGAAGAATTATTGATGCTTGTGTAACTACAAATAAAGATGTATCTGTTTACTTTAATAATGAAAAATTAATGATTAAAGATTTTGAAAAATATGCTGAATTATTTGTTGATAAACAAGAACAACCTCTTACATATGAAGTATGTAATGATAGATGGGAAATTGTAGCGACACTATCAAAAACAGGTATTCATGAACAAATTTCATTTGTAAATGGAATTAATACTATTAGAGGTGGAAGACATGTAGATTATGTTTCTCAAAATATAATCAAACGATTAGTTGATTTAGTGCAACAAAAGAAAAAGAAAACTGTAAAAACTCAACATATTAAAGATAATTTAGTTATATTTGTTAAAAGCATAATTGTAAATCCTAGTTTTGATTCACAATCTAAAGAAACTTTAACAACACAAGTATCTAAATTTGGAAGTAAATGCGAAGTTACTGATAAATTTATTGATAAACTTTATAAATCTGGTATTGTCGATAAAGCATTGAGTTTAACTGAATTTCATGATCAAAAAAAATTAGTTAAAACAGATGGTAAAAAAACAAGTAAATTAATTATTCCAAAACTAGATGATGCAAATTTTGCTGGAACTAAAAATAGTCATGAATGTACTTTAATATTAACAGAAGGAGATTCTGCTAAAACTATGGCTATTTCAGGTTTAAGTGTTGTTGGAAGAGATAAGTATGGTGTTTTTCCACTTCGTGGAAAAATTATGAATGTTAAAGATGCTACTTTACAAAAGATTTCAGATAATGTTGAAATTACTGCTTTAAAAAAAATTTTAGGACTTGAACAAAATAAAAAATACACTGATATTTCAAGTTTAAGATATGGTTCTATTATGATAATGACAGATCAGGATCATGATGGAAGTCATATTAAAGGATTATTATTCAATATTTTTCAATCATTATGGAATTCTCTATATAAAATTGATGGATTTTTAACATCAATGTTAACACCTATCATCAAAGCAAGTAACAAAACAGATGTTATATCATTTTATAATATGACAGATTATGAAAAATGGTTAGAAACAGATACCGGTAAAAAAAATTGGAAAATTAAATATTACAAAGGACTTGGCACAAGTAGTGATCAAGAAGCAAAAGAATATTTTAAAAATATGAAAAAAATTACTTATAAATATAGTGATAACTCCGATGAAAAAATTGATTTGGCATTTAATAAAAAAAGAGCAGATGATAGAAAAACTTGGTTACAAAATTATGATAAAAATAATGTATTAGATTATACAAAAACAAATGTTGAATATGATACATTTATCAATAAAGAATTTATTCATTTTAGTAATAGAGATTTAGAAAGATCTATCAATCATATTTGCGATGGACTAAAAGAAAGCACTCGAAAAATTTTATTTGCTTGTATTAAAAGAAAATTATACACTAATGAAATTAAAGTTGCTCAATTAGCTGGTAATGTATCTGAAGTAACAGCATATCATCATGGTGAAAATTCTTTACAACAAGCAATTATTGGACTTGCACAAATTTATGTCGGAACAAATAACATTAATATATTAGATCCAAATGGTCAATTTGGATCTAGAATTCAAGGTGGAAATGACGCATCGTCTCCAAGATATATTTATACACTTTTATCACAATTAACTAAACTCATTTTTAGAGAAGATGATGCGTGTGTATTAAATTATTTAGAAGAAGATGGATTAATTATTGAACCAGAATACTATATTCCTATTATTCCAATGATTTTAGTAAATGGTGGTGTAGGTATTGGAACTGGATTTTCAACAAATATTCCACAATTTAATCCAGAAGATATCATTAATAGTTGTATTAATATTTGTAATATAATTCGTGAAAAAAAAATTACAGTTAAAAATGAATCTGATATTGATAATATTTATAGTATTATTGATAATAAAGAAATTGATGAATATATCCCATATTATTTAGGTTTTACTGGTAAAATAGATAAAAATGATAAACAACAATTTGAAAGTAAAGGAATATATGAATGGATTGATGATAGCACTGTTATTATTACTGAATTACCAATTGGTATTTGGACAGAAGATTATAAAGAATTTTTAGAATCAATTATTACTAATAATCAATATAATTTGAAATCATTTGAAAGTCATTATACCGCTAAAAATGTAAAATTTATATTACATTTTAGTCCAGGTTCTCGTGTATTAAATAATGATAGTAAATTTTATACGAATTTTAAATTAGTTTCGACTAAAAATTTAAGTATTAATAATATGCATTTATATAGTGATAAAGGTGCTATTAAAAAATATACAAATACAAGTTCAATTATTAAAGAATGGTCTAAAGTAAGAATTCAAAAATATTTTGAAAGAAAAACTTATCAAGTTAAAAAACTTGAAAAAGATTATAATATTCTTTCTGCTAAAATTAGATTTATTATTGATGTTATTGAAGGAAAAATTAAAATTATGAATGTTAAACTTAGTGTTATTGCAGATAAACTTGTTGAATTAAATTACCCAAAAATTAATACAAATGAAAATAATGAAGATGATAATCAAATAATAAAAGGTTATAATTATTTGATTAAAATGCCGATTTCACAATTAACAATGGATAGAAAAATAATTTTAGAAAAAGAGGTAGAAGATTTACTAAATAAACTTAATAAACTTAAATCTACTAATATTGAAAATATCTGGTTAGATGAACTCAATGAATTACTTATTAAATGGAATGAACATAAAAAAATAATTGAAGACGATTATAATAATGATAAAAATAATCTTGTTACAAAAATTATTAAGAAAAAATCTAAAAAATAAAATTTAAACCATAAGTTATATAATCATGTATTCCATATATTATTATATCTTCTTTATTTATTAATGAATAGTACCATTTAAAAGATAATATTAGTGTTTGATTATTTTTTAATTCTATATCAATAACAGTATCATTTTCTAATGGGATTTCAATTTTTATTTTTTTAGGATTTGAAATAAATACATTTGTATCATTTAAGGCATGTATTAAAATATATTTATATTGATTTCTATTCCATATTTTGTCGTATATTGACGGATATTCTATTATATTATAGTTAAATAAATTTTCAATTTCTTTTTTTGTTAATTTATCTTCTATTAGAATAGGTTGCTTACTTATTAAAATATCTAAAGTTATATTATTCTTTTTTATTTGTTGTATTATTATTTCTTCTTTAAATATGAAATATAAACTGGAATATAATATAATTAATAGTATTATTATTAATAATAAATTTTTCATATATAATAATATTAACATTATATATGTTAAAAATATACCGAATTAATTATATCAATAAATAATAAATGAAGACTGATTATTTTAATTTAATTGAATCTAAAGTAAATACAGAGAAAATTCTTAAAAAAAAAATATCAACTATACTTAATAATCAACAAACTGGTGGTGGAGTACTATCAAAAATACTTGATAATCAACAAACTGGTGGGATGATACCTGTTATGTTAGCCAGAACCGCCGCAAAATCCGCCGCAAAACATTTAGCAAAAGCAAAAAAAGAAAAAGAAGCAAATGAAAAAAAAGATAAAAAAGCAAATGAAAAAAAAGAAAAAAAAGAAGCAAAACAAAAAACAAAAGAAGAAAAAAAGAAAACAAATGAAGAAGCAAATCAAAAATCTGAACAACAAATGGAGGAATTAAAAAATATTGAACCAAATAGTGCAGGACCAAGTCCATCTTATCCTAATAAATTACAAGTATTTTCAACAGACCCTCATATGACAAAAAAATTATCTGATAAATTTACAACACATATTGGGGTAGTAAAAGATAAAATTGACGAAGTAGATACAAAAATAGAACAACAATTAGAATATATTAAAGAAGAACAACGTATTCTTGATGAAAAAAAAGAAATATTAGATAATACATTTGAGGAAGAACAAAAAGAAAGTGGAAAAAGATCATGGGAAATGGTTCAAGGAATAGCTACAGTTGCTAAATTTTGCGTTGATCGTTTTATGAGTATAGTAAGATGGATTCTTTTACTAATAATTAAATTTTTAATAGCAATACAACCATTAATTTGGGCACTGTGTGCAATTATATGCGTATTTGTATTGATTATGTTAATTGCATGGTTATTTAGAGGTGGTAAATTCAAAGTAACTGATAGTGAAGGTAAAGATGTAACAAAAGACTCTGTTAAGGAAGATGTTAAAGAATCTTGTGGTAATAATTATGGGAGTAGTGGTACTCAATCTGTATTTGATTGGAATGCTTGTCTAAAAAATCCTATTATGTATCCTTTACAAAGAACTATGAATAATGTAAATAGTTCTTTAAATATCCCAGATACTCTTAATAAATTACGTGTTAACAATCCAATTTATGCATTGCGAAAAAATTTAAAATTATTAAATAATGATAATTTCAAAACAGAACGAACTCCAAATACTAATCAAAGAGATGACAGTATAACTTTTATTAATTATAAATTAATTGATTCAAATGTTGCAAATAAACATTTTTCTTCACCAACCACACAAGAGGATTATTATTCAATAAGTTTATTAAAACCAAAGAATATTGAATGGGAACTACCACATTTAGATTATAAAGATACTGATATGGATAAACTTCCAGAATCAATTAAAAATTATAAAGACAACAACAATCCCGATGATTATTCATTAAATGATACTGCAAAAATTATCTTCCCTTGGAAGAAAAGCAATAATCAATGGGTATTAGATTGTGATACTATATTTACTAATAATGAAAAAACAGACTTATATCAAGAAGGAGAAGAAGGTTATTGTCAAGCAAAGGCTGTGAATGCTCGTATATATTCACAGTAATTTAATTGATATTTATTTATTAAATTATATTAATAGAGTTATGACTGTTTATAATCAAGATACAACATATAATAATCCTCATGATGAGGAGGTGGATATCCCTCCTACTGTATATGATGGTGAAAAATGTACATATGAAATTGCAGGACCCAATAACTACAAAATTACAAAAGATGGTAAATTTGATACAAGTATTATTTCAAAAACAGATCAAAATAAAATTGATAAATATACAGATACTAATGAATACGAATATAGATTATGTAATAAGGTAGATGATAAATATTATTTTAATTGCGCATTAGATAAAAAAAATATATGGTTAACTAAGAATGATGCTAATGAATGTATAATAAATAAAAATATTGTATTAGCTCCTAATAAAATAGAAAAAGATGAAAACACAGGTATTCTCAAATTAACAAAACCAGATTCATTTACCGCAATTAAAGATTTAAGATATCCTGATTCAACTGAAGATGAATATAATATATTATGTAGTGAAAGATGGTATGATTGGTTTACAATACCAGATTACCATAATGGTAATAAATATGCGGTTGAAATAGATAGTGGTGGTGGAAATAAATGTTTCAAACCTTGTAAATTTGGTTCAATATTAACTTCAGATACTCAAAATTTAAGTGCATATGTTGGAGAAAACAAAAATAAATGTATAAATAGAGATTTAATTGATAATGGTAGATTAAAAAATACATTATTATTTACACCATATGCTATTATATTTTTATTCGGTTCAACAAAAAATGATTTAATAGATTTATATAATTATGAATTAAGTAATATTAAATCCATTGTAGATAAATATAATGAAAATCCTAACAAACAATATGATTATGAAATTGATAATAATGTATTAAAACAAATTACTGAAAATGATTTAACATTAGATAATATAATAGATGATTTAAAAATTACAATGCAAATGCCAATAAAACAATTAATAACAGAACCAATATCACATTTAAATATTATACCACCACACGATAATTTAAGTAAATTAAATAATGAACCAAAAAAATATTATAATAATGAAAAATATATAAAAAAAGCATATGAAATTACAACAAAATTATATAAATATTTAACTGATATTAGTTTAAAATCCGATTTTTATTTATGGAAAAAACAACTACAATCAATTAATGGTTTTGATATTAATTCTTGGGAATTTAATAAAATATTATTATTATTACAATCATCATGTATGTTATGTTTTGGATATCAAAATCCTAAAGATATTTTATACAAAAAGCAAAAAGAATATAACGAATATATAATGCAAAAAATTTTCAAGTTTAATGATAATAACAGTGTATTTAATAGAATTAATTTTCCACGAATTACAAATTCTCAAGTATTAAAATCTATTGATACGAATAATCCATTTAATAATATGGAAAATTCTACTCTACTTAGTATTAAATCTTCAAAAATCAAAGATTATCAAGTAGTATATGCAGATAATGGAGCAAATGATGAAATACCAAATAATATGACAGAGTTAAAAAAATGTGATATTAAATTTTATAATTATAATAGAACTGTTATAAGACAAAAAGAGGACTGTAAACCGGCAGATATTGAATTATGTGTAAATCAAATAAATTTAGATATGATAGATAATGGGTTTACATCATTTTTGATAAATATATTTAACTCTTTTTTTGTTATAGTTGTAATTATAATATTTATATTTATGTCATATTTACTAATAATACTTGTTTGGCCAAGTTTTGCAAATGTTATTAACTATGCTATTCTTGGATTTATTTGGATATTTGCAGTTTTTATGGGAACATTTCAATCATTGACATTTAAAGCCCCTAATTCTAAAGGGATTATAATGGAAATACATAGAACAGCATTAAAAGGTGAATTTTACTTAGATCAATTTATGAGAACACTTGCAGTTATTGGTTCAAAAAATGATATGGTTTTTTATTTAGTATTCGCTCTGGCAGGGGGAGTAATTGGCGCAGTTATCTTTAAATCATTATTTGATTTAGTACAAATATTTATAGCAGATAGTGCAATAAATGGTTCATCTAACACATCTACAAATCCTATTAGATATGTGTTTTCTTGCTAAAAAAAATAATGATTTTTATATTTTAAATACATAAATATGTCCGAATATATATATCCTACTAATAATTTTGAAGCAGGTATTGATGAATCTAATAGAGGGGGTTTAATAGGTGATGTAGTTGCTGCATGCGTTGTTTTAAAAAAACCACAAACAGAAAATGAAATAAATATTTATAAACAAATTAAAGATTCAAAAAAATTAACGAGAAAAAAAAGAAAAGAATTAGCAATATATATTAAAGAAAATGCATTAACTTACGGAATAGGTATTGCAACAAAAGATGAAATTGATTCTATAAATATATTAAATGCTACTATGAAAGCAATGCATAGATCAGCAGATATTGCTTATAAAAAATATAAATTTCAAAAATTATTTATTGATGGTCCGTATTTTAAAACATTTATTCCTCCAGGTGAAGATTCAGAATTTATAACACACGAATGTATTAATAAAGGGGATTCTATTTATACTAGTATTGCTGCGGCTTCTATTTTAGCAAAAGAACAACATAATGATAATATACACGAATTAGTTAATAAATATAATGAATTAGAAAAATATGATTTATTAAACAATCATGGTTATGGTACAAAAAAACATTTAGATGCTATAAAAAATTATGGAATAACTGAATGGCATAGGAAATCATATAAAACATGTAAATAAAAAAATGATATTTGATTTAATTATATAATCAAATATGTTTAAGAATTTTAGAATAATATTACGTAATTATTCAACATATATTAAAAAATATGAAACGAATGAAATTAAAAAATTAGTTGAAAAAATGAAAAAAAATAAATTTTATAGTCATTGTAATATTTATTCATGTCATTGTTTAAATTATAGCGAACCTTGTAAATTATATAATAATAAAGAAGCAAATATGAATTTCGAAAAACATATTTTAAATATAAAAACAAAAAAAACTAACCAAATAAAAAGTAATGTTATTTATAATAATCATTTAAATGAATGGTATTTCTAATAAATTAAATTGTATAGATATTGTAAATTGTAATATAATTTATAAAATTTCTGTATAGTCTTCATTATCGTCAAACATAAACTTATTATAATTATTAAAACATATTATACATAATTTATCACTATGCGCGTAATCATATTCAATAATATACTTATTTTGACAAAATACACAAGTCTTTTTAATATTAATATCAAAAGAATGAAATTGATTTGTTATTTCTTCCATATTTATATTAAAAATACTATAGTATTTAATCATTTTTTTATTATTATATAGTAGAAATGTATAAATTTGAATTACTTCAGAAATATAGCAATGAATTTAACGAAATGATGAAAAATTCTGTAGAATTAATAAATTGTGGTAAAAAAAATTGTAAAATAGAATTTAAAGAATTACAAAAATATAAAAATAAAATTTTTGACAAAATTTCAAAATTAAATAAAAAAGAGCAAAAAACAATATCATATAAAAAGTTTGACTTAATACGAATAAATATAGAAAAAAATTATAGAGAACATAAATATGTTAAAGAATATTTAGAAAAAGTAAGGATTGGTATTAAACCAAATGATAAAAATATAGTAAATTTTAACAAACAATTTTTAATTTATCAAAAAAATATGAAGAAAAATTTTAAAAATTATGCAAAAACTGTTGAAAAAAAAAATTATAATAATGAAACTAAAAAATTACTTAATATGTTACATATTAATATAAATGTAATAAAAATGCAGAAGTGTAGTTTAAAAAAATGTTTAGAATTGCATAAAAAGGATTTAAATCTTGTTAAAAATTTTGCAGAAAAAATGTGCAAAGAAAAACAAAAAAAATCATGTAAAATATATAAAATGATTGATAAACTTGATTTTACAAAAATTACTTATAATGATAATATGAAAATACTAAAATTAATAAGAAAAGGCATGTGATTAATTAATTATAAATATTTTGATATTTAATTTATTAGTGTATTCAAACAATTTGTTAATATTTTATTTAAACTTTTTTTTGATATTTTTTTCTTTCACTGTAAATTTTTAGTTTTTCTAAACTATTTTCAATTACTCTACTATACATTTTATAGGTTATCTCTTCCATTAATGGTAATGTTTTATAATCTAATGTCCATATTACTTCTGTATAATTATTTTTATTTTTAAAATTGATGGAACCTTTATTTGAATCTATTAAAGGCATTATATACTCTTTATATTCAATCTTATATGGATAATTTACATTTGTAATTACTTGATTAACATTTTTTATACTTCTTATTGAATTTTTTCCATCGACATCTCCTTCTGTTATAATATTAAAATTATTACCATACCATTCTTTATTTAACCAATCATTATATACTTGTTTTGAAATATTGTTAATTTTTATTTTCCATTTATCTGTTTTATGTACTAAATTCATAATATTAAATGCATATACATCACTAAATATATTTATTGATAATAAAATAAATAAAAGTTTTTTAATCATATAATATTTATTATAAATTTTTATTTATATATTTTTAAAATAGATAATAATGAAAAAAAAAGAGAAATATCGCAATTATATTACAAGAAAATTGTTTGGTGACAGAATAGTAGATATAATTAAAATTGTTACTTTAATTATATTTATGATAACATTATTATATTATTTATATATTATAAATTAAAATTGTATATTATTGTGTATTTTTTTTTTAATTTTTACATAATAATCATGTGATGTTCTTGCAACTGCAGATTCAATACTATCAGGTAATCTATAATATAACATATAAATAGATAAAAATAATGCTATTGTATTTATTAAAATTAAATATATATTAGTTTTGATATCAATTTCTTTTAGATATATATATAAAATATAATTAACTAATAATAAAACAATTGATGATATAAAAATTCTAGGACCTCTTTTTAACCAATATTCTCTAACTTTTGAATGATCTAATCCTACATCTTTTTCATTAATTATTTTTAATTGAATAATATAATCTGAAAAATTATATATTAATTCATAATCGTAAATATCTAATAAATTTGTGTTATTAATTAAATAATTATTTATTATATTTAACATATCATTTAAATTAGTATTTTTATATTTTACGATAATATTTAATAATTCATCATTATTTAATATATCTATTAATTCTATTTGTAAAATATTATTTTTTTTTATTGCTAATTTTTTTATTTTTTTTAAATATTTTATTATATATTTTAGATTATATATTTCTATATAATAATTTGTATATCTATTCGCTCTATTAAACGCCCATCTTTTAAATGGTTTTATTAAAATTCTAAACATTTTAAAAATAAAAATAATATAATTTTCATTTTTTATTTATCAAATAATGTTAAAATACTTAATTTTGCATATATTATAATTACTAAATATAATATCATATTTCTAAAAAATTTATTATTATATTAATATAGAGGAAAAATGAGTGATATATATAAATTAATATTAACTAAAGAAAGTATTTTTGAAAGTATTAATCGTACTACATTTACAGCAACAGGAGTTGTTTGTGCTTTACTAGCTAGTACTCAAACACAATTATATGAAAAAGATTATT
>TARA_B110000259_G_scaffold87370_2_pt1 | contig 18444 bp, 13 predicted proteins | sample TARA_B110000259 | Tara Oceans TARA_B110000259 (sample SAMEA4397649) | marine metagenome | biome: Polar Biome; feature: [SRF] surface water layer (ENVO:00010504); material: water (ENVO:00002006), including particulate matter (ENVO:01000060) such as... | depth 5 m | reverse complement strand
TCACTTTCGTCTTTAACTTCAACACTAACAACCTTGAACAGTTCAGTGCAAATCGCACCGTCAATATCGCACTCCGTAATTTCTTCTTTACAGGCAGTAAAAAAAGCTCCAGTAATTAAGAATGAAGCAATTATTTTCAATTTTTTCATAATAAGTTTTTTATATGGCGGACATCAAACTAGAGGCTACCTGTTCTTTTATTAAAATTAAACTTATGCACAGTTTTTTATCTAATTAGAGTGATTTCTCCACCCTTTTCACCAAACTTGTCATTGTAAAATTGCACCTTAGCTTGATATACAAAAGTCTCCATGTCTTGAGCATTTCCTTTATAAGTACCATCCCAACCTTGATTAATATCGTTTGTTTCAAAAACCATTTCACCCCATCTATTATAGATTCGGAAGTAAATCAACTCTTGAACTCCATGACCTTTTATATATACAACGTTATTCTCTCCAGTTCCATTAGGTGTAAACGCTGAGGGGACATCAAAAGTATATTTATCTTCAACACAAACAGTATATTTATCAACTTTAGGAAAACATCCTAATCGATCGCTGTAGGTAACCTCGTATTCTATTGAATCGACCTCTTCTGTAATTGTTATTGTTTGAACCGCACAGTCTTTACAAACTAAAAAATCAGTAGGACCAGTTGTCCAGTCATATGTGAAGCCAGGTCCGTAATCAAATCCAATAGTTGCATTTTCGCCAATTATAATACATTCTCTTTCTTCAATTAAATCTTGCTCTTCAACGACCGTGACAGTTGATTGAGCAGTCTCTACACAGCCATTTGTATCCGTTCCTGTTACAGTATAGGTAATCGTTTGATCAGCTAGCGCATAACTAGCGCTTGAATCTGGATATAAAATTTCAATTGGATCATTCCAAGAATAAGATAAAGCACCTGAGGCGGTAATTAATGCTGAATCACCAAAACACATCTCTCCATCTGTTGCTGAAACAACTGGACGTGGAAGAATTTCTAATGTTTTAATCATTGTGTCTTTACAGCCTGTTATTGGATCGTTTAGAGTCAATACAACAGAATATGTGCCTGTACCAGAGTTTTCGTATGATTGACTGAATGGTTCAGTAGACGTGGATGTATTACCATCCCCGATATCCCAAAAATAATTTGTTGAGCCTGTTGTTAAAGAGCTATCGTTAAAAACAACCTCATCATTTAAACATACTGTTGAGTCTTCAAATTCAAATTTAGCCTCAACATTGTGAACAGAGATGTTGTTTTTAACAGGATAATCACAAACAAAATCTTTACTCCAAATTATCAGTGTAGCTACGGTATTTCCTCCTAAAGGGACTTCAAAATATTGATTAGACACCTCTGAACTTAAAACATCATTTGTTAGAATAGTGTCAGTTCCTGCACCGTTACCGAAATCCCACTGATAAGCAAAGACGTCTGTTGAGTCAATGATATCAAAAGTAATTTCATCACCAACACAAATTAAAGTTTCACTCAATGAAAAATTGGCAACAGGCCCTACAACACTAATTGTGTCCAAAACTGTATCCCTACAGCCATTTGAAGTTTCTTCAATTAAAGTTATATAGTAATCCCCTGGTTTGTTGTAGTTCCAAGAAACAGATTCTGAAGGAACAATAGGGCTTGATACACCAAGATCCCAGGTTCTCGACCCAAATGAAGTAACCCCAAATGTTGAAATAGAAGTGTCGGTAAATGTTACTTGCTCAGGATAGCAAATAACACTCTCGTTATTAATTGTATCGCCGTTGTCGGTAATTACAGAAGTGAACCCAACAATAGGGTAGTCGTCAACAAAAACATAATTAGTTATAGTTCTTTCAGCTATACAACCATTAGTATCTGTAAGTTGAACGTTAATTGTGTAATCTCCAGAGGTGTCAAATTGGAATGTTGGATTAAGATCGTTTGCCGTGCCTTGATTCCCGAAACTCCAAACTGCTGAGCTCATTGAGTTTTCGTTATTTAAATTAAACGTTACTTCATCCCCTACACAAATAGTACGGTCGTTTACTGTAAAGTTTGAATCAGGAATTATTGCGTTTATTCTTAATTTCTCTGTATCAACACACCCTAGTGTGTCTGTTACCGTAAGTTCGATATCAAAAAATGAAGTTACTTCTGTAAAAGTGTGTGATGAAGTTTCGCCAGTTCCAGTGTTTCCATCATCATAATTCCAAGACCACGAAGCAATCGGAGAGACGCTCTTTGAGGTATCTGTTAGGTTTATGGTTAATGGTAAACAACCGGTTGTTGTGTCGGACATAAAACCAGCATAAATGTCTGTTATGGTTATTGTTTTTTCTGTAGTATCCCTACAGCCGTTAACATCATATACCATTAATCGAATTGTGTATGTTCCGGTATCTGTAATTGCAGTTGGCCAATTTGGATCATCAGATAAGTACATGTTAGATCCGTCACCGTAATCCCAACGATATGAATTGTCACAATTACCGTTAACATCAATTGAAAGTTCACCAGAAGGAGTAAACCCTCCAGAGCAAATCAGGGAGTCCTGATCAATGACAGCTTCTAACATTCTAACCGTTACAACCATTGAATCTGTATCGTTTTGACATCCCGTAGTGGAATTTGTGGAAACTAAGTAAACCGTATAATTTCCTGAGGTATCATATACATGAGTTATTGCCGTGTCTGCTAAATCATTTGATTTTAAAGTATCTCCGTCACCAAAGTACCAATAAAGACTATCAACTTGATCAACAGTGGCAGTAAGATTTATTTCAGTTGGGCTGGCACATAGTCCCGACCATTTAAAGTATGATGAAGGACCATTAACGGTGACAGCGCCTGTAAATACTTTTTCGCTAATACAACCATTATAATTAGCATAAAAAGTTACATCATGTTGTCCTGCTTCGTGAAAGTAAGACCACTGCTGGGTTGGTGAGTCTGGACAAGATTCTGAGCCTCTATTTTCATCAGTAGAGAAATGGTAATAGTCAATACGAGAATCACTTGAAGCGTCAGTTATTGTAACAGTATCACCTATACAAACCGTTGACGGGGAGATGTTTAAGTCAACATCAATTGTATCTCCAACTTGTATTTGAATTGGGAAAGAAGTATCTCTACATCCATTTGCATTTTCTAAGGTTAAAAGAACTTCGTATTCTCCTGCTGTATTAAAAGTATGAGTTGCATTTTCTGTACTTGCAGAGTTTCCATCACCAAAATCATATTCGTAAGAAACAATTGAAGAACCTGAGGCTGAAGAGTCTTCAAAGTTTATCGTTAATGGTGCACAACCTTGCGTAATATTTGGAGCAAAATTTGCGCTTAATGGAAAAATAGTATCTATAACCGTTGCTGATCCAGAACAACCATAACTGTTCGTTGCTGTTACTCGTGCTTCATAGTGATATCCTCCATAATAATATACGGTATATTCATCTCCTCCAATATTGTAGCAATGTTCTGGGTTTTGGGTATTTGATCCGTTCCCGTCACCAAAGTCATAAGACCAATTTACAATGTCTGTTCCATTTGCTGTGAAATCAATACAGTATGGTTTTTCACAAAGGTAAGTAGGAGTAGATAAGAGTGTTGGAATAACTTCCTGAACAAATACTGATTTGGTTACAGTGTCAGCGCAAGATCCATCAGATATAGTCAAGGTAACATCATGATTACCAGGAGTGTTGAATATGTGAAGGGGGTTTTCTAAGTTAGACGTTCCGCCATCGTCAAAAACCCAAGAAAAACTAGAACCACCTGTTGAGCCGTTAAAGTAGTTAACGTTGCTGCTTAAACAAACAGTGTCGGCAACATTAATAGCTGCAATAGGATTTCCTATGCTTACAATTTTTGTTTGAGATCTTGAACAGCCTCCATCTTCTGTGACCGTCAATTTTAAAGCAAAAACACCAGGTGAAGAATAGTTATGTGGTGCTGGATTTTCATCGTTTGATGTTTGAGTATCGCCAAAATCCCATTCATAAGTCAAGTCTGATGTTGTACTTGAGCTATTTACTGAGTTGTTATTTAATGTCACATTTAGTGGGGCGGTACATGAGGATGTTGGAGATGCCGTAAAGCTGGCAGTTGGAGCGTTTTGAACGGAAACATAGTCGGTTTTCACAGCGGTTGAATCACAACCATTATTATCGGTTACAATTAATGAAACGGTGTAAGTTCCTAAAATTGTATATGTGTGATTTGGGTTTTTAAAAGTACTCGCGGCGCCGTCTCCAAAAGCCCATTGCCAACCCACAATACTTGAGGATCCTTGTGCTTCAGAAGAGTCTCCAAAAGAAGTAGAAAATGGAATACACCCACTCTCTGGTCCATCTATTAAGAAGTCTGGTGTTGGATTTCCATAAACGGTAATTGTTTCAGTAATGGGACCAGAGCCGTCATCAAAAGTAACCGTATAAACACCATGGTCAGCGTAAATAGTCGAGATATTCGTTCCTCCTAACTGCGCGGTCGCACTTGCGCCGTTTCCAAAGTCCCAATCTCCAGTTGTTGGACTAGAAAACTGAACACCGGTTAAAGGTGCGCAGCCACTTGTTTTATTTGCGGTTATTTGACCAAAAATTGTTTGACTTTGGACAAGAAAAACAAAAATTAAAATTATAATTTTCTTCAAAATAAGAGAGATTTATCTAAAACAAAAGTAACATTTTTAGTCAATTACGTAAGTTTTCGGTGGAGATTCTGGATAAAATTTTATATTTGAGTTGATTTTAAGCTATGACAAAATTTATTTCGTTAATATTTCTAGTGTTATTTACCACCAAAATTTGTTGTGCTCAGTACAACGAAAATTTTGGCTCTACAGAGGAGTGTTACGGCAAAACGTTCTCAATTGCTGCCTGGGTGTTAACAGACACTACAAATTCGATTGCTCCTCTTGATTTATCACAAGTACTCGTAGCCATTGATTCACTCAATCAAAAGTTTAAAGGCATTTGTGTAGATTTTAAATTATGTTCTTTTGATACACTTCCTAATCATCGTCAAGACACTATTGAGAAAGGCCTTCATGATGAGGAGATTGCTGCTTTATATAGAAAAAAGAATGTAATTAATTTATATTTTGCAACGGAAATTATTAATACGAATCCGGGAGCTAATCCGGCTGGATATGCCCCACTTGGTTCAACTACTATTCCTAATGATGATAACCAAAGAGACGCTATTTTCCTTAAAAAGTCTGAATTTACTGCAAGTGTATTGCTTCATGAGATAGGACATTATTTTGGATTGTATCACACTTTTGAAACCGTTGCAAATGGTGAAGAGTTTGCCGACGGTTCGAATTGCGCCACTGCAGGAGATTTAATTTGCGATACACAAGCAGATCCAAATGGATCTAATACAGGATGTCATTTAGATCCACAAGTTAATGACCCTCAAACGAATTTAATGTTTGAGCCCCCTGTTTGTAACATAATGAGTTATTACAATAATCAACCTTGTAATTATCACTTTTCTAGAGGGCAATTGGATAGAATGTTAAGCATAATGAAAACGGGGAGAAGTTACTTATGGTAAAAAAGTTAATTTTTATATTGTTTATTGCCGCTACGGGCCTAAAGGCTCAAGATATTCACTTTACGCAGTGGATGTTTTCGCCGTTAAATCTTAATCCCGGAGAAACAGGAAGGTTTGAAGGAGATTATAGAATTGTTGGGAATTTTCGTTCTCAGTGGGGTGCAACAATGGGAAAACAATATAAAACACTAGGGATGAGTTATGACCGCGTGTTTTCTGCATACGGACAAGATTTTAGTGCTGGTTTACAATTTGATAACGATCGTTCTTCGATTGGAAACTTGACACAAAATAAGTTAATGTTATCCGGGGGTTATAATAAATTGGTAAAAGGAAACTATTTAAGTGGTGGAATTCAAATAGGTTTATTGCATAAAGGAGTAGATCCGAACGCATACAACTACCCCGTTCAATGGGATGTCGACCAAGGTGAGTTTTCGAACAATAGTTTGAGTAACATGGAGAATTTTTCAAAAACAAATGATTACTCTTTTGATTTAAACCTAGGAGTAGGTTGGGCGCGTCAGATTGGAGATAAATTATTTCCAGAAGTTGGTTTAGCCTGGTATCATCTTAACAAACCGTCAGAAAGTTTTTTTAATGATTCGGAAACCTTTTCGTTGAGACAGGTTTATAACGCGAAGTTTAATTACAAACTAAATGATCGTTATACTATTTCACCAAACGTAATGTACATGTATCAAAATAAGGCACAAGATTTAGTTTTGGGTGTTATTGGAAAAATGAGAATGGATGTTAACAAAGCCAAGATCGATGAGGTTTTTGTTGGAATGAATTTCCGAGATGGATATAAAAGAAATTATGATGCAGCTAACTTAATCATCGGTGCAGTTCGTCAAGAATGGCAGGTAGGTATAAGTTATGATATTAATGTTTCTGGATTATCATCGGTAACTCATTATAGAGGAGCGTTTGAATTATCAGTTATATATATTGCTCAAAGTTCTGAACCATCAATATACAATGTTCCTTGTGATAGATATTAAAAAGATTACCTGTCTTTTTGCTATATTTTTTAGCGTTTTCGCGACTGCCCAAGTCGATGAAGAAATTTACAATTCGAAAACTAAAGTAATTCGTAAAGCAGGAGATAAAGCTTTTAAGAATGGAGATTTTTTTGGATCATTATCTTATTATAAAAAGTTCTTAAAAGATAACGATGAGCTTATTGCTAAGGGCGGTTTTCTGTCAGGTAGGTATCAAGTTTTAAAATTGAAGTATCAATATAAAATGGCTAACGCTTTAAGGTTATCTCGTGATTATCATAAGGCTGAGAAAGTTTACAGTGCTGTTTTTGAGGAAAAGCCAGATAAATACCCCAAAGCACAATTTTATTTAGCTCATATGCAGTTAATGAATGGGAAATATAAAAAAGCAAAGGAGAATTTTTTAGCTTTTAAAAAGGTTTATAGAGACGCTGCTGATTCAGGAATATACAGGTCTTGGGTGAAATTATATGTTGCAAGCTGTGACGCTGCCCCTGTTGTTTTAGAAGACACGTTGGATGTAAGGATTTACCACCCTGACACCTCTATTAATAAAGCTCATGTTGAACTTTCACCTTTACCTTTAAATGATTCAATGTTATTGTATTCGTCTTTACGATCAGATAGTATTGTATATGTAAACGCTGAAGATTCAAATTCCGTTGTACCCCATAGAAAGTTCTATGTTGCTCAAAAGATGAATGATTCAACTTGGGTAATGCAAAACGAATACGCAGAAGGTTGGTTTAATTTTGAGGACACCGAAAACGGGAATGGTTGTTTTAATGAAGACAGTTCTAGATTTTATTTTTCAAGGGGAATAAGAAATATTAAAGGAAAATTAGTGTTTCACCTTTATTATGCAGATAAAGAAGAAGACGAAAAAGGCTGGATGGAGCCAGTTAAAATGAATGAAGAAATTAACGTTAAAGGATTTCACTCTACTCAACCAACTTTAGGTTGGTATTTTCAAAAAGACGTGCCTGTATTATATTTTATATCTAACCGAATTGAAGGTGGTAGAGGTGGTTGGGATATTTGGTATTCGGAGTTTAACCCAAAAAAGGAACTATGGAAAAAGCCTAAAAATGGAGGAAGTAAATTAAATACAAAATTGGACGAGTTTTCTCCTAATTACAATATAGACAACAAAACATTGCACTTTAGTTCGGCAGGTTGGCCTGGGCTTGGAGGGTTGGATGTTTTTAAAACGATTGGTGAATTAAAGGACTGGACAGTGCCTAAAAACATTGGCTTTCCTATTAACACAAGCGTAGATGAGCTTTATTACTCATTAACAAAGAATGGAGATGAGGGTTATTTTGTTTCTAATAGGGTAGGATCGGTTTCTTTAAAAAATCCAACTTGTTGTGATGATATTTATAATTTCAAGGAGCTTCATTACATTCATATCGGAGTACAGGGAAAGATGTTTGAAATCGTTGAGAATAAAGATTTAATAGATACTGTCCCTAGTAAATTTGTTACGCTTTCATTGGTTTTGCTGGATGACTCAATTGAGGGTGGAGAAATGGTAATCAAATCTGTTTTACCTGAGGATAGTGGTGACTACTTTTTTAAATTAGAAAAAGGAAAAGAATATAATTTACAAGCAAACGGAGAAAACTATTTTAACCAAAGCTTCGAAATATCTACTGAAGGAATTGTTGAGTCGGATACCATAATCAAAAACTTTTACATGAAGAAGTTTTCCGTTCAGCCTATCGTTGTAAAAAACATCTATTATGAGTATGATAAGTTTGCTTTGTTAGATAGCTCAAAAACCGTAATTGATACGACGATGTTTAAAATTTTAATGGATAACCCAGATATAGTTATTGAAATTGGTTCTCATACAGATGCAATTGGAAGTGATGCTTACAATGATAAACTATCCCAAAAGAGAGCGCAATCAGTAGTTGACTATTTAATAGGAAAAGGAATAGCACGTAAGCGATTACAGGCAAAAGGATACGGAGAAAAAGAACCAATTGCACCGAATAAGAATGCAGATGGATCTGATAATCCAGAAGGTCGTCAAATGAACCGTAGAACCGAGTTTAGAATTATTGGTAAAATTGAAGGAATCTCTGAAATTATTTATAAAAAGTAAACTTTATGAGACTAGCCGTTTATATCATTTCATTTCTTGCGTTCTTATTAATGGCTTTTGGAATTTTGTTTAAAATTCAACATTGGCCAGGAGGGCAGGTTTTACAAATTGGTGGATATCTTTGGGCTGGAATAGCAGGTTTATTGATGTTGATTTATAAAATCAGACAGCATAAAAAAGAGGAAGTTGAAGAAGAGAAATTCAGCAAAAGAAACGATTCAATCTTAGACGCATGAGAAAAGTTGCGAATGTCCTTTTAATCATTACGAATATTTTGGTCTTTTTTGGAGTGATTTTTAAATCCATGCATTGGCCTGGAGCAACAGTAGGATTGGTTTTTGGAATCACATTGTCAGTTTTTGGAATGTTATTTTATTTCATAGCGAGATTTAGAAAGAAGAGCGAAGTTAAGATTACGACATACTATGTTTACTTTTTCTTTTTTGTAATGACGCATGGTGTGTTTACTTTTGCAATCGGCAATACTAGAGATGTGTTAAATGCATTTGCAATGTTGGATCAAGGCACGAATAGTATTAATAATCAAATGGCTGAAAATGCTAAATTATTTAATGTTAGCGCTAATGTGGATGTAGTTGAATATTCTAAATTAGTACATGAACTTTGTGATTTAATTGATGAGGATAAAAAGCGATTAGTGGATTATACTGGCGGTGTAGACGATATGGATATCCCATTGGGAAAAGATAATATGGATGTTGCCGCAACTTATTTCTCTTATGATAAGGATCACGCTAAGCATTTAACCGTAAGATTAGAAAAGCTAAATAATTTAGGAGTGAAAATAATGGGGTCTACTCAGTTCTTGTTGGTTGAGGATTTACGTAATGTGTCGTATTCTTATGACCCAGCAGTTATTTCTGGTTGGGTTGAAAGAATGACCCATTTTTTACCCCTAAGTTCGGTACTCGCAAATCTTGAATTAGTTAAGACAAGGTTCCTTCAAAATCAATTAACGATTCTTAATTCTATAAAATAGAAATTAATTTAAACCTTTATGTCTCGAATATTCGCTTGTAAGGTTTTATTCCCTTTCCACTCATTAATTTCTAAAGAATAACAAACCTTGAATGGTTTACCTCGGGAAATATGATCAAAATGTTTTATTTGATTAAATGCGATTGCAGGAATCCTAACAGATGGATTATCAGCATCAACAATGTCCATTTTTAAATGATCTTTTCCAACAACTCTTAAATTAGGCAAAGCCTTTACCTGGTCACATCTAAAGATAGGTTGGTCATTACCGACACCGAACGGCTCAAATTGATTTAAAACCTTGAAAAACCCTGCCTGAACTTCATTTAAAGGTAAATTTAAATCAACTTCAACAGTTGGAATTAGCAAGTCGTCAGAAATAGAATCGTTTACAATTTTTTCGAATCGTTTAGCAAATGCATCAAGATTCTCAGGCTTAATCGTTAATCCCGCCGCGAATGCGTGCCCTCCAAAACTTTCTAATATATCGGAGCATTCATTAATAGCATTGTATAGATGATAGCCTTTTACGGATCGAGCTGATCCAGTGTAAAATTCACCGCTTTTACTTAGCACAATAGTTGGGCGATAATAATGTTCCTGAATTCGGTTACAAACGATACCCAGAATCCCTTTGTGCCAATGTTCATTAAAGATTAAAGTCGATTTTTTATTTTGATGCGCAGTATCAGAGTGTAAAAATGAAAGTGCTTCTTTCGTCGTTTCAGCATCTAAAATTTTTCGTTCAGCATTATCTAAACTTACATCTTCACTTCCTTCTTCTGCGTCTGCAAAATCAGAAGTAATTAATAATTCAACCGCTTTAGAGGCATGAGCAATTCTCCCCGCAGCGTTAATTCTCGGTCCGATCGCAAAACCAATGTCTCGCATATTTACGGTTCGATCAATTTTTGCATGATTAAGAATAGCCTTAATTCCTAAAGTAGGCTGCTCATTCAATTTTTCCATTCCATACTTAGCAAGCACTCTGTTTTCATTTTGGATAGGAACCATATCGGCACCAATAGAAATTGCCAACAAATCTAAATATTCATTGGCTTTTTGAATGTCGATATCGTTTCGTTTACAAAACCCTTGCAATAGTTTAAACCCAACTCCGGCACCAGACAGCTCTTTAAAAGGATAATTACAATCAACCTGTTTAGGGTTAAGAATAATTCCATCAGGAACAGTTTCTCCAGGTAAATGATGATCACAAATAATATAATCGATTCCTTTTTCTTTGGCGTATTCTACTTTTTTAACGGCTTTAATTCCGCAATCTAAAGCGATAATTAAGGTGATACCTTCTTCTTTTGCGTGATCAATACTTTTAAAAGATATTCCATACCCTTCTTCGTATCTGTCGGGAACGTAATAAACGAGGTTGTCAGAAAAATCAAGAAAGAAGGAATATACCATTGCTACAGCAGTAGTTCCATCAACATCGTAATCCCCATAAATCATGATTCGTTCACCATTTCCAAAAGCTTCTCCAATTCGAGCAACAGCTTCCGTCATTCCTTTCATTAAAAATGGATCGTGAATGAGATTTTTATCAGGGCGAAAAAACCGTTTGGCTTCATCAAATGTTTTAATTCCTCTTTGAACTAAAAGTGTGCATAAACTAGGGTGAATACCTAAACTAGACTGAAGGTTATTGATTTCTTCAACTGTTGGTTCGGGCTTTAATATCCACTTCTTTTCGAGCATGAAGCAAAGATAATCACTTTAGTTACCCAATAGTAAGAGGTTCGCGATAAACGCTAATTTGTTTTATTTATATCAACTTATAGTAAGTTGTAACAAGTCCCTCGAACCTTTTTCATAAATTTGAATTAAAATCGACAACTTATGTATTCCGGATTAAAACATTTACACATTTTATTGATCTCACTTTTTGTAATTTCAGTGCTTATAAAAGCCATTTTGTTAATTGCGAATAGCGATAAATTTGATGGATATAGAAAAAAGACAAAAGTGCCGGAAATGGTGATTACGATGTTGTTTTTAGTAACTGGTATTATTATGATTTCGATGAGGGGTGGTGGTTTACACTATTTCTTCCATATTAAGCTAACGGCAATGGCAGCGGCTATTCCTTTAGCAATTATTGGATTTAAAAAGAAAAATAAAATTTTAGGGTTACTAAGTGCTGTCTTATTTATTATAACCATTGGATTGGCTTTAAAAAGTGGAAACAATATGAAGGAAGTTCATGTTGATATTCCTGCTACAGATCCTAATTACGGAAAAGCGTTATACGAAGCTAACTGTGCAACATGTCACGGTGTTGGTGGAGCAAAACAATTAGGAAAAGCAGCGAATCTTACGGCAACTGAAATGACCGCTCTACAAATAGGGTATATTATTACAGATGGTTTAGAAAGCATGAATGCTTATAAAACATTAGATAGTGTTGAGGTAAAGGCGATTGGTGATTATGCACTAACGTTAAAATCTAAGTAACAGTAGGGGCAAAACATTTTTTGTCCTTTAAAAACCTCTTGAATAAAAGCAAAATGGGAGAAAAGAAAGGGCCACCAAAGATTTATGATTTATCCAGTAAGGAGCTTGAATTAGCTGTTTTAGTTGGTGTGATTTCACAAAATCAATCTGAAGTTCAGGTACATGAGTATTTGGACGAGTTGGCTTTTTTAGCCGATACTGCAGGTGTTGTGGTAAATACTCGTTTTGTTCAAAAATTAGAGCATCCACACCCTAAAACCTTTGTTGGGAAAGGGAAGTTGGAGGAGGTGAAGATTTATGTAGATGCAAATGAAATAACGACAGTGATTTTTGACGATGAACTTAGTCCATCTCAATTAAGAAACATTGAAGAATTATTAGAGGTTAAAGTATTAGATAGAAATAATTTAATACTTGATATTTTTGCTCGTCGTGCACAAACAGCACATGCAAAAACACAAGTTGAACTTGCACAATATCAATATTTATTACCACGATTAACCAATTTATGGACGCACCTTTCCCGTCAGAAAGGAGGGGTCGGTATGCGTGGTCCAGGTGAAACGGAAATTGAAACAGATAGACGTATTGCACGTGATCGAATGGCTTTATTAAAGAAGCGATTAGAGAAAATTGACAAACAAAAAGCTACGCAAAGGGGAAATCGTGAACAAATGATTCGTGCTTCATTAGTAGGGTACACCAATGTTGGTAAGTCTACTATTATGAATGCCCTCGGGAAAAGTGATGTACTGGCAGAAAATAAATTGTTTGCTACTTTGGATACTACTGTTAGAAAAGTCGTGGTTGGGAATTTGCCGTTTTTGTTGTCGGATACTGTTGGGTTTATCCGAAAACTACCACATGGATTAGTTGAGTCTTTTAAATCTACGTTGGATGAGGTAAGAGAATCTGATTTATTGATTCATGTTGTTGACATTGCGCATCCAAATTTTGAAGATCAAGTAAATGTTGTTAATCAAACGATTGGTGAGATTGATTCAACAGATAAGCCTACTTTGTTGGTTTTTAATAAAATTGACGCTTATAATTACGTTGAGAAAGAAGCGGATGATTTAACACCCAAAGTCCACGAAAACTATTCACTTGAAGAATTAAAACAAACATGGATGGCGAAAGATGATAATGTCACTTGTTTGTTTATTTCGGCTGGTAAGAAAACCAACTGGGATGAATTTAAAAATACACTTTATCAAAAAATTAGAGATCTTCACATTAAACGTTACCCGTATAATAATTTCTTATATCCAGATACACCAATAGGTTAATTATGTCGCTTGATTCGGAAGATAAAGGTTTTTCGTTATTATGGACTTTCAATACCGACATCAAAGCTGAACAAGCTAAGATATTGCTTGAAGAAAATGGTTTTTTTGCCCATTTGAACAACTCTTATTCTGCGCGTTTTAATGAAGGAGTTGCATTAATGGCGAATATTGGAACCAATGGAGGTGTTAGGTTGTTTACGAAAAAATCTCAAGCTTATGACGCATATGTACTGCTTGCCGTGCATGAGCTAGTGCCAATGCGAGACATTACCCCAAGCCCTACAGGTATTGACGAATTTCAAAAATTATTAAGGAATATCCCCATTTTAAGATCGCTAGGAATCATTACTCAATTACTTGTTGTGAGTGTTTTGATAACAATAATTATTTTATTGGTTTTTACTTAATAGTTAAGAAGAAACAAGCTGCATAAAGTCCGTTATACTCATTTTTGAAAATTGATCGTATGATTGAATAAGATCAAGAATGTTTTTTAGTTTTTCTCCTTGATAATGACGTTTTATGTTCGTGTTATATTTTTTGATTAATTCCGGAATCCCTTCATTGCGCCTGTTTTTGTGACCAATAGGATATAAAACTTCTACTTTTTCTGATTTATAATCTTTAAAAATTAATTGTACAGCATTGGCGATTGACCTTTCGTTAGGGTCCAAATATGATTTACTGTATGCTTTATCTTCAAGAACGACCATCTTTTCTCTTAGCGAATCAATTAAAGGGTTTTCTGCAAAATCATCTTCATAATATTCTGCTTTTAAATCGCCTTTCAGCAAGGACGCAGCGACCATATATTGTAAACAGTGGTCTCTGTCTGCTGGGTTTTTTAAAGGTCCTTTTTTATCTATTATTCTTATTGCTGGTTCTTGGGTGTAAATAACAATCTTTTCTACCTCACTCAATGCACTACAATGTTTTTTATTTAATATTATAGCCGCTTCAACTGCAGATTGCGCGTGGAATTCTGCCGGGAAAGATATTTTAAAAAGTATGTTTTCCATTACGTATGATGTGAGCGGACGTTCCAGTGTGATTTTGTTTGATTTAAACAAAACATCTTCAAATCCCCATTTTGGTGCAGAAAGGGCGGTTTCATAACCCATTTCACCTTTCATAGCCATTAGGGCAAGATAAACTCCGCGGCTTGTTGCATCACCTGCAGCCCAAGATTTTCTAGAACCAGTGTTGGGTGCGTGACGATAAGTTCTTAAGCTGTGTCCATCTATCCATGCATTTGAGATCGCATTCATAATTTGTTTATCTGTACCTCCTAGCATTTTTGTGGCAACAGCAGTTGTCGCAATTTTAACTAAAATAACATGGTCTATTCCCACCCTATTAAAACTATTACTAAGCGCTAAAATGCCTTGGATTTCATGCGCTTTTATCATTAATGTTAAGACTTCTTTCATCGTGAAAGAACGTTCGTTTTGTTGAGAAATGTAATCTGCAAGCGCTAAAATCCCACCAAAATTATCTGATGGGTGACCCCATTCCTCCGCTAACCATGTATCATTATAATCTAACCATCTTATTGTGCATCCAATATTAAAAGCAGCAGTGACTGGATCTAAGATATAATCAGTACCTGGAACACGCGCACCATTTTCAATTTTAATATTCGGAACAATAGGCCCGAGAAGTTTAGTACAGGCAGGAAACTGTAAAGCGAATATTCCGCAACCTAATGCATCTAAAACATTATAATGAGCAATTTTATATGCCTCATCACTTTCAATTTTTGAATTAAGTACATAGTCCGCAATTTCTCTAATTATTTTATCCGTTTTGTCTTGCATTATAATTATCTTTTTAAAATAGGTTGAACATTTCTAGCGCTCGGCCCTACGTAGTCACAACTAGGCCTTATTAATCTATTGTCATTATGTTGTTCAATTATATGGGCTGCCCACCCCGTTACTCTTGATGCCGCGAATATTGGAGTATAAAGTTCAATAGGAATACCAAGAAGGTAGTATGCTGAAGCGGCAGGAAAGTCGAGATTAGGGTAAATATCTTTTTTTTCAATCATTGTTTTCTCCATTATATCTGATATATCATGCCAAATAGAAACATCAAATTTAGTAGCAAGTTCTTTTCCAAGTCTTTTCATAACGCCAGTTCTGGAATCTCCCGTTCTGTATAATCGGTGGCCAAACCCCATAATTTTTTCTTTATTTCTAATTTTTTCTAGCGTAATTTTTTCCGCCCTATCCGCAGAACCTATCTCTTTAAGCATATACATAACTTGTTCGTTTGCACCCCCGTGCAGAGGTCCTTTGAGCGTGCCAATAGCTGTAGAGACAGCACTGTAAAGGTCGCTAAGTGTTGCGGCAGTTACTCGAGCAGAAAAAGTGGAGGCGTTGTAACCATGCTCAGCATATAAGATCATTGATGTGTCAAATGTTTTAACGGACAAACTATCCTTAACTTCTTTTCCGAGAATCATTGAAAGAAAGTTTTCCGAATAGGAAAGGTTTTTATCCGGTTTAACAGCCTTTAAGCCTTGCGATAATCTATAACTATTAGCAACAACAGTTGGCATTTTAGAGATAAGAAGCATCGATTTAATCAGATTTTCTTCTTGTGAATTAGTTCCTAAAATATTTTTTTCATCAACAGTTCCTAAAATTGAGACACTTTGGTTTAATAGGTCCATCGGATGCCCATATTTTGGGGCGCTTTTAAATAAGTCGTAGAGTATATCAGGAATGTCTCTATTTTCTTTTTCGAATTCTTCAAAACTTTTAAGTTGTGCTATATTTGGTAAGTCGTTGTGCAGTAGTAAATAGGCGACTTCTAAAAAGGAGGTTTTTTCGCATAATTCATTTATATCGTAACCTCTGTACCATAAACTGCTTGTTGAGACATCAACTTTAGAAATTGCCGTATCACCAGCAATTAAACCTGCTAAACCTTTATTTGCTCTCATACTATTTAATTTTATAATTAGCTACTTTACTGTCAAGTTCTGCATATGAATCATATTTGAGTAAATCATAAAGTTCGTTTCTAGTTTGCATCTTGTTTAAGTATTCTAATTGACTCCCATTTTTTTTAATTTCTTCAAATAATGATTGTGTGTTTTTCATGGTAACCCTCAGAGCAGTTACAGGATAAATAATTATTTTGTAGCCCATCGAAAATAGTTCTTCAGCATTAAATAAAGGAGAAACACCAAACTCTGTCATATTTGCAAGCAGTGGGAAATTTACTTTTTGGGCAAACAACTCAAATTCTTCTTTAGATTTCAATGCTTCAGGAAAGATTGCATCTGCTCCAGCCTCAATATATAAATTGGCTCTATTGATAGCTTCGTCAATTCCATGAACCGACCTTGCATCTGTTCTTGCGATAATTAAAAAATTATCATCTTCTCTACTTATACAAGCTGCTTGTATTTTTTGGATCATTTCATCCGAAGAAATTAATTTTTTTCCTTCTAAATGACCACATCTTTTAGGCATCATTTGATCTTCTATATGAATTCCACAAACACCAATGCTCTCCATTTCTTTAACGGTTCTAGAAACGTTAATCACATCACCAAACCCAGTGTCGCAATCTGCAATGCAAGGGATTTTTACAGCTTGCGTTATATATTTAATAAAAAAAGAAAATTCACTCAGCGTAAGTAGCCCTATGTCAGGAAGTCCTGCACTAGCAGATAGTGCTGCGCCTGAGATGTAAGCGCCTTCAAAACCGGTTTGTTCAATTTGCATTGCGGTTAAAGCATTGTAAGCCCCCGGAAGAAGTACTCCATTTGAAAGGATTTTCCTTTTGAATTGCGCTCTTAATTCTTTTACTAGCATTTTTTGGGTGTTATGGCTATTACTAAACTGTTATAAATAACGTAAAAAAAGTCAATCTTGTTTCCAATAACGTCCTTGAATCAATGTTATAGGATAACTAAGTACGTGTTTTTGCGTAATCAAAGTATATAATCACCTGGCTTATGAGCGGTAAAACTTTAAGTGAATTTAAAAACATATGTGTTTTAGGCGCTTCAGGAAAAATGGGGAGAGGGATTGTATTTTTAATGGCTCAATATTTTTTCAAGCTTAACTTTAAAAAAGGAATTAAGTTTGAATTGCTCGCTATAGACGTATCTGAGACGGGATTAAAAAACATGATAAGTTACTTAGAAGTACAGTTAGCAAAGTTTTCCGAAAAGAATTTTTCTCAGATAATCGAAATATATTCTGGAGAACCTGACGAAGGCTCAAAGGAAGTTTATTTCAAAAAATACACTGAGGATGTTTTAAAATGTATTAAAACAAGTACTTCTATTGAGTCGGCAAAAGAAGCAGCATTAATTTTTGAAGCTGTTGCAGAAAGCATTGACTTAAAGGCGGAATTGATGTGTAAAATAGAGGCAATAACAACTGTAAACCCTTTTTATTTTACGAATACTTCATCTATTCCTATAAAGAGTATTGAGCAAAAAGCCAATGTTAAAGGAAGGGTAATAGGATTCCACTTTTACAACCCACCTCCCGTTCAAAAATTATTAGAGATAATTAAAACGGATAATTGTCTAAAAGAGCTTGAATTAATTGCTCAGGAATTGGCAAAAAGCTTAAATAAAACCGTTGTAAACGCTCCAGATTTCACCGGTTTTATAGGAAACGGTGTTTTTATTAGGGAAGTCTCCTATGCCATTGGACTAGTGGAAAGTTTAGCGCTTGAAAAAGGTTTGATAAATGCTGTTTTTTTGGTAAATGAAATTACGAAGAAATTACTTATCAGACCTATGGGTATTTTTGAAGTTGTTGATTACGTAGGTATAAATGTCTGTAAATCTATAATGGATATTATGGAAAATGATTTTAAAAACGAGCACTTTAATAACGCTTTATTAAAGCGTTTATTAGAACAAAACATTATTGGAGGTCAGGGCAACAACGGTAAAGTAAAAAATGGAAATTTTAAATATGAATTAGGTGAAATCGTAGGTGTGTTTAATGGTATAAATTACAGCAATTTTAATCAATTAAATTTTGATGAACTA
>TARA_B110000259_G_scaffold81800_1_pt1 | contig 18504 bp, 12 predicted proteins | sample TARA_B110000259 | Tara Oceans TARA_B110000259 (sample SAMEA4397649) | marine metagenome | biome: Polar Biome; feature: [SRF] surface water layer (ENVO:00010504); material: water (ENVO:00002006), including particulate matter (ENVO:01000060) such as... | depth 5 m | reverse complement strand
AAAATATTTATTCTATTTCAAGATACTATTCATTCTATGAAGATAATCCGATTGAGTTTATCTTGAATATTTGTCGAAAGACTCAGTGTGACTTGTTATAAAAAGTTTAGTTTAAATCGTCTGTCTGAGTGGAGTCGAAGACTAACCCGATAATCTCACCAAAGTCAAATTTAGAATTAGTGATTTGATGCTTGGAATTTACACAAACACTACTCCATTCTGTTCCCTCAAATTATACCCAGAAGTCATAACTTCTCCGTAGGCTCCAGCACTATGAATCTTTATAAAATCACCTCTTTTAGTAGGTTTTAATTCTATTTTTTTTCCAAAACAATCCGAAGATTCACAAATTGGTCCTACGACATCATAATATTCCTTTTCGTTACTTTGAGAAGTAATGTTTTCAATTTTATGGTAAGCTTGGTACAAAGCTGGACGAATCAATTCAGTCATTCCTGCATCCAAAATTGCAAAGTTTGTTTTTATTCCGTTTTTGATGTACAATACTTTCGAAATCAAACTTCCACAATTTGCAACTAATGATCTTCCCAACTCAAAATGAATTTCTTGATGTGGGAAAGGCTCTAAAAACTGATTAAAAACACCAAAGAACAATTCGAAATCGGGTATTGGATTTTCTGCTGGGTTTTGGTAATCAACTCCCAATCCACCCCCAAGATTAAGGTGTTCAATAGTTATGTTTCTATCTGCAAACCATTTATTGAGTTCGTTTACACGGATGCACAAATTCTTAAATGGAGTCATAGAAGTAATTTGAGAACCAATATGAAAATGTAATCCTGTCAATTTTATATTCGTGAAAGAAGGAAGTTTTTCAATTAAATCTTTCAACTCCCATGAGTTAATGCCAAATTTATTCTCTTCTAATCCAGTAGTAATGTAATGATGCGTTTTTGCATCCACATTGGGGTTTAGACGCAAAGCAATGCGAGCAGTTTTGTTTTTGGCTTGTGCCAATTCATTAATGACTTCAATTTCTTGAGCCGATTCACAATTGAAAGTAAAAATGTCGTTTTCTAATCCAATGTTTATTTCTTCGTCTGTTTTTCCAACCCCTGCAAAAGCAATTTCTTTGGAGGAAAACCCCATTTCAAGTGCTTTTTTCACTTCATTTCCGCTTACGCAATCTGCACCCAGCCCTTTGGATTGAATAAGTGACAATATTTTGTCATTTGTATTGGCTTTCATTGCGTAATGAATGTGGTACTGATATTTTTTTGCGTGAGTTAATGCTGTGTCAAGAGTAGATTCTAGTATTCCTAATTCGTATAAATAGAAAGGAGTTTTGTGCTGAGTGAGGTTATTTAATTCCATATTTATAAATTAAATAGTCCTTTGTTCAGTTCGTTCAATGCCTTTTTTTTGTGTTCAGTAGGAATTACAACCGATACATTGTGTAGACTTCCACCATACGAAACCATTCGTATTGGAATGTTTTTGAGGCAATCAAATATTTTGTTTCCACTACCAATTGTAGAAGAAGAGAAGTTACCAACCACACAAATAATTGATAACTCCTTATTTATTTCTACTTCTCCCAATTGTAGTAATTCATTTTGAATTTGTTCCAAATTGGTATTGTCATCAATAGTTAATGAGACTGCAACCTCCGAAGTTGTGATTACATCAATAGGAGTTTTGTATCGCTCAAAAATGTCGAATATTTTTCTTAAAAATCCATAAGCCAACAACATTCTACCCGATTTGATTTTAATCGCAGTAATTCCATCTTTTGCGGCAACTGCAGTAAATTCTTTGTTTCCAGTAGCTTTTTCTATTTTGGTTCCCGGTTTATTTGGCTCCATTGTATTTTTAAGATAAATTGGAATTCCATTGAGTTGTGCAGGATAAACACTGGCAGGATGCAATATTTTTGCTCCAAAATATGCTAACTCTGCAGCTTCATTGTAAGAAAGATTTTTTATAGAAGTAGTTTTCTCAACTACACGCGGGTCATTGTTGTGCATTCCATCAATGTCTGTCCATATTTCTATTTCTGAGGCATTAATTGCGGCTCCAATAAGAGATGCAGTAAAATCACTTCCTCCCCTTTTTAAGTTGTCTATTTCGCCAAATACATTTCTGCAAATGTATCCTTGCGTAATGTAAAGTTTGCTTGGAGCATGCTTAAATTCTCTCTCCAGATTATGTTTGATGTAATAACCGTCAGGTTCTAAATCTTTATCTATTCGCATGAAATCTAAGGCAGAAAGCAAAGTTGAATCCATGTTATTTTCTTCCAAATAGTATTGAAAAATACTGGTAGAAATTAATTCTCCTTGGGCAAGGATAGTTTTTTCTTCGTAAGCAGTAAATAAATCTTCTGCAAATGAAAGAATATGATTGAAATGTAACCCAATTGTTTCTTGTGCTTTTAATTTTAAATCTTCGTTAGAAAATAATTCATTGATGAATGAGGTATATTTTTCTTTCAAACCAAATGCAAGCTCTTTGGCTTCATTTCTCTTGTTTTGATATAAGAAATTAGTTATTTCCGTCAGACTATTAGTTGTTCCCCTAATTGCTGATAATACTACAATAGCATTTTCGTTTGCAATGAGATTTGCAACCTCTTTCATCCTTTGTGGTGAACCCAAAGAAGTTCCTCCAAATTTAATTACTTTCATTCTATAAATTAAAATTTAACAAATGTAGTTTAATTTTTAACAAGAGTAATTTTTGATTTGATTTTTTAGATAGATAGTTTAAAATAAACTCTATTTTTGCATACTAAATAAAACAACTATGGAATATACGCCTCAAGACATTAAAAAAGGAAACGAATTGGAATTAGAAATTACCGATATGGCTTTTGGTGGAAAAGGAATTGCAAAAATTGAGGTAGGAGAAGGTAAATTGGTGATTTTTGTACCCAATACAATCCCTGGGCAAGTAGTGAAAGCAAGAATTTTCAAAAAGAAAAAGAGTTATTGTGAGTGTAAATTAATAGATGTAATTAAGAAATCTCCAGATGAAATTGAAGTTGATTTTCAGCCAATTTCTGGAGCGCCTTACATTACTTTTCCTATAGAGAAACAAAGAGAATACAAAAAAAGCACAACAATAGAGCAATACAGAAGACTTGGTAAAATAGAGAATATAGACGATTTGTTTGATACTTATATAGAATCGCCAACTACTTTTCATTACCGTAATAAAATGGAATATGCGTTTAGTACTATTCGTTATGATTTAGATTCAGAAGAAACATTAGATGATGAGTTTGCCTTAGGATTTAAGAGAAGAGGAACTTGGTGGATGGTAGAAAACATGGACAAAGACTCTGGATTATTTGATGCCGAATTTGAAAACAAACTAAAAGAAGTAAGGGAATATTTATACAAAACTGGTTTGCCAGCTTGGCATCCACCAAAGAAACACGGATTTTACAGGTATTTAACAGTACGTAAATCATATTTGAATAATAAGTTATTATTAAACTTAACTACTTCGGATACGGGATTAGTCCATTTTGATAAGCAAGCTTTTGTGGATTGTGTAACAGGAATTTTTGGAGATAGAGTTGCAGGAATTCTACTTACAATAAATTCAAGCTTGGGAGAGAGAGCTCACAATGATAAGAACGATTATGAAATGTTGTTTGGAGAAAACAAAATTGAAGAAAATTTATTGGGATTAAATTTTGAAGTAAGTATGCAAAGCTTTTTTCAAACGAACCCTAAGTCAGCAGAGAAACTTTACACCAAAGTAATTGATTATGTATTGGATGGGATGGAGTATTCCAAGGATGATACTGTAATGGATTTATTCTGTGGAACAGGAACAATTGGTCAATTAATATCGAAGAAGACAGGAGTAAAAGTGATAGGAGTTGATATTATAGCAGAAGCAATTGAAAATGCCAAAGCCAATGCAAAAAGAAATGAAGTAGAAACAGCTACATTTTATGCAGCAGATGTAGGTAAGTTTTTAATTAAATACCCACAATACGAAGGAAAGATAAAAACAATTGTTTTGGATCCTCCAAGAGCAGGGATTGCTCCAAAAACATTGGCAAAAGTAGCCAGTTTAGATGCAAAACGAGTCGTCTATGTTTCTTGTAATCCTGCAACACAATCTAGAGATGTTGAAGTTTTTAGAGAACACGGTTATCAACTTAAGAAAATTAGCTTTGTAGATCAATTTCCTCATACTTCACACATTGAAGCAATTGCAATTTTTGAAAAATAAAACACAAATATTTAACAAAATTTAGATTTGTTGAATTATATTTAAAATAGTTGTTAAAAAAACAACAAAACACTTCTCTTCTAAAATAATACTACTTATCTTTGTATAGTAGAAAAATAAAAAATAAAATACTGTAAATGAGTAATATATCAAAAATAATTGAAAAAGAGATTTCATCATCTCCTTTTTTAGAGGAATCAATTGCTGAAGACTTAATAAATATTTCGTCTCTAGCTAGAATGCTTAAGCCAAAAGTGGAAGCAGAATTGGGTAAAGAGGTAAAAACGGGAGCACTTGTTATGGCGATTAACCGAATGCAATTCGAGAAATTTCATGAAATAAATGGTAAAATAGAAGAGTTTATGAATTCTTTGGGAGATATAATTATCAGGAGTAACCTGAATGATTATGCGTTTAAAAACTCACCAACCTTAGCACAAGCACAAATGAAATTAATAGAAGCTTCTAGTGATTTGATTGATGGTTTTTGTACAGTTTCACAAGGTGTTTATGAATCAAACATTGTAGTAATAAAATCTTTGTCTGATAAAGTTGATGAATTGTTTGCAGACGAAATTCAATTATTCAAAATGGAAGATTTATCTTCTGTCACATTAAGATTACCGGAATTTAATGTTCCTGGAGCTTATTATTTTCTATTAAAGAAAATAGCTTGGGAAAACATTAATATTTTTGAAATTATATCGACAACAAATGAAATAACATTGGTTGTAAAAAACCAAGATATTGACAGAGTATTCTCTTTATTAATGTCTTTTAAGAAATAATAATTTATGCTGTCACTTATTAGAAAGGAAGTAGGTAGTTTTTTTAGTTCCATTGTTGGTTACATTACAATTGTAATATTCTTATTGTCAATAGGAGTATTTATGTGGGTAATTCCTGGAAAAACTAATGTATTTGATAGTGGATTTTCCGACATGGGATTTCTGTTTGCTAATGCACCCGCAATCTTTCTTTTTTTAATACCAGCTATTACCATGAGGCTTTTTGCAGAGGAAAGAAGAATGCAAACTCTAGAGCTTTTATTTACAAAGCCAATCACAGATTTACAAATTGTACTGGCAAAATATATTGCTGGTTTGGTACTTCTTATTTTTTCTTTGTTACCTACTTTGGTCTATTATTATTCCATAGTACAATTGGGTGATCCAGTTGGTAATATTGATTCTGGAGGAACAATTGGTTCTTATATCGGTTTGTTTTTTCTAGGTGCTGGATTTTTAGCAATTGGTTTGTTTGCATCTTCAATTACTACCAACCAAATTGTCTCTTTCTTGGTAGCAGTTGTTTTGTGTTTCTTTGTTTATCTAGGTTTCGATTTTATTGGGAGTAACATTGCTTCAGGAGAAACAGCTTACAACATTAAGAACTTAGGAATAGAAGAGCATTATGCTTCTATACAAAGAGGAGTAATAGATTCAAGAGATATTTTGTATTTCATTAGTTTGATAGTCGTGTTTTTATTGGCTACTAAATTGAGTTTAAAAAGATCTAAATAATGAAAGGGAATTCTAAAATACTCATACAAGTAATAGCAGTTGCACTCGTTATTTTTTTAGCAAACTTTATTGGTTCTAAAAAGTTTTTAAGAGTGGATCTTACCGAAGAGAAAATTCATTCTTTGTCTGAAACTACGATTGATATTCTTCAAGATGATTCTTTGATAAAAGAGGAACTAAGATTTGAAGTTTATTTGGAAGGAGATTTACCACCAAAACTGAGAAAGCTACAGTTGGCACTGAAAGAAAAATTAAGTGAATTGAAAGCTTACGGAGGAGCTAATATTTTCTTTGAATTTATTGATCCAGCCAAAGAGGAGTCTAGAAAAGAGGAGGTTTTTAGTCAACTCTATGAACAAGGGTTACAACCTACAAAAGTGAGTACTTTGGTGGGAGGAACAAAATCCGATATGTTACTTTTTGGAGGTGTAATGTTGAGAACAATTGACAACAGAAATATTCCAATTCAGATTCTTTCTCCTAGTAATTTAGATCCAAATAGTGGAGCTGCAATTCCAGTCCCTATTGATTTTATTCCTGTAGAAAATATAATAAATGATTTGGAGTATTTATTATTGGAAGGAATTTATAAAGCAGTAAACCCTAACAGAAAAAAGATTGGATTTTTGCAAGGGCATGGAGAGTTAAAGGAACTAGAAAGGTATGACGTAACCTTCGAATTATCTAAGTTTCATGCGGTAGAAGATATAACTCTTAGCGGAAAGCTTAATTCATTGAATAATTTTGATGCTTTGGTTATTGCAAAGCCTACAAAACCTATCAGTGAAAAGGATAAATACCTCATTGACCAATTTATAATGAAAGGCGGAAAAGTGGCCTGGTTAATTGATCCTGTTGAAGTTAATCAAGATTCGTTAGATTTTAACGAACAAACTTTTGGGCTAGAAAGAGAATTAAATGACATTGATGAACAAATATTTACTTACGGAGTAAGGTTAAATAAAGATTTAGTGATTGATGTAAATTCTATAAAAATTCCTTTAGGAGGAAATTTATACAAATGGTATTATTATCCGTTTATCCGTACCGAAAAAATTGACAATCCTATTGTGAATAATGTAAATCCTATTCGATTGAAATATGCGAGTACCATGGATTTACTTAAGAACCCTGAGATTACAAAAACACCTTTATTAGTTACTTCAGAAAAATCGATAACGTATAAAATTCCTGTAAGAATTAATTACCAAATGATTGGGCTAAAGGAAGAAGTAATAAAGTACAATGCAACTCCCAATAGAATTGTGGCAGCCATGTTGGAAGGGAAATTTAAGTCTAATTTTAGAAATAGATTGACCGCTAATTTTTTGAAAAATGCGCCAGTAAAACACAGGGATGAAGGAGTTCAAAATAAAATGTTGGTCATAAGTGATGGGGATATAATTAATGCAGAAGTGGATTCTTTTCAAAACAGAAAAGGTAATATGATTGTAAGGCCTTTGAATATCAATTTTGATAAATTTGATAGAAGCATGACTTTTGGAAACAAAGAGTTTTTTGTGAATGCTATGGAAAGCTTAATGGGGTTAGACGATCTTATTCCGCTAAGAAGTAAAACAATTACGCTAAGACCTTTAAATAAAGCAAAAGTAGCAAGTGAACGTACTTATTGGAAAGCAATCAATGTATTCATTCCAATTCTTGTCATCTTTATTTTTGGAATTTTCTATAATTTCTTGAGGAAAAAAAGATTTAGTTAAACTTCTCGTTATTATTTTAAAATAAAAACCTTTCATTAAACCCTCATTTCTTGTATATTGATAAACAATTACTAAGAACCCATAATGGGCAATTTATTATTTTTGGGTTTAAATGAAAAAAGCTTTACTCGTACTATTTCTAATTCCACTTATTTCCCTTGCCGGAAATGATAATTTTCACATTGGAGCCAGAAACTCTGGAATGGGAAACACAGGATTAACCTTAGCAGATGTTTGGGCAATTCGTTACAATCAAGCAGCTTTGGCAGATATAAGCCAAATAGCAGTTGGGATTTCATACGAAAGTAGATTTTTTACCAAGAGTTTGGGGATTCAATCTTTTGCTTTTGTTTTACCCACAAAAAGCGGAACTTTTGGAATTAATTACACAGGGTTTGGCGATAATTTATACAGAGAAACCAAACTAGGATTAGGTTACGGAATGAAATTATCAGATAAATTCAACATAGGAATTCGACTAAATTATCATTCATTAAGATTAGGAAATAACTACGGAAAAGCAAATAATTTGACTTTTGAAATCGGTTTTGTTGCCAAGCCAACCAAGAATTTAGAAATTGGTTTTCACCTTTTTAATCCATCCGCAGTAAAGCTGAATGATTACCAAAATGAAATAATTCCTGTAATTATGAATCTAGGTATTTCGTATAAATTCTCTGATAAACTAAGAACTAATGTTGAGATAGAAAAAGATATAGAGCACCCTTATTCTCTAAAAATAGGACTTGAGTATTTGCCTTTGGAATATTTATATATAAGAGCAGGAATTACAACCAACCCAACTATGCCAACTATTGGTTTTGGAGTTGTAAAAAACCAATTTAAAATAGATTTTTCATCCAGTTTTCATCCTAGTTTAGGAATTACTCCAGCTTTAGGAATGACATACACATTTTGATGGCCTATAATAGCCTTTTAATTTTTGAGATATTTTATCAATAGGAATAAAATTAGTAGCAAATGATTTGTGCAGTAGCGTTTAACAAAATATGAAAATAATTAAGTTTTATATCATTTTAGGAATCTTATGTTCTTCGCAATGTGGGTACTCTCAGGAAGAATCTAAGGAGAAAAATGAAATTATAGAGCAAAGAATTGAATACATTGGTGGAGAAAATGAATCCATTGATTACACCACATTATTCGATAATCTGTATTATTTTTACGATCATCCAATTAATCTAAACAATATCAATGATGTAGAATCTCTACTAGAGGTAGGATTAATCTCTGACTTACAATTGTTGAGTCTGAAAATGCATATTGCTGCAAATAATAAACTGATGACAATTTACGAGTTGCAGGCTGTACAGGGATTTGATAGGGAAAGTATTCGTAATATGTTGCCTTTTGTAAAAGTCTCACAAGAATTATTTACACCCAATGTTTCTCTTAAAGAAATATTAAAAAACTCGAGTAATGAAGTTTACTTGAGAAACATAAGAGACATTGAACAAAAAAAAGGATATTCTCTCAAAGAAGAAGAGGACGACAAACGTTATTTGGGAAGTCCTGATAAACTATATATCCGTTACCGATTTCGCTATTTGAACAAGATAAGTTTAGGATTTACAGCAGAAAAAGACCAAGGGGAAGAGTTTTTTAAAGGTTCACAAAAAAAAGGATTTGATTATTACTCGGCTCATTTTTTCATGAAAGATTTCGGACGATTAAAAGCTCTGGCCGTAGGAGATTATCATTTTCAAGTAGGACAAGGACTAACTCTTTGGAGTGGCTTAGCTTTCGGCAAATCCATTGATATTAGTTCAGTTAAGCGAAATGCAGTTGGAATAAGACAGTATGCTTCGGCAGATGAAAATAATTTTTTGAGAGGAGGAGCAGCTACTTTTGGAATCACAAAAAACATTAGTTTTTCGGCTTTTTATTCCCGTAAGAAAATTGATGCAAACATTACCGATACACTTGATTTTCAAAATAATGATGTTGTATTCTCTTCTTTTCAAAACAGTGGTTTTCATAGAGTAACGGCCGAATTAAATGATAAAGATGCTATCCAAGAAACACATTTTGGAGGAAGAGTAGAGTTTCAAAACCAAGCTCTTAAAATTGGAGCTACAGGATTTGCTTCCCAATATGGAGGAGAGTTTAGTAGAAAACTTAGTTTTTACAATCAGTTTGAATTCTCTAACAATAAAAACTCAGTTTTTGGTATGGATTACAATTACGTACACAGGAATTTCAATTTTTTTGGAGAGTTTTCGAGGAGTGAAAATGGAGGGTTGGCTTATGTAAATGGATTATTGATGTCGCTCGACCCTAGATTTTCATTCACTATTTTACACAGAAACTATGGAAAGGATTATCAAAATTTATTGAGTAATGGATTTGCCGAAAGTAACTCGAGAAATGAAAAAGGAATTTATATGGGGTTTGATGCCAAGCTTAACAGACAATTCTCTTTAACTGGATTCATAGATTTTTTCACTTTCCCTTGGCTTAAGTTTCAGGCTTATTCGCCCAATACGGGAGGTTATGATTATAATGTGCAATTAACCTATAAGAAAAGTAGAAATTTTTCAGCTTACGCCAGAGTCAGGTATCAAAACAAAGAATTAAATAACAGTGCCATAGAATCTTCTACGTATCAATTGGTGGATGAGAAAAGAACCAATTACAGACTAAACCTTTCTTATAAAATAACTGATTATTTGACTCTTAAAAATAGAGTAGAGGTAGTTCAATACCAAAAAGGAACTGCCGATAAAGAAATGGGATTTTTGGCTTACCAAGATGTGGTATTTAAACCCAAATCAAAACCATATTCTTTCACCGCTCGTTACGCTTTGTTTGACGTAGAAACTTACAATGCCAGAGTGTATGCCTATGAAAATGATGTATTATACTATTTTTATATTCCGGCTTATTATAAAGTAGGTTCTCGATTTTATTTAACTGGTCGTTACAAATACCGCAAAAAATTTGATTTCTGGATTCGTTATGGAGTATGGAATTATAGAAATGAAGAAACTATCCTTAGTGGATTAGAGGAAATACAAGGGAACATCCGTTCTGATGTGAAGGTTGTTTTTAGGTATTTGTTTTAATTCTTATTGTTTCCCTTCTTTAGCTAGACTTTCTGTATTACAACAGTTACTGTCAAATGTTCAGCTAAAATTAACTATCTTAATCATTGCGATTTGTTCATTTTTTTCATTGATGACAAAACGAACCAAAAAATCTAGGCTTCATTCTACTTCACGATTTTAACTTGTATTTTTCGATTCAGTCAGTGATTTCCTCTACAAGTTCCCGAACTTCTTCCCTCATTTACGAAAAATTCTGCATTAAAATTCCTTCTTAGATTGAGGCCGATACTAAAAAAGGCCAAGCTGTGCTTATAATTTAGTTTTACAAATATTCATTATCCGATATTAATCAGAACATTTTTTTCAGACTGAGCCTTTCGATTATCGCTAAAGATAAACTCAGTCGAAGTCTAACAAAGAATATTTCACGTTTTAAATTAATGTAATACTTTAATGAATAAAGATGCTGAAATAAATTCAGCATGACTGATAAAAAGAATTTACAAAAAACCCCCCACACAAAGTGTAGAGGTTTTAACTAATTACTAGTAAACTAAAAGATTAGTTATTCAATTTCATCATTCTAACCTCCACACGTCTGTTTTTAGACTTGTCTTCTTCGTTATCGTTAGTTTCAGCAGGTTTTTCCTCTCCGTAGTTTTTAATTACGATACGGTTAGCGTCAATCCCTTTACTAATTAAGTACTTTCTCGTCTGTACCGATCTTTTGTTAGAAAGATTCATATTATAATCCAAAGTTCCGTCACTGTCAGTATGACCAAGGATAAGTATGAGTGTATTTGCATTCATATTTACTTTGGTGGAGAAGGTGGCCAGCTTTGTTTTGTACTGGGTTCTCATATTCGATTTATCCGAATCAAAATATACATTCACATAATCCATTGTTACCATATCGTCCAATACTTCTGCAACAGTCATTTTATCCATTTCTTTTTTGTTGTTATCTAACAATTTATCAATGTCAACTTTTTCTACTCTTGGGTATCTTATTCCGTCTCTAGTTTTCTTTCTTCTAGAAGTAGGACAACCAAAGTTATCTGCTGGTCCTGGCTCATTCACACAAGAATCTATGTTATCGTTCAGTCCATCTCCATCACTATCTTGGCAACAAGTCAACTGTTCTAATGGACAACCATTATTCTCGTAAACTCCGGGAATAGTAGGACATCTATCAATCGTGTCAATAATTCCATCTTTGTCCGTATCTGGGCAACCTTTATTTACTCTAAACCCTTTTTGAGTAGGACAAGCATCTTCGTAATCCATAATTCCATCTCTGTCTGTATCAGGACAACCGTTATATTTTCTTGGTCCTTTCACGTATGGACAAAAATCTTTGTAATCAGGAATTCTATCGCCATCTGCGTCAGGGCAACCTTTCATTTTCCAAGTTCCAGAATCAGTAGGACATAAATCTAATTTATCCGACACTTTATCATTGTCAATGTCACTTGGCATTTTATGTTTTATTCCAAATACAATACCTGCATATACATTCGCATTGAACATTCTTCTTTGTCCTAACAAATTATTAATATTATTGGCTCCAAAAAATATGTTTTTAACCCTGGCATAAGCTCCTACATTCACTTGTCCATTCCTTTGCAAGGAAACAGGTATTCCTGCTGACCAATCTGCTGTTTCATACCTTGCTCCAATCGTATTAATCATTAAATCATGAACTCTTGAAGGATCACTTTTTTCCCAAATAGGGAAAGAGCCAGAATAATTTAAATAGAAGTTAGGTAGAATTTGATAATCAAATTGAAGATTTAGAGCAGTTGGTAGCCTCATTCTAAAATTCGTGTCTTCATCCACTTGGTTGTTTGTAACAGTAGGCAAAACCTGACCTTGAATTTCATTTTCATTCAGTTTTTGATCAAATAAGGTGATGTAATTAATGGTATTATTTTGGTCATTAATAAAATTATAAGAATTGGTATCTTTTGTATATTTAAGACTTCCTATATTAGTAATAGAAGCACCAACCTTGTACTTATACTTATTCATGTGTTTACTCGGGTTCTTTCTTCTTCTATCCATTTCATAATAGAAATCTTTGTATTTTGGTCTGTATTCATAGACAACACCCAAATCCATTCCAATCCCTAGATTTGAAGAGAAAAGTTGATTTTTATCGTCACTTTCTCCATATTTAAACTCCATATTATCATAAGTCAGTTGTTCATTTGCATTAAAAGTAACAGGGCCTCCTTCTGTGTATAAAAAACGGGCAGTAATTCCATTTAAAATTTTAAATGTTAATCCAGCTTTCCAGAAATTTTCTCTGTCATCAATTAGTGTTCTTGAATAAGTCAAGTTGTGTTCCACCCATTTCATTTGAGAGAAACTTAACTTTCCTTGATTAAATTCCTTCCCAATACTATTTGTATCCCCAGTGAAGGAATTAAAATCCAATAAACTGAGTTGATCTTCTAACCCATCAAAATTGGTAAACTCCTTATACCTGATAGAATAACCAATAGCATCTTTAGGTGTTATTTCCAAGAAACCTGTAAAGGCTGTTGCCTCAATCATTTCACTATAATAACCTTTAAAAATCGGTTTTTTATAGGCACTTTTGTCTGGGGTATTATGGATGAAATTATTGAAGTTATTTCCAATGTAATTATTCGAATAAGTATAGTTTCCTCCAAAACCAATTGCCCATTTGTATCTGTTGTCAGCTAAAGAAGCAGGTTGAACTAGAGCACTAAAAGATCCTGCATAATTTTCATTTACAAAAGAATTATAATGAGTTTGAGATTTAGTACTAAAGTTAAATAAGGAGAGAGCGAAGAATATAAATAGGTATTTTTTCATCCGGTAATTTTTTAAATAGAGTAAGTTAACTTTTTTAAAGGTAATATTTTTTATATATTTATGTGGTTAAGTTTATGTAGCTTAACATCTTTATTTATTAATCGAATTATTTTTTTTATAAAAGGAATGTTAGACAAGTTTTTATATTATCTCAATCCACTTACATTGTTCAATAGAAATAAGGAGGATTCAATTAATGCATCGCATAAGTCAATGCAATTAGTTAATAGAATTTCTATTTATTTATTTATTTTTTGTTTGGTTATGATTGCAAGAAAGTACCTTTAAATCGAATTAGTGATTCCCATTTTTTTCATCAAGAATTGAGCATTCATGTTTGAGCAAATTCCTGGTTTCAATTTGTAATCAAATATTAAATTATCATTTTCAATTTCTACATCAAAATAGCTGTTTTCTATTTGTGAAGGGAAATCATTTTTTAGGCTACACAAAGATAAATCATGTGTTGCAATAATTCCAGCAGTTTTGTAGTTAATTAATTGTTGCACAAATCTTTTTGAACCTTCTGCTTTGTCTTTTGAGTTTGTTCCTTTTAGTATTTCATCTAGAATTATGAATAGTTTTTCTCCAGATTTTAGTTTGTTTACAATAAGTTGTAGGCGCTTTAATTCCGAATAAAAATAAGATTCATTTTCCGACAAAGAATCAGTTGTTCTCATACTAGAAAACAAAGGGAGAGGAGTAAAGCTAAATTTTGTAGCAGACACTGATGCTCCACTCATTGCAAGAATAAGATTTACACCTATTGCTCTCAAAAAAGTACTTTTTCCAGCCATGTTAGCTCCAGTAATAATTGTGAATTTCTGTAAGTTGTCTAATTCAAAATTATTTACAACTCTTGTTTTATTGTTGAGCAAGGGGTGAGCCAAATTTTCTGCAGAAAGAACAATGTCTTTATCCATTTCAGGAAAATTATTGGTAGGGTTATTAAAATGAAAATTACCTAAACTACTAACTGTTTCCATTTCATATACAGCCTCAAACCAATTCTTTATTTCTTCGGAATTGGAGCTGAGCCATTCCTTAAGTTTAAACAAGTAGTTCAAATCCCACAACATTAAAACATTCATTAGAATAGCAAAAACAGGATTACTTCTGTTGTCAATTTGTTCCGTAATTTTGGTCAATTTTCCGATTTCAATAGAAGCAGACTTGTTATTCGTCTTTAGTTTAGATTTTATTAAATTCAATTTCTCTGATACAAATTCTTCGTTTTCTATACAGTGTGACAATACTTGGTGTTGAGATAATACAGATAAATAATTGCCAATATTTTTATGTTGTGTATTTATTATTTTTAAATGTTTTCCTGTTATTCCTAATGGAATAAATAAAATAAACACCAATAATGAAGACGGAATGATGGAATAGGAAGCGAGAATTATAGACATTATAGAGATTATAGGAATAAGGATTAATAAAGCTCTCCAAATCGCTTTGTTTTCAAAAACAGGAATTTCCTTGGCCTTCCAATTAAGTAGTTCTTCTATTTCTGATTCATTCGATTTAAAATGCAATCCATTTGCTCTAAAATTTTGTCTCCAATCAATTTTTGTTGCTAATTCTTGAGTTGCTTTTTGCCTGTTTTTAATTTCTATTTTATCTGTTTCAAAATTCAAGAGTAAGTCTGCCAATTGTTCTTCAGAATGAAAAGAAGTAGTTCTATTCAAATATTGAAATAAAGATTTTTCTCCAAACAAATCAATATCATGAGAGTAATTATGTTGGCTATTTATAAAACGATTTCCGTTTCCATAATGAGAATAATCTCCTTCGATACAAGAGATTTCATCTTCATTAATTTTTTTCTTTTTTTCTAAAATCGATAAATAAGTTTTTTCTCGACTATTCAACTTTACTAAGAAGCCAAATATAATAACGGGAACAATTGCTCCAAAAAGAATATTGAAATTACCAAGATAAATGGTGAAAGCAATGAGAATAATTAATGCAATGAAAGCCGCTATTCTAGAAATCATTATCCCAGAGAGTTTTTTCTTTTGTTTAATTATTAAATCATTTAAATGATTAATGTTGTTGTGATAAATATCTAATTGCATTCAATAATTATTTAGACCAAAGTTAAAAGGATTATTGCTTAAATAATAGTTTTTATTCTAGAACATTTATAAGTTTGTGGTGAAAGGTATTTTAAAACAAAATTGATTTTATATTAAAATATAAAATACAAAACACGAAAAATATTACATGAAAAAAATTGCAATTCTTGGGGCTGGAAGATCATCATCTAGTTTAATAAGGTATTTATTAGAACAGTCGGAGCAGTATTCTTGGAAAATAAGAGTATGCGATTACGATTTAGAAATAGCTAAGCAAAAAGTCAATAATCACCCAAATGCAGAGGCAGTGAAGTTTGATGTGTTTGATCATGCAGAAGTGGAGAGAGAGATTGGAAAAGCAGATTTAGTATTATCTATGTTGCCTGCCAGAATGCACATCCATGTAATAGAAGAGTCAATAAAACAAAAGAAAAGTGTGGTAACACCTTCTTATATTTCGCCCGAGGTGAAAGCGCTAGATGAAGCAGCTAAAGAAGCAGGGATTTTAATAATGAATGAATTGGGTGTGGACCCAGGAATTGATCACATGTCGGCAATGAAATTGCTAAACGAAATACGAGAAGAAGGTGGAGAGATATTAGATTTCGAATCTTTTACAGGAGGCCTGGTGGCACCTGAAAGTGATAATAACCCATGGAATTATAAATTCACTTGGAATCCAAGGAATGTAGTTTTAGCAGGTCAAGGAGGGCCCGCAAAATTTATAGAAGAAGGAAGGTATAAGTATATACCATACAATAAGTTATTCCGTAGAACCGAGTTTATTGAGATTGAAGGACATGGAAAGTTTGAAGGAATCGCCAACCGTGATTCATTAAAATACCAATCGGTTTATGATTTAGAAAAGATAAATACACTTTACCGAGGTACACTTAGAAGAGTTGGTTTTTCTAGAGCTTGGGATGTATTTGTGCAAATAGGTGCAACAGACGACAGTTATCAAATGGAAAATACGGAAGAAATGACTTACCGTGATTTCATCAATTCATTTTTATCTTATGATAGATCAGATTCTGTAGAACTTAAATTAAGGCATTACCTTAAAATTGATCATGATGATGAACTGTGGCAAAAACTAGAATGGTTAGGAATATTTGAAAATAAAAAAGTAGGGTTGAAAGATGCTACACCAGCACAAATTCTTCAAAAGATACTGGAAGACAAGTGGACACTTGACCCAGAAGACAAAGATATGATTGTGATGTGGCATAAGATTGTTTACAATAATAAGTCTGGAGAAAGGAAAGAAATTCATTCGAGTATGGTTTCTATTGGAGAAGACCAAACTTATACCGCAATGAGTAATACAGTAGGATTGCCTTTAGGGATTTGTTGTAAATTGATTTTGGAGGGTGAAATCAAGGCAAAGGGAGTACAAATGCCACTTGCAAAAGAATTTTATTTACCAATTCTTAAAGAATTAGAACAATACAAGATTTCATTTAGCGAGAAAGAGATTCTCTCGAATTAGTGTAAAAGAGAATTGCAAAATTTTAGAAGGACAACTGATTTAGTTGTCCTTTTTATTTATTACTCAACTAGACTCCCTTTTTTATAGTGGAATTAAAGCGGTGTGTTATTTTCTAAAAATCATTTCAAACTTCATCTCACATTAATTAATCTAGGTTAAGAGTGCTTTGGACTCCATTACTTAAATTTGTTTAAGATTTTATTAAAAATAGAATTATGGAAAAGAAAATTAAACAAATAATACCTGCACAATTGGTAAATATGGGCGGTCACATGTTGGACCAACCTTTGCCAGTTCATGGATTGGATTATGTTGATCCATTTTTATTAATTCACCATTGGAAGAGTGAATTACCAGGAGACCAAAGACAGCAAGATGCTGGTGTGGGACCACATCCTCACAGAGGATTTTCTCCAGTTACATTTATATTTAAAGGAGAAGTAAATCACCAAGATTCATTAGGTAATAATGCAATGGTAAAAGAAGGTGGAACACAATGGATGTTTGCTGGAAGTGGAATTACTCACAGTGAGCGATTTTCTAAAAAATTAGTTAAAAATGGAGGCGAACTTGAGTTTATTCAGTTTTGGGTTAATACACCTGGAGAACACAAAATGAAACCTCCTTTTTATAAACCTATATCCAAAGAAGAAACTCCAGTCATAGAAACAGATAAATCTAAAGTCTATATAGTTTCGGGAGAGCTAAACGGAATAAAAGGAGCAGTAGAAACTTATTCGCCACAATTGTTATTGAGAGGAGAAGTGAAAGAAAGCGGAGAATTGGAGATTCCAATACCGGCAAATTTTAATTCTTTACTTTATTTGCTTGATGGAGAAATAGTTGCTAACGAACAAAAAATGAAAGCCAAAGACATGGCAGTTTACGAATTGGAAGAAGGAAGTATTTCTTTCAAAGCAAATAAAGATACTCGTTTCATGATTTTATCAGGAGAACCAATTGGCGAAAAAATTGCTCAGTATGGTCCTTTTGTAATGAACAACCAAACAGAAATTATGCAAGCCCTAAGAGATTCTCAAATGGGAAAAATGGGAGTGCTTATTGAAGAGTTTGATTGATAATTTTTGCCCTTCTCTAAATCCTATTGAAAAATGGAAGTGTAGAGGTATGAATTTGAAATAGCTCTCAGGTATTTAAATATCACTCTTTAATCCTTCTGCTAACAACCCTAGAAATAAGTTAATACAGTTGTTAATTAACAACTGTATTAACTTATTAGATTCAATCTGTTATGAGATAGCTTTTATTAATTTTAATTCAACTACCTCGTCAAGGCAAATACTATATCCTCCTGCGTTAGCTTCTTTAACTATTTTTTCAAAGTTTTTTTTCTTTTGAGTTAATTCAATGATTTTATCGTCCAAAACTTGTTGATTTACGGTATGGTCTTGCTCCCAGTTGCGCATGTACTGAAGTTTATATTCGTTTATATTTTTATTTATAATTGAGGTAAGAATAGTCTTTGCCTCATTTGGGTTATATACACCACTTATTAAATTTGATTTGTTCAATTGTTTAATTGAGTTCATAATGTTTTGTTTT
>TARA_B110000259_G_scaffold188462_1_pt1 | contig 18548 bp, 3 predicted proteins | sample TARA_B110000259 | Tara Oceans TARA_B110000259 (sample SAMEA4397649) | marine metagenome | biome: Polar Biome; feature: [SRF] surface water layer (ENVO:00010504); material: water (ENVO:00002006), including particulate matter (ENVO:01000060) such as... | depth 5 m | reverse complement strand
CTTCAATATTTTTTATAATAACAAATTTATTTATTCCATTATATACCAATGAAATTATATATTTTAATTCTAATATAATAGAAAAAATTACATTAAATTATAAAATAGATAATAATAAAAAAGAATTATTTTTAAATTTTACTGATAATTTAATTGAAAAAAATAAAGATATTATAACAAAAATAGAAAATGAAAGAATTAAAAATGAAAATATTGATAATTATACTTTAGATGCCTATAATATAGATAATGAATATAGTGATGATGATTCTTTGGAAAATGATTAAATTTTTAAAATTGATAATTTTTTATCCCAATTTTTAAGATATATATCATCTTTAGATATTTCTTTCCCATAACAATTTGTTAATAATCTTTTATTTGATTTAATTTTAGTTATCATATTTTCATATAAATTTATATATTGTTGTGTATCTTCTAAAACAGTATTATGTCTATATTCTAAATATTTAGCAATTAAATAAGTTAAATAATAACTATACATAAAACATAATATAGTATCTATACTACCAACAGTATATCCTTTTATTTTTTGTATTGAAAAACAATTATTTGATACATTAATAATAGAAATTAAACTAACTCTTTTTTTTGTTGATATATCTTCTAGAACAACTCTATATCTAGTTTCTAATATATCAACACTACTTATGGTATATGTTTTATCTTGTTTTAAAATTTTATATTTTTTTTTATCAATTGTATCATTGATAATTTTAATAATATCATTACATGTTTTCTTATATTTTTTAGTTAATATAACTAATACATTTGAATAAGTATTAATTCTACAACAATTTTTATCTGTAATGTTATTAATTAATTTTATAGCATAATTATCTATAATTGGACAATTGTGTTTTTTTATATAAAATAATAATTGATTAATGCAATTATTCCATTCATTTGGTATCTTTAAATAAGTATTATCATTTATATTTAATTTACAATTACTTCGTAATTGATTTAATTTTTTTGTAAAATAAACATTATCTAATATATTTGATCTATAAAAAATTTTTTCCCATCTATAATATGAACCTTCTGGTCTTGCAAGTTCATAGTGCATATTTCTTTTCATTAAATACAATGGAATTATATTAAAAGAATCTTCATAATGGATTAATAAATCATTATGTTTTTCGTAATTATGAATTTTTAGAAATATATCAAAAATTTTTTTATCTAATTGAGTAATATCTAATACATTTAAAGTTCCAACATATAATTTATAAGTATTTTCATGTTTTGCAAGTTTAACTTTTATTAATTTATATTTCATTTTTTTCAATTTTTTTGCTAATAGTATAGCATCTATTTTTGCAGAATAAGAATAACAATCAAAATCCGCACAGGTATAGTCTCTATATATTTTTTTATTTATTGGTAAAATTAAATTAAGAGCATAACCTCCGTATAATATTAATTTTTTAGTTTTTATAAATTGTTCTACGATTTCAAATATTTTTTTATTATTTATAACTTCTTTTTTTAAATTATTTATTTCAATATTATCAACAATATTTTTGATAGTATTACTCATTCTTAATAATATTAATTATTAAAAATATTTGTTGTATCTATATTATATTTAGTCGACAATAATAAGTTTGTATTAATATTTTTTAAAGGCTTTAATAATATTTCTTTTAAACTATCCGTTATAAATGGTTCGATTATATGCCCATTTTCTTTATTAAATTCATCTATATCTTGTTCATATGCATTTAATTTTTTATCTAATTCGCTTTCATCGGTTTGTGTCGAATTATTAAATGCTTCATCTAAACTATCTGTATTAAAATTTAAATTATCTAAACTAATGTCTGTATCTACTTTTAAATCATCATAATTATGATCAGTTGTTTTGATAGTATCGTATTTATTTATTTCTCCAACATTCTCTTTATTATCTAATTTATGATATTTATCATATCTTACAATATCATTTGCCTTATCTTTTAAATCTTTTGTTGTAAAATATTTATCATATATCATTTCAATATTATTTTCATTAATATCTTTATTCATTCCAATATCATCTTTAAAATCATTAAATTTACTATTAACATATAAAGCTCTTAACATATATTCGTTATAACCTAATTTAAATTTATATACAGATGTAACTGGTTTTAATAAATAATTAGGCATTTCTTCGTTCAATTCTTTGTAATAATTATCAGCAATAGTATTGTGTAAATCATTCATTTGCGAATTATATACTAATAATCTATTAGTATCATTATTTTGCATTGATATAACTGTTTTATATTCATCACTAGTAATAATCATTTTTCTAATATCATTTATTGTAATCCTATAATTCTTAATTTTGATTTTTAATTCATTGATTTCTCTAGATGTTGGTTGTCTATATAGTAATTCTTTATATGTTGTTATTATTTTATATTCAATTTCATTATCCATTCCAAATTTATCTCTATTAAATTCCGGAATAATGGTATGATAAGGTAAATAAGAATCACTAATAGGATCGTTAAATTTTAATTTATTATTATTTTGTTTAGTTGTCATTATATCTTTTTCTCTTATCTCTAATTCATATATATTTTTTTTAAATTCAACACGTTCAGCAATTATTTTTTCTTTTTCAAGTTTATTTTGTTTAATTCTATTTTTAAATTTTAATTTTTTAAGAGATTCTTCTTTCTTATATTCATCGTTCAAATTTCTATCTGTTATTGAATAATAATTTACAAGATTATCACCTATATTTTCTTGAAAATTGTCTAGTTCTCTATCATCATTCTCATTTTTACTACTTATTAATATAACTATTCCAGGACTACCTCTAGATGATATATTTTTAAATTTTTTTGATAAATCGGTTGTATTTGTTATTAGTATACTACCATCTGCACCCTTACCTACTATATTAATATTTTTATTGATATAATTTTCATATTTATTTGTAAAATCAGCCTCATTTTCATTATTTAATTGTCCATAATATCCACCATTACCTCCAATACTAACTACAAAATTATTATCATATTCGTATATATTATCAATTTTACTACCAACCCCCCCATATCCAATATTTTCACTTGTTGGAGTTAAACCTTCGTATATTTCCTCTATATTATCATATAAATTATATTTTTCTAAATTAAATCCTGACCCACCACCACCACCTCCATATAAATTATTATTGATAAATAATGACGAACCACCATTTCCACTAATACCATTACCCAATCCTCCAATAGCATTTTTTTTACCTGCACCACCCCCTCCCCCACTTGAAAATTTTGCATCTCCAATTATACCAAATATAGGAGTATTGGTATGTGCGGTATTAAATCCACCACCACCACCTCCTCCCGCAACAATTATTCTATTGAATTTTATATCATTGTTTTTTTCTATAGATGAATTAAAACCTTGTTTACCATTACTATCACTTTCTATTACACCGGAAATACCTCCAGAACCAACTGTAATATCATATGTACCTTTTGTAAATTTGACATTATTATAATATTTTGCATCACCCGCGCCTCCTCCACCACCACCATAACCTCCTCCACCTCCACCACCAACAATTAGAACATCTACATATTTATCTTCATCAAAATTAATTTTATAAATTTTTCTATCTGATGTATTATCTCCGTTAAATATTAATTTATTACTATCATCTATATTGCTAATAAATTTAGTTTTATTAAATTTACTATATTCTGAATTAAAATTATCAATTTTATTCCATTTATTTTCTCTAAAAATAAATATAGATTTATTATTTGATATAATTATTGAATTTTCGTGAGAAGAGTTTTGTTTTTTATGTATACCAATATAATTAATATATTTTATATGTTCTTTAGGATATTCTAATTTTTTAATTTCTTTATCATACATATTTAAATTATTATCAAATGTTATTATATTAATTACATTATCTGTACTAACAACATATAAATCATAATATGTTGCCTTATCTTCCTCATTCAGTAAAATAAAATTATAATCTAAATCAAATAATTTTATTGTTTCATCGCTATTGTAATTATATATTTCATTTATTGAATGTGTTATATTAATTTTATAACTATTTATTAAATTTTTTTCAACTATTACTTTTTTCGGTTGTAATGAATAACTATTTAATAATGTAGTATTGGTAATAGTATTTGTATTATTTAAATCAATCATAATTACATTCTTTTTATCTTTTAATATTCCAATTAAGAAAGATTTATTATTTAATAAATTAGTATAATATTTTAAATCAATAATATATGTATTATTGATTTGTGTTAAATCATAATAAAATTCATTCCCCATTTTATTAAATACAATAACTTCATAATTTTCTAATTGTAATTCAGTAAAATTTTTAATAAAAACTATATAATTTTCATTATTTTTATCATTAATAATTTTATTTATTTTTCTATGTTTTACAAAATTTTCATTACTATTTTCAAATAAATAATATTTAAGTAAATTAGATTTAAAAACAAATTCTTTATCAATATTTACATCAAAATCGTCATTTTCATTAGATAATAGAATATCTTGTATTGTAGTTTCAGAACGATATATTTTATTATCTAATCTTAATATATTATCTTTACCGAAAGTTGTAAAGGTTATTTTATTTGGAATTTCTTTTCCATTTGATAATGTTGTTTCTATTACAATATTATCTATAATATATTTATTTAAATTTAATTTATCTATATTTTCTTTATCAATTTCACAATATTCTGAATATTTATTTATTAATTCATTTGTTGTATTATAATTTTCATCAAAATTTAACTTGTTCCAATTATTTGATTTATTGTTTGTATAATATATAGATGTATTCCCGGATATTTTTGATTTAGTTGCTATAAAACCATAATTATAATCATTTGTATAACTAATTGCAGTAATATCAATTTCTTCTAATATATTTATCCTACTTTTTGATAAACCACCTGTTGTTTGTAGTATAAATATGTCATTGTTATTTGTAATATAATATATTGATTTATTATTGTTAATTACAGAATAATTAATATCAATAATCTTAATATCACAATCGTTATTATTACATTTAAAATTATGTAATTCGTTTTTTATATCTAATATATTGAAAGTATTATCAACCAATTGAGAAAAATTTTCTTTTTTATTATTAAATATCATATAAGAAATTATTCCAATTATTAATATAATTAGTAATATATTAATATATTTCATACTTAATATATTAATAGAAATTATATGAAAAAAATATGCATTATAGGAAATAATTTAATAAGTTTATATAATGCACTCAAATACAATGAAACTAATATAGAAATTCATATTTATGAAAAAAAAAAAGAAATTGAATATATTAATACAAATGATAATTATATATTTAGTTTATTAAATGATAATCATAAATCATATATTAATTTATTAAAAAAATTTAATATTAAATATGATAAAATAAATTTAGAATATAATGAAAAATTATATAATATTATTAATAATGTTATTGAAAAAAGTAAATTAATTCCAAATAATATATCAAATTCATATTCATTTATAGAATTGTGTAAAAATTTTTTATCAAATAATGATTTTGAATATATTAATAATATAGCAAATAATAATAATATATTGAATTATATAAATGGTAATGATTTTGCTAGTATTATTAATTGTGATTTAAATAAAAAAATAAATTATTATTATGTAAAAGAAATAGATATAAATAAATTAATAAATAAAATTTTGTTAGAATTAAAAAAAAATAAAAATATAAGTTTTTTCTATAATTACAAAATAAAGAAAATTAATTATAATAATGATAATAATTTCATAATAAATGACAATACTAATTATAAATATAACTATATTATATCAACTATTTCAAAAAAAAATTTAATAGAATTAAATATATGGAATCAAAATCAAATTAGGAATTTAAATTCGGTTTTAAATATTAATATGTATAATCTAAAAGAACTGATAGATATTTTAATTAAATTAGATAATTCTACAATTATTAATAATTATGAATATAATACAAAAGAATTATTACTAAATAACTTACAATTTATATATCCACAATTAAAAAATAAAAATAAAAAAATTTCAATTTGGAAAACATATGAAAATATGATTGATAATAATAATATTCATGGTAAAATAATGTTTAGAGAAAAAATAAAATTTTTATATAATAATAAATTTTATTTATGTAATTTAGGTTATTCTAATAGTAATATATTTATTAATTATGTATTAGATAATGTTGATAAAACAAATTTTATAAAAAAAAAAAAATAATAATTTTTATAATATATATTTTAATAATATATATATGATATATGAGATACTTTACCGGATGATATTATTGATTATTTTTATAGTAAAATATTTAAAAAAAAAATAAAAGATATATATATAGTTTTTTAATATATTAAAAAAATTAACTATTAATTCTAAAATTGAATTCTTATTTTATATTGATGATTATACTATTAATTCTAAAATATGTAATAAATATTATATCAAAAATAAAATTATTAGCGTTATTGATAATTTTATTTATAAATAATGTTATACTAATATAGAATTATCTATATATAAAATGAGTTGCAATAACATTGAAGATATTTCTGTAAATATGTGTAATAAGATTTGTAATGATAATATACCCGCATCTAATACTGTTAAATTAACTAGTTGTAAAACTAAATGTAATCAAAAAATTATTGGAGAATTGAATCCGTTAGATATTACAAACAACTTCATTTTCTTAAATAGTGCTGATGTTGCAGAAAATGCTTTGGAAAAGGCAGGAGAACAATCTCAAGAACTATATAAACAAAAACATGAAATGATGAATAGTCTAATCGCCAATATGGAAACAGAAATGAGAATAAATAACGCTAGTTGTGGAATTAGAATTGGTGTAAAATGGAAAAAAATTATAAATGGAAATACTAATGAATTTATAGATGATAATTACATAAAAAAATTTAAAAAATATTCAGCATTTGGTCTAAAATGGAAAAATGTTGGTACTACAGAACCAAATAATAAATATATTAAATTAGTAAAAGGTACTACAATATCTAATGATTCATATGATTATTTACATGATGCTTTAATAAACGGTAAAAACACTCAAAATAATATAATATTAAATAAAAAAGCATTAATTGATAATAATTTATTTCAAGATGATGATACAAAGGATTTGAAAATATATCCGAATTCGTATATTAAATTATCAGATAATAGTTATTGTCAAGTTTATACTTATGATACATCTATCATTCATGAAGACCTAAAATCTATTTTCAATCATAGAGATGATTTTATTGATTTAACATTTAATGATCATTTTAAAAATGCTTTTCATGATATTACTATTGACGACTTTGTCATGAATAATAGTGGTGATATATATATACCAGCTATTGGATGCGCCGATTTTAACAATAAATCATGTAATGATATTGAAGATGTATTATCTGCAAATGAAAATTGTATGGTTGATAATAAAGATAATGATTACATTAAAAGAAAAGATACTATTCCATATTTATTTCACAATGACGCTGGAATTCAATGTATGACTAAGGCTTTGAATTTTGATAATAAAAATGAATTATTTGATATTATTAATTTAATTACAAATGATCAATTCATAAATCGAGAATTAAATGAAATGATGGGAAAATATGATGCAGATAGATATGAAAATATAAAAACTAGAATTAATGATATTTTAACAGATGAATATTCGCAATATTTTTCTACAAATGATTTTCTAAATTTATTTGATTATAATATACAATATTGGATTACTATAAATGATGCAATATTTAGTGAACGCTCTTATCGTTATAATAGAGCGAATACAGACACTGGTAAAAATATTGGACAAGCAACAGGTACATATGATGTTAGATATGGGGAGGGAGAGGAAGTTTTACAAGAATCTCCAAAAGAAAAAAAATATAATGAAATTGCTAAGATACTTTCTAATCGAATACCGGCATTTCCATCAAGTAATCATTTAATACAATTACATGATATTGATGTTGAGAGGATAAGAACTTTATTTAAACCTGAAACAACATCAGAAAATAGAGAATTAGAATCCCTATTATGGACACCTGATTATTTTAATATAATAGATGCTGATGGAAATAGTACCAAAGTTATTTTATATACACCACTTTATGAACATTATGATAACAGAAACGATATATATTATAATAGTCACTTAAATTCTCATGATGGCTCTTCTAAAAGTGGTGTAGATTTCTATAAGCATCTAAAAGATGGTCAAAAAGAAATTACAGTAAAAAATCAAGATGATGATTATATTGATTATGGTCAAATTGGATATGATGAAGAGTTTTATAATAATGTAATATTATCAGATAATTATATTACAAAAACTGAGTGCGAAACTATAAAATTAAATGTTGAAAATACATCAAATACTATTTTTTTAAAGGAAAATATTGAAAATAGACATAATTTAGATAATTATAGATTAAATGATACTTATTTTAATAATGTAAACGATGAATTAACTCAATATAATACAAATATTGAAAATTTAAATAGATGTGTTGAAAATTCTAAAACAATGATAAATTTAGATACTTATAAAAAAACAAAAGAATATGATAATATAAATCAAAATATTAGAAATAATGCTGAAATAAATAAAAATTATAATATTTATTTATCAAAAGTAAATAAATATGAGGGTATTCAAACTGATTGTAAATTTTTATCAGAATATAATAATAAAGATACTTGTGGTATATCAGGTGAAACAACTGAAATGTGTTTATCAGATGATTTTATATCTGATACACAATATGATACTAAAATACAATCTAAAAAAGATTCTCTCAAATCATATATATTTAATAGACAAAAAAATTATTATGTTGGAAAAAATACACTAAACCCGAATACATGGCAAATTACAACAGACTATCCAAATATTGGATTAGAATTAGTTAATACAGATTTAACTGTATTACTCGATACTAAATCTATAACAGCAACTGATAATATAATAACTTTAAGTGTTGATGAATTATTACCGTTTTCTAATTCGAAAATTGATAATAATACGTATGTTAGTTCATCTACTACTCCTGATCGTTATTATACTGTAAATTTACAACAAGAAATTTGTAATCAACCAAATGATTATGTATTGCAAAATAGTAAATCTATATGTGGTGGAGATAAACAATGTGCTTATGAAAATGAATATATTGATAGTATTAGTGAAATAAAACAATATGATGATAATTTATGTACAAACAAGTATAATTATTTAGAGGAATGTTATAATCAAGATCCTGATTTTACTATGGGAAAACAAGTAGATTATAGTGTGTGTAGAGATGATCAACAAAAAGAACCGCAAATTATTGATTGCCCCCAAACAGATGATCTACAATGCCAATCTGGTTCATATATAACTTATAAAATAGAAAATGGTAGATATACTTGTGAAAAAGTGTGTGGTAGTTGCGTAACTAATACTACTTTAAATGTTTCTGACACTAAATGTCATGCTAATAGTGGATATTATTATGACTATGACTATGACGAATTAGAATCAACAAATCCACCTATACCAGAACAATGTCAACAAGGTTATTTTATTGATTTTACTGGTGCAAAAACTATATCAGAATGCAATCAATGTATTTCTGAATGTGATAGTTCTCATTATGAAACTGTTGATTGTACATTCTCTACTAATAGAGTATGTACACCATTACCTGTTAATTCAACTAAAAATCAAAATGGTATAGATTTCGTTTGCGACGAAAACTATTTTAAAAGAGGTGACGAATGTGTTGCGTGTCCAAATGAAACTACATCAGATCCAGGAAGTACATCTATTTTACAATGTAGAGCAAATGCTGGTTTTTATTTTAATCCACAATCGTTAGCAGATGATGAAACTTCGCCTATACCAGTTAGTGCAGAACAATGTGACGATGGAACATATTGTGCTAGTGGTGCAACTAGTGAAACATCATGTCCTACTAATACAACTTCTGTTGCTGGATCCAGCGATATATCACAATGTCATGCTCTTCCTGGATTTTATTATAATAATGACTTACATAATGTAGGACAATCCTGTTTACCAGGTCATTATTGTCTTGGTGGTCCGGGTTCTACTACACAAAATCCTTGTCCTGCAAATACTTATAATTCTTTATCTGAACAAACTGATGTAAATTCTTGTAATCCATGTGAATATGAAACTTTTTCAAAAGAAGGAAGTGAAGCATGTACTGCTTGTCCTACAATACCTATAGTGGAGGCAGATAGAACTGCTATTAGAAATTATAAATATTATGAGTATCAAGTACCTGGATGTTCTACTATAACAACAGGAACATGTAGTAATCAACAATTATCAACAGAATCATTAAATGATGATGATTGTCCAACTACAACAACAATTACTGATGCAGATGATAGAACTATAACAAAAAAACAATTTTATGGATATACTGGTGTTGTTCAACGGGATACTATAACTGGAAAACCAATATTATTTCCAGATGATACAATAAAAGACAAAGAAGAATCCCAAGAAGAACTAACTAGAAAATTAAAATTTGAAGATCCTGATATGGGTTTTGAATACAGTTTAGGAACTCATGTTGACCTTAAATGTGAAAAAACATGCCAATCTTGTTTTCCAAATGAAAAATTTGTAGAGAATTTAAGTGCATGCGAACCATGTGAAGATAATAAAGTTGCTGGTACTGATGGACTTAGTTGTATTCCGTGTCATGAAAGAGATGCAAATACTATTTATGATGCTGAATTGGGAGACTGTACATTATGTAATGACTATCAATTACCAAATTTTGAATCAAATACATGCGAGAATCCACAACCTGGTTATTATGTAGTATGTGATGGTGATGCAGATGCTTGTAATGAAAAAGAAGCTACTGTAAATCATATAGTATTAGGGCAAATAAATAAAGTAGATTGGATAGAAAATATAAAATCAATTATATTTGACTATGAAGATCAAACACCTGGCGAAATAACAAATAATATAAATATAATTTTTAGAAAAGATTCTTGGAATGAAGATAAAATTTTAAATTTAACTAAAAACCCAACTATTATGAATAATAAATATTATAATGATATATCAAAAAAAATTATAATATTTGAAAATAATACTCAAAGCACTGATTATTTAATTAAATTTATGGAGTCTATTTATATTAGTAATAATACACACCACAGTTCTTTACCTAATAAATTAATTTTACAAACAGAAAATGATAGTTACTATTTACTTACACATAGAATGCAAGAAGATATAACTAATAGATATTCTACAGCAGCTATATGGGATCATGGCCAAGGAGAGGGTGAGTCTTATTTAATATTTGATATGTTCTTAAATATAACTAATGAACAATATTTATGCCCTGATAATACTTATATCGATGATGGTACTGAAGCAAGTGGTTCTTCAAGAGGCACTAATAGGAATATTTGTAAATTTTATGATTCAGGATATTATAGAGATATTTACTCAAGTTCTGGTGCAAGTTCCACTGAGGCATCTTCTGCATCAACCGAAGAAACATTTACAAATTATGAAAATTTTGAATCAAGAACGCAAACAACATGTTTAAAAGATTTTACTCTTGAAAATAAAGCAACAATTGATATAACTGATTCTAAATTGGGTGCTCAAGCAGGCGGAGACTATGCAGGTTGTGTATACAAATGTACTACAGATGGTCATTATTATAATGAAGGTACTCCAGGACTGGCAGATAATAAATGTGAACCATGTCCAATTGGATATAAATGTGATAATCTTCAAAATAGAACAGCTTGTATTGGTCAAGAATATCAAAATGAAACTGGACAAACTGAATGTAAAACAATTCCAACAGATGGAACTGCCATTCCACATAGTGAAGGACTAGCAAATATTGGTTTTAGCGTTCCAGCGGGTAAAAAATATAGTTATGATGATTATTACGATGATTATACTATCACTGATTGTTCTAAAAATACTTATAAAGATACGATATCTCATATAAATGACCAAGAAACTGAAAGAGAGATTGAATGCCTAGCCTGTCCATCAAATACTACTACTAAAGAGGTACTAGGTAGTACAGAATTAGCACAATGTATTCCAGATTTTGGTTATACTTTAGATACTACCGCTACAACCGAACGTTTAACTGAGGTATTAGAAGGATATGATGATTCAAGTGGTTCTATACAATGTGCATCTGGATATTATTTAGGAGATTTTGATGGTGAATGTGATACAAATCCTAATGAATGTACTGAATGTCTAGGTGAAAACGATAAAGCATGTATCCCTTGTCCGACTGGTTATACATGTGCAGGTGGTTCAGTTGATTGTAAAGAAACTCCAGCATTTCCTTTAATTAAACTCGGAAATATCGATAATGACCCTTTAACCGCCCCTATTTACACTATAGATGCATGTAGGCCAGGAATGAAATTAACAAGCAGAGAATGTAGCCCATGTCTATATACTGGCATGGAAACAAATAAGTATTGTTTTGATGGTACTCCAAGAGACCATATAAGTCCTTCTACTTATGATATAAAATTAAAAAATAACGATAATTTTACCGATATAAAATTAAAAAATAACGATAATTTTACCCCTGCTATTTACATTACTGCTGCAGATAATATAAACTATAATATTAATAATATAACACAAGATACTGGAGATCGTAATAATATTGTTTTTAGTTTTAAAAATAATTATATACCTTCTAATATTGAAAATTATCTTGAAGTGGATATTCGAAACTTGAAAGAGAATGATGTTCCATTATATCTATATGAACATGCTTCTGGTGAAAAAAATGCAAATCAAATATTAAATGCAAAAAATGTAACACAAGAGACAGGAGTATCTATAAATAATAATACAATTAATTTATTAAAAGAAGGATATATTAGTAATAAAGATTCTTCTAATTCTAATATTATTAGAAATATAATTGAAAGTAATAACTTAAAATTTACAGGTGATGGAAAAAATGCATTACTTGATATTATTATGTCATATAAAGATGATAGGGTGGGAGGGAGGATATCAGATGATATAAATTTAAGTTTTATATATGAATTTGAATATTATGATGGTACACAATTAAAAATACAATCATATGTATATAAAATATTACCATATCATTCACTATGCGATGCAGGTACTCACACTACAACAGGATTAATAGAAAGTTGTGAATACTGTCCTATAGGCACTTACAAAAATGACACTGATGCCACATTATGTCAAAATGCAACTGGCAATTATTATGTTGGTGTAAATGATCTATCAGCTTCTGGTCGTCCTAGTGGTTTAGGTGGCATAAGTAAATCAGAAATGCCAACTAGTGACGGATTTGAAATATTAACAACTACAGATGCAAATGGAGTTGTAGGAGGTAATTATGGTTATAAACTAAAAGGTGGTTATGGATATACTGCATCAAATGGATCAGAATGCGGAAATGAAAGTTTTAATGAAGAACAAATTTTAATTAATAATACTATTGATAATACAGCTATTGATTATCAATGTACTTCTTGTCCTCCCATCACTTCTGTTATACTCGCCAAGCAGACTGGGTTACAGAGACTTGAAACCAATTCACCAACTGCAAAAGACACAAAAGCATGTAATATTAAAGTATGTCATGCTAATTATACGAATATTGATAGCGTTAAAACGAATTTCTGTGAATTAGAAAAATGTCAAAAAGGATATTATTTTGATGGAACTAGTAATAGTTGTGAGAGGTGTCCAGAAGGACATTATTGTGACGGCGACCCGACAATATTACCAACTGCATCATCTCATCAAAAAAGAGAATGTCCTGAAAATACATATAATCCTACTCTTGGTATAGCAGAAGTAAGTAATTGTGAAGCATGTCCTTTAAATACATCTACAAATGGATCGTTAGGACAAACAGCACTTGGAAATTGTATTGCTGATTCAGGATATTATTTTGATTCCTTTAGTGAAGACACTGCAACACAATGCCCTACAAATACATCTACAGGTGATGCTACGGGATCAACATCTATCACAGACTGTATTTCAAATGCTGGGTGGTATTTTAATTCATCCACAGAAGACACCACAGCAACTAAATGTCCTATTGGAAAATATTGCCCTGTTAATACAGAAACTCCCGAAGACTGTCCCACTGATACAACTTCAGAAGAAGGTTCTAGTAATTTTAGAGACTGTCGTGCAGTTCCAGGTTGGTATTACCCATGGAATTCTCCTGCTACTGATGTAGATACATTAGCAAAGGAATGTCCAGAAAAAACTTATTGTGAGGGTGCCAATGAATCAGCGGTTGATTGTCCTTTAAATACTAATACTGGTGGGGGAGGACTAAAAACACAAAAATCTGAATGTGTAGCGGTTCCTGGTTACTATTATGATATTACTGATACAACACACGAAGATGCTCGAGCATGTCCAGCAGGTACATATAATCCTAATAATAGTGCTACTTCGGTCGATGGTTGTATTAAATGCCCAGAAAACACATATTCAGTTAATACAGCAAGGACAGCAAATGTATATTGTTTAACTTGTCCTGATAACTCAAAAACAACATACGAGGATGCTGGTAATCCAGTACAAGCAGGGGTAGAAACAACAGGTAAATCCCTACTAGCTGATTGTAAACCTGGAAAAATGTATAAACGCACTGATTCAAATACAAATAATGATCCTTTGAATGAAATAATATTAAAACCCGGGCATACTAAAAGTGAAACGGGAGGATACACATGTGATGAAGGATACTATTTTAATGTTGAAAATGGAGAGTGTGAAACATGTCACATTAGGCATTATTGTCCTGGAGGTCCCGCAGTGTCTGGTGGCGCAATTACACTAGAGTGTCCTACTTTTTCAACAAGTCCTGCTAGAAGTTCCGTAATTGATAATTGTTTTGCAATGACTGGTTATAAACAAGTTGGAGATACAAATGTATTTGTAGAAAATGAAGGTGTTAAAACAGACTCTAATGGTGTAGTATTTAAAGAGGGTTCAATAACATTGGTACAGTGCGAACCAGGATATGAAGGGAAGACAGATTCTGATCTAGAGTGTCAACCGTGTGTTGATCGTTCTACTTTTAGTACAGATGGTAATGATTGTTCTTTATGCGGTACTTCGAACGACTTACAACTTGTAATAAAAGAATGTGACCGTGTGACGAATGTTATAAGAATAGATAAAAGTCTTCTTCGAATAGAATCATTCGAAACTGATAATATTGTAACGGCTTTAGAGATCCCTGATTTAATAACTGCGCAACAACTTTATACTTATATTACCCCACAACAAAATACTTATCCTAATTATAAGTTTTTTGATACCACTACTGATGACTTATACTTTATTAAACTTCCTATAACTTATACCGACTTACCAGTCACTAACACAGCTAATATACATTCTAATGTGATAGATTCTGATATAATTGATAATGTTATTGTAAATAGTACAACCCCTACAAGCAGTTATCTTAAAATTATTAGTTTTATTAATAATACAAATACTGATGATACAACAGATATACTTGATTTATGCTACTTTCCGTATAATGGAGTAAATTATGATGTATTATTATTATTACCAAAATGTGGTTGTATTCCGGGGACTTCAGGTGATCATTGTCATTTATGTCCAACAGAGGAGGGGACGGGTCGTGAAACATTTCAACCAGATCATAATCAAACTACATGTATATCTGTACCCACAACTATTCTAGACGATTCGTATTCTTTTATTAAAGACGAAACTTATAATATTGGTGTTAATCTTAATGCGGGATGGGCATTGAATGCATTAGGTGCATCATCATTATGTGCTGAAGATACATATTATGCTTCTAGTACAGACATTACAAACCACATTGTTAGTGGTAGTGGTGATTATACTCCAATAAATTGTGTTGGTTGTCCCACTGGTAGTGGCACACAAGACAGAGACTCTGTTACTGGAGCTACAAATATTTCAGATTGTACTGTTAAATTTGGTTATACGAAGACGTCGGCAGGTACAGTTAATACACTGCCGATTTACGGATATAACACAGGATATGGGGATGATGTTCCCGCAGATGGCATCATTGATTGTCTACCTGGTTATTATTTCGATGGTACTAATGGTACTTGTATGGAATGTCCCGAAGGGCATTATTGTACGGGTGGTGTTGCATCAAATAGTGGCGCCACGGCAACACCATGTCCTATTGGAACATATAAAGACACTCTAGGCGGTAGTGTCGAAACTGATTGTAAGCTTATTGATAGAAATGATGATGGTCGTGGATATTATGGGACGATGGAGGGAATCGAGACAAAAAGTGATGAATCTTTCAAACAATGTCCAGAACATACTACTATAAACACTACTTCCGAACGCAATAGTATCTACAATTGTCAAGCAGATGCTAAATACCAAGTGATAGAGACGAGTGACCCTAATACAGGTCAATTGGCTTTGAATGTGACTTTACTACCCCAATATTATTACAATCCGGACGATGAAAGTATTACATGTCGTCCTGGTACTCTTTCTACTGACGACGGATTATGTACAAATCCAGATTCTGAATTTGATTATAATTATAAGCCAGACAGGTTACATTATTTATCTGGGTCTAGTAACGATGTAGATACTTGTACTGGAATCAAACAAGGTGAAATAGAATTATCACAATGTGATGCTTTTAAAAATAGATTTTCAGCTAATATTCCTAATTTTAGGGGAATTACTGGAGGATCTGGTGGCACAAAGGTTCTTACATGTAATAAAGGATTTTCACCTGTGTTCTTGGATCACTCTTCTTCTGAAGAAATTGACAACTATATTGACAAATATAATGAATATTATTTATACGAGTTTGATGCGAAGATTCTAAATGATTTGGAAACGGATGATTATGTTGGAATTAATGCAAATTTTCATTTTAATCAAAACAGCTATCTAACAGATGCACTGAACATTATTATTGATAGTAAAGAGCCAAACTTAAAAATTCAAACTGATGTTTTGGCTTGGTTTAAATTTTGGGTTAAACAATATATTGTAGAGAAAGGCAATAATAAAGATTATAAATTACAATTTTATAAAGATGTAAATGTATATAAAAATGATAGGCAAGACCCTATAGTCACTATGAGATATATATATGGAATATTACCAATATGTGTTCCGTGTCCTGATGGATACACTAACACTGGGAGTTGGGGTGATGCATGTGCACCCTGTCCATCTGGGACTATTCAAGGTACGAAAAATCAAGACAGAGTATGTAATAATTGTACAGGAAATACTTATCAGGACGAGGTGGGTAAAACAGTATGTAAACAATTGCCATCATCAGTTGCGGGTGATAGATTTGGTTATACAAAGGTATTTAATGAGGATCTCGATCCCAAAGGTGGTATAAAGGATTATAACATTAATTCAGGATATATGTGGGATGAAACCAACGGTGTTAATGAATGTCCTAAAAATACAAAGACACAGGATTACGGTGTGACTGGTAGAATTAAAAGTGAAGCACTTCTCGAAAATTGTGAAGAATGTCCTGTTAATCAGTATCAGGAGCCTTTGAACAAAATCTCATGCATTTCTTGTCCAGATGTAGGTAACACTCCAGGAACAGGAACAGCATATTACTTTAACACAGATACACAGAGTTGTACTCTATGTGGCACAGACGATTACTTTGATAGAAGCAGCGCAGAAACAGGTCTAGGTATTAACAAATGGGAATTAAAACCATCTATTTTAGCTGATGACCCTGAATATATGTATTGTAGGGCTGCTAATGACGGATGCCAGGGTCCATTATATACATATGATGAAAATAATAAAATGTGTAAATTAAATCAATGCGCTGCTGGTCAATATTTTAATGGAGATACTATGACGTGCCAGGATTGTCCTCAAGGATACTATTGTCCAAGTGATGCAACTCAAATTCGGCAAGTCTCGGGAGCTTGGGAACCTGCACCAACCGCATGCGCACCAGGAACATACCAGCAAAATACTGGTCAAGGCTCATGTGAATCTTGTCCGACAAAAACTAATACCACAGCAGAAGGAAGTACTAATGAGACTGATTGTGTCCCAGATCCTGGATATTATGGTCAAGAGGGCGGTCCAGCAATCGCGTGTGGGAATGGAAAATACAAATCAAGTGCTGGTGCAGGCCCTGCAAACTCGTGCTCATCTTGCCCGACAAACACTTCACACACATTGATAGGAAGAATTAATAACAATGATTGTGTTCCGAATGCTGGATATTATGGTCAAGGCGGGGGCGGTGCAGCAACCGCATGCGCACAAGGAAAATACAGCATGGGTACTGGTAATACTATATGCAGTCCTTGCCCATGGGGCACTAATACCACATCATCAGGAAGTA
>TARA_B110000259_G_scaffold139224_1_pt1 | contig 18572 bp, 10 predicted proteins | sample TARA_B110000259 | Tara Oceans TARA_B110000259 (sample SAMEA4397649) | marine metagenome | biome: Polar Biome; feature: [SRF] surface water layer (ENVO:00010504); material: water (ENVO:00002006), including particulate matter (ENVO:01000060) such as... | depth 5 m | reverse complement strand
TGAGTTATGGATGCTGTTATTATTGGTAATTCAATTACCCCCTCTTTATCAGGACTTCCTCTTTCAACACCAAAACCATCCGATCCGGTACTAACATTAAATAGAGTTGAATTGAAGGTTTTTGTTGGAGTATCACCTAAAGGTAAAACTGGATTACCTATCCCCATTGCTATATTATAATACGTAATTTCTTTACCATTTTGATATGTATCTGTTTTACTTGAACCTTGAGATGACATATCATATTCTATAAATGATGATGTAATGCTTGATATTTGTTCTGCGTTTCCAGCAATAGGTATTACCTCTGCAAACGTGTTTGCTGATGTTTGAGAATACAATAATGGTATAGCTTGTTTTCCTACTTTAAATGTTGTTTGAAACCCATTTAAGGCATCAAATTGTGTTGAACCCGATATTTGGTTAATACCTACTTGTCCTAAACCACCATTATCCCATGTACCTAATACATCATAAGCTGTATATGGTGAAATTAATGGGTTTAAAGCATCACCACCACCATTAATCATGTATAATATGTTAAACTGAGTTTTACTGTTAACTACTGGATATGGGTCTGTTACCTGATCACAATATGCTAAATAAGCTCTTTTATATTCTATTACTGGTGATTTACCATATCCACCTTCTAAACCAACTATCGAGTTATAAAAATAAGCTGATGATTGTGCTCCTTTATATCTAGGATTATTCCATGTTTCTGTTTCGTAGTTAGAAGCGGGTACTGTTGATTTTGCAGCACTTCCAGATAATATTAATTGGAAATTACTTGGATCATAAGGATCATTATTATATTCAACTAATTGTATCCTGTTGTTATTTCTTTCTTGTACTACATTATTTAATGTCGGTTGGCAATCTGGAGCATTTGAAAAACCTCCTGTGCCTCTAAACGAATTATCTATAAATGTAGGTACTCTACCATCTCCACCTTCTAATTCTGCTGCATTTTGAAATTCTAATTGATACTCACTTACAATAAGTGAATTTTCAATAGATGCCGAGTTATATGAACCCGATTCTACAGATAAAGACATTTTAAGACAATCTTGAAATGATAAAGATGATGATGCTATTAAAAAACTAGTTGTAATAGCTAAACCTGATATGTGGATATCTGGTGATTTAAACATTTCCGTATGTAACGGAACGTCACCTTCTTCTGGTACACTGTTAGGGTAGTTACCCATGTATATGTTTATGGAAGCAGTAGGCCAAGTTGGTCCATCACCTGCTTCTCCTTCACCATAAAGTGGTGCATCTGGGGAGATTGAATATGTTGAATTTAGATTAGAAGACTTACCATTTGGATCCATATATTTAGGTGCATCCGCAGCATCACTACCTGTCCAGGCATTTAAAAACATTGAAGCTGTTACTGCAATATCTTCTGATGGTAATTGGTTAAAAATGTATAAACCATCTATTGAATTAGTTAATGAAGAAGATAATGATAAATAAATATCACTTATTCTTGTAGCATAAATGTCTCCTACTGGTGTACCTGAAGATGATGGATTTACTACATCCAATTGAAAGGTAGCACTATTATCATTGCCTGATGCTGATACTGTATTTGCTAATGCTGTAAATGTTATATTAAATCCTGGAGCACAATCCGAAAATCTTGGTACCCCCGTTGATCCGGTATATGTTACTCTAACATCTGTTGCGTTTCCAGTATTTACTGTTGCTTTATATTCTACATAATCCGCAATTTGTGTGTATAGTCCAAACTGACAAGACCCAGTTGCTGCTGTTCCATCACCTGATGTTGTATCAAAAGCACTAGAAGAGTAACTAAATACCCCGTTTTGCATCGGTGCTTGTGAGAAGAAAGGTGTAGTATTTGGAATTCCAAACATCGTTTGTGTAACAGTGGTAACCATCATAGGTCCATCCATCGACATTGAAATAGGTGTATTGTCTGCTGGGGGCCATGTTCCCGTTACTGTACCATTACTTACTGATATTCCCCAAGTTGGACTTGGATATGATATGTCTCCAACATCATATTCTACATAATTATTTGCACCACCGCCTTGTCTAGAAAATTTTATTTTACCTTTTGGTTTACCAAAGTGACCAGACTCGCTTACTGATTGAATCATTGCATTTTGCCTTCTACCAGCAGTAACTCTAATTAAGGTTGCCGAAGCAGGTGTTGCATTATTTGCATTAGCTAAATAACCAAAAGGTGGATTAGCATTTGTAGCATCAGACCAAGCTCCTTGAGTTGTTCTTAATTGCATATAATCATCATAACTTGATGTTTCACAAAATACATTCCAAGCTGAACCTACTACTGGAGGTGTTCCTAATGAACTATAATTAGTTTGTACCCAAGGTCTTACTTCTTGTGTACCACCAAATACTGTAACTGATCCAGAAGCTCTAGATTGAGAAACTAAAAATTGATTGTTTGGTTGATCTAAATTTCCAACTATAGATAATTGTTTTACATTATACTGGTTGCTAAAGATTGGTGGGAATGTATTATTTGTACCTTCTCCATAAACTCTCCCAAATGGTAACCATGGTTTAGATCCCACACCAGAACCCGTTTCGGTTAGCATATATAACTTGTAAGGTCGATGTAAATACGCGTTATATTGCGTGTGATTAGAATCTCCCGGACCAGCATTTGTAGGCGTATTTGATGGCGTTGTATTCGGCGGTTGTATGCCTCTATAAACCCATAATTCTTGATCATCTTCAATAGAAATCTCAAAACCTTCAATACCTTGATAACCAGCACTTGCTGAATTGTATACTACGTCACTTTTATAAGTTATAGCTTGACCTATAGATTTAATTTTAGCTATAGTGTTAGAATCTGTTAAAGGTACAGCTGCTTTACTTGATGTAAGAAGAGCATTCATACCAGCTACATTAGATATAGAATTACCAGCTGCGCCAGCTAGTATCTGATTTGTATCTTGTTTATAATAGTAATATACTTGCGGTTGAACGGCCATTAAATAGTGTGTTTATTGTTATAAATATAATCAGACAATTTCTGTATTCCAAGGGTATATTTACCTTCTTTTATCATTTTTTGAGCAAATTCAAAAGACTTAGTAGGTTTATCATTTTGTTGCTGATAAAGCCCAGGATATATCTCTGTTCCTCCATACTTTTTTAATGTATTTTTATCCCCTATTTGCTTTTCCACCTCATTAAAATTTCTTATTCGCCTAAAAGGTTCCCAAGTTAAATAAGGAAATACGATTTTATCTTGCCATACTATGTCTACTAGTAACCAATGTTTAAATCCTATTCTTATCCCTTCATCTAAAACGTGTTTTAAATCCGCAGGATATCTTGATTCACCTGTTAAAATAATATCCACATCCCATGTTTCTGTCCCTTCTAAAGCTCCCCCACATATCCAAACTTCATATTGATCTAGATGTTTAGTTTCTTTAAAACTATTCCACCATGTTGCTATAGCTTCATAGTTTGGTCTATCCCAAGGTCTTGATGTTATTTGCTCTCCTATTCTATAAAACGATTTTGTCATAATTATTTATTTTATGATGACCCATATCCACCACCTCCGCCTCCTTCGACTTTGTAGAATTGAGTTAATAATATGTCTATTATCACTTGTGATGGGTTAGATATATTTGAAAATGATATTACTGCTGTTCTTGTAAATGTATTTGCTGGATTACCACCTGTATACCCGGGTTGGGCTGTAAATTGTACAAAACCATCTCCAGTTTGGTTGCTATTTCTAAATGGTGATGTGTTTGTAATCCAACCTGAACCATCTAAGTATACTAATTCCCATCTCCAGATACCTGTATTTAGACTACAATTTACTTGTATTTGAGCACCTATAACCCCAGCATTTGGGATAAAACTAAATCCTGAGTCTGGTAGTAGGTCTACAATATTAACTCCTCCACCACCACTAGTTCCATTTGATGTTTGAGTTAATACATTATTTGTAGGTGCGGGTACACTGAATTCTTGGAATGATATTGGAATTCTTTCAGCTGATGCTGTTATTGATCCTGTATAAAATTGTAAATCTAATGGCCCATTACCTCCTAATATAGATGAGGCACTTAATATATATTGTGTTGAACCACCATTTCCTCCAGTATCACCTGCATTCATAAACCAAGGGTATGTACTTACTTGGTATGGGTTTTCTTCATCATTATTTGTTTCGTTTGAACCTGTATTAAAGTTATTTAAAGGGTCATAATAATACCCTAAATTTCCTGCTTCTGCTAAACCTCCATCATTTGTAATATCCCACCAGTTAGCGGTTGCCCATCCTCTAAAGAATGATTCAGTTGACCATAAAGATGTTGGTGAATCTGCTTCAGGTGGAAAATAACCTTGTGCTACTGATCTAGTAATTCCTGTTTCATGTGTTACATTTGGATCTTCTCCTGATGACGTTGCATAGTAAACAAATTTTCCACTTGCACTAAATGAGAAATCATAAAATAATTCATCGTATGATGTTACTGCTGTTGTAGAAGGTTCTTGATCTACAAATAATAATGCACTTTGATTTGTTTGAGTTTGCTGTAGTGAAGCATTTGATATGAAATAAGTTTCAAAACCTTCATCTATTAATTCATTTAAATAATTTGCTGCACCCGTTAAGGTATATGTTATATATCTTGAATCTTGAATAAATGCTAGTACATCTTCGCCATTAATGTCTTCATCAGACATTTTAATATATTTTACCTTATTTGTAGGTATAGGATTTAATTTTTCTGTTGGTAATGTAGCTACTAAATCTGCCGTTACACCCGTAAAACCGGCTGCGACTAATGTTGCGGCTGTAATTGTTATTGTTCTATCACCATTATATTTTTTCTGTACACCTGTAAATAAATCATCTGATCTAAGTGTTAGTGTAAGTGCTGATGATCCACCTCCAAAAGTACCAGCATTAAATGTTATAGTATCACCTACATCATATAAACTTCCTGTTACTGTTGCTTCTATAGACGAAATAGTTTGGGCAATTACTGTAGCATTAAACCTAACTGTTCCATCACCTGTTCCAGATGTTGTAGAAGCAGCTATATTAGTATAAGTATTATTTGTACCACTAGTTATATTTGTAGATATAGCTTGTGTTAAATTGGTTGTATTTGTTATTAATGAAGTTTCTACAAAATAAGCTTCATTTAATAAGGTTCCTTTAGTTCCGATTTCTATTACACCCCCTGATCCTTGTACTCCAGGCCCGGTATATGTAAAAGTATTAACTCTTTTGTTAGATATATTACTTACGGTTGCAACTGGTGTTGTTGAACGTGGTAGTATATTCTGCACTCCACTAGCAGGATATGAAACTATATCTGCCCAGAACCAGTTATTACCGGGTTGTGGTTGAAATGTAAAAGTATCCTTAAGGAAATTCTCTTCTGAAATTGTATTATCATTAAACCATTGGATAAAGAATGTGTAATCTATTCTACTATCTTGTCCGAAAAATGCTTTACATTTACTTTCTTCTAATATTCCTGGTACTATTGTGTTTATAAATTCACCATTATAAAATTCTCGTTGATCAAATCTATCATACGAAAACGGACCTTGTCCAAATTGGTTTGATGTAGATGACGTTATACTAGAACCCATAGGCATCCCAATACCTAAATTGGTTGAAAATGGTTCTTGGAATTTTTGTACAAATCCTGGATATTGATTAGCAAACTGTGAAGCTGATACTTCAGCACCTGTTTTACCACTATATGGTCCTTCACTAATCTCAAACATAGCAGTATAAGCTGCCATAGGGTTTGTTTCAAAGAAAGTAGGTACACCACTTAACATATATGGAATTTGTCGAGTAAATGTAGATGCATTGAAATTACCAGATCCAAACTGCATTGAAATTGCTGTTACATCTAAATCCCAATAACCCGTATTATCTAATGTTGATTGGTTAGCAAAAGTAACCTTTAAAATTAAATCTCTATCGAATGATGCCGGAAACCCTGCTGCTATAAGATCTGCAGAAGAGAATGTCATGGTGTCATCTATATTATAATCTAACCCTATACCATCTACTACACAAGCTACGGATGCATATGGGTTTCTACTAAATTGAATTGTTGTTATTGAAACTGTTGCTCCTGTACCATTACCACTTGTAGAAGTTGGTGGTAATACAAAGGTTTGTGCTGTTCCCGTTGCTAAACTTGAATTAGGTTGTTGAATTGATGCCAGTGGGGAACCATTTAATAGAGGAGGAGATATATAATTTAATCCTGTTACTCTATATTTTGCCCTTAAATCATTAGCATAATTATTTTTATCCGGGTTATATATTTTATTTACTAATTGTGTTAATTGTCCAAAATCGATTACTAAATCCGAAGCACCACTTGCAAGTGATTTACTAACGGTTGTTAGTGGATCATATATGTTTGGGCTATAATCTGAATGAGGTCTATTACCGTTTGATAATGAACTCATAAATATCTTAGTTGCTGTAGCTCCATCTTCACTATTAAAGGCAAAAAATGCTCCTGAAGCAGATGCTACGGAAGTGCTTGAAAGTGAACTTGTAAAATCATAAAAATAATTAAAGAAATCTGATGATTCACTTACTGGGGCAGCAAATATATTATTAAATGGTTCAAATACACCACCTGTACCCCCACTATATCTATAAATTGAGGAACCACTTGCAAAATTTTGCTGTGGGAAATCTGAATTTGGACTTAAAACCGGAGCTAAGTCTCTTTCTTCTACTATATAAACAACATCATTTGCTATAGATGTTGGTGAACCAGGTGTTACTTGTAATGATGGAGCAATTGAAGCTGATATTGATTGTGATGTAAATGTAAGAGTTTCTCCTACTTCGTATCTGCTACCAGTTAATATTACTTGGAATGATCTTACTTGAAGACCTCCACCTCCAACAGATCTTACTAATGGTATAAATGTAGCACCTTCTCCTGACATATTACTACTGGCCGTAATTGCTGTTGCTCCTCTACCAATACCTATATTTACAACTGTTTGACCAGATGTTGAAAATAAGGTATCATCGTTTATAAATGAATTTCCAGGGCGTTCTTGTGTTAAATGTACCTTATAATCCCTAGCAAATGACTTAACTGAACCTGAATAGGTTATGTCACCATAAGACATTGATGGGGGTGCTTGTACATTTCTTTCTAATAGATTTTGTTTAATTACTACACCTGAACTTAATGTTGTTCTAGCAGGTGTAAAATCTTCTATCATTTTAAATAATGAATTATCAAAGAATTTAATTAATCTAATAAAATCATTTAAATCGTAACTGTTTATATATTTTGTAAAGTATTCATCTCTTAACTTATCCAGTGCTGGATATGATCTCTTTGATTCCGATACTTGTCTTGGGTCACCTATATATTCACCTAAATTGAAATCTCCAATTTGAGCTATTATATCATCATTAATTTGATTTTGTGGTGAGAATGCTACCTCTAAATAGTTAATACTTGGATTACTACCGCTTGGGAATGAATCTTGTTGTATTGACCTATAAGGTGATAATGTTGAACCTGAAGGAATAACCGCATCTACAACTCTTATTCTATCAGATACTCTATTTTTTATACCACCTGGTGTTTGATTGTAATATACTGATTCAGTATTTTGTAACCAACTACCTGTATTATTTCCAACAATATGAAAATCACTTGTGTCTGGGTTTCTAAATGATTGCGTTATAGCCCAAGACCCAGTTACTTTAGGGTGTATTGATTGTCTACTTGCTGTATTTAATTCTGTACCTAGATCTGCTCTAAATATTAACTCGTCTGGTGTTGAATTAATTGTGTTACCTTGTGTTGAGTATGGATTAACTACATAATCAAAAAATAAACTTTCACTTAATATTACATCCCAATATCTTACTTCTTGTAAGGCACCAGTTAGTGGTAAATAATCTTTTGATGCAGCACCAACCCCTAATGTTAAAGCACTAGAACTTGGGAAATATGATACTTCAGCTGATGACCAATATTGCGGGTCAGTTACTTTAACTGAATGTGTAGCTTGAAATCCTACTTCTTCTCCAATTCTATTAGCACCATAAATATAAGCGTCTTTATTTGCTGCTGCTGAGTTATAATCGAATGATGCTTGTATCGACCACCAACCTCCATCGAAGAATGGTAAGTCTATTTGAGCAAATCTATTATTATTAAAACCTACTTGACCTTCAGGATAAAATTTTAATTGACCATAAGCATTACTTTGACTTGGTATTGATCCTGAATATGAACCACTTGTAAATCCTGAACCTGTGTATTCTAAAGTTATAAATGCTCTAGTAGTATCTGCCACCCAAACATTTTGATAAAATGAAGATGTTGGGATACCATTTGTTTTAAATCTAAACTGTATAGATTGAGGAGCTTTATCTGTTGGTGATTCTGTACCAGGAAACCAATTATCATTAGACTGCCATGATGACGTTAATGCTGTATAATTATCTACACCTTCTAAATGAAGGGCATTATTATATACATCTTGTTTTAAATCCCAATCTAATGTAAAGTCTCTATCCCTACCACCGAATTCACTTACTCTTAATATTGTAGATGGAATTCCGTATGAGGTTATTAATGCTCTTATACCAGCTATTGTACCTTTTTTCTTAAGTAAAGAAGGTACGTTGTGGTAAATACGTTTATATAACTGCTGGTTTACTTCGTTTAATGGCACTATATCATTCGATGCTGATATTTGGTTATCCACGTATTCATACCCAGAAGGTGTGGCAACTGCGCCACCTATTGAACCCGTCATATCAGGGAATGGGAATGAACTACCTGATGGTGTTAATCCTAAAAACGCTGTATATAAATCATCAGTATTAAAATTATTTGAATATAGTTTTATACCAAAATCTCTAATTGCATCTGCAACTAAATCTCTAGATATACCATAATCTAATCTGTTGTCAGCATTAAATCTGTTTGTTAAATCTTTAGTATATAACCAAGTATTATCATATTGTTGGGCAACCATATCAACAAACAAATCATATTTTTCGTTGTTTTTATCTGCTCTTAAATATTCAGGTATTGCATTGTATAAATAGTTTTCGTTTTCTTCATCAAAATTTGATGCTGTTACTGCTTGACCTCCATAAAGTGCACTAGTTTCATCTGTACTACCTAACCATGTTAATGCTTGGCTACTTCCTGTTGGTGCAAGTAAATATGGTGGTGCTGCATTGGTTTTAGGCCATGATTTTGAGGATCCACTATTAAAGTATAAAAAATATTCATACCCATCAAAGTTTTTTATTATATCAGTTACTTTTGATGTTAATACTGCCTTACTTGAACTATATTCTGAGTTGACACCTTCAGTACCTATTACGGTTGTCATTTGTCCCGTATAGTTTTCAATTAAACCAACCTTATAAGCAAAATTTTCTAATCTAGTATAAGCAGATGAAAAATGAATAAAATTTTCATAATTAGTATAATCGACACTAATGTTTACTTCTTTTTTATCTAATAAACTTTCTAATTGGTTAAATGAACTTGTTATATCTGTTCCTACTAAAGTATCAAATGAATACTGTTGTCCTGCTGATCCTTGTTGACCAACAGCTTGTATACTATAGTTAGGCCCTGATATATATTTAAAATCATTAAGTATAATATCTGGGTAAGGTAATTGAATACTATAAGCTTGTGATGTTGATATTTCTTCAACTACCCATAATGTTGTTTTTACCTGAAATTGTGGTGGTAAAGGTTCATATAGTTTTATTAGAAATGAAGGTTCTACTTCTACAGTATCTACTTTAAAATTATTTGCTATTGCTTGTTTATCATTACCAAAGTTAAGTAGAAAATCATAAAAATATTCTGTTTCTTCTCTTGTTTTAGAAAAATCATTACCTGATTGGATCATTTCCTCATCAGATATAACATTACTTTTTAATCTTAATTCTGTTCTATCAGCACTTATTTCACTAATATAATAGTTTATATTAATATCTGAGCCTAGTAGTTTTCTATAAAAATTATATGTCGAGAAAAATGACCCACCCTCATATCCTATATCCTTAATATCTTCTGCTGGGTAAAGGCAAGTATCACCTTCAATTGTTGAATAATTTCTTAAATCCCAAGCTCTAATATTATCTTCTAATGGAAATATTAAATTCTTATTTTCATCATAAGCATAGTATTCTATGTAATCTATAGAAGAAGAGTAAGCAGTATCTAACCTTGAGGATGATATTAGTATATTATCTTCTTCAGTATATTGTTGAAATTCAAAAGATTTAGGATCTACTTGAACTATAATCGCTTTGTTTTTATCTTCTTCCATTTAATATCCTGGGTTTGTATTTGCACTTACCGATTGAGGGTTCGTGGTTGTCAATTCTGGGTTTGCTCTTTCTTGACCTTCAAATGCGTTTTGTACCGATTCAAAATCTGTTAATTCCTCAACACTATCGGCTACATTTAAATTAATTTTTTCTCCAGTTAAAGCTTCTGCTGTTTTAATTTCTGATTTTAGTAGATCTTGTCTTAATTGAGCAATTTCTTTTTGTAATGCTGCAATTATATCATTATCCTGATCAAAATTAATATATTCACTACTGGTTTTTATTAAATACTCATGCGAATTGGTATCACCAAAAGCAGGTATTTCATAAAATAATTCATTATATTTTAGGAAAAATTGTTCAACTGTGAATGTGTTTTCTATTTGATTTGTAACAGATACAACACCTAATTGACTAAACTTAGTGTCAATTATTTTTGGATATTCTGTTTTAGAATATACTTTTCTTTCGAGATCTACTCTCTCTTTTGATGCATTCCCCATTCTACAATTTTATTTTAACCGTTAATTACTTTAAAGTAATAATTTTCGTCTAATACTACAGTATTACCATCAACTTCGGTTTGCACCAAGATACTATAATATCTTTCAGGCTCCAACCCGTTCATGTAAACAGTAAAAAAGCTACTTGTAGCATCACAACTTATTTGTGTATATGTTTTATCGAATTCAACTACGAATTCGTTTGTATCTAAATCTTTTATTGCATAATAGGATGCAGTAGTTAAAGCATGTTGTTTAGTATCTAATGAACCAGTTTTAAATGTTCTAGCTGGGAATTCCGGCCTTACATTTAATCTAAATTGGTTAATACTTTCACTATAAAATACTCCTGCATTATTATCTAAAGCACAGTAAATATCTGGTGTGTCAATTACATCTAATTGTTGTATATCAAATGTTGATAATGTTACTACAGCATCTGTTGTAGCACCTGATATTGCTGGTAAGCCATTTAATGCTGCTGCGTTCCAAGTTAATTGATCTCCTCCTTTATATCCCAAACCTAATTCCTTAACAAATACATTTACCATAGATGAACTATTAAATGTAGCTATAAAAGTAGCACCTGCTCCTGTTCCTGTATTAGCTGTTGGTGCTGGTAATGATTGAGTAAATGAACATGAAATTGAACTAGATAAATTTGTTGGGTAAGAACCTGTTAATGTTCTCCCTTGTTTAAAATCACCGCTACTAGTAGCATAATTAAAATCTACCCATCTTACTTCTAATTGAGGTGGGTAAATTGTATTTGTATCTACTGAATAAAAACTTAATTGAGGTGATACAGCACTTTCAGTAACAAATTCTTGAGCATCCGCCCATTTAACTATAAATCCGTCATTTGGCTTAGAAACTAAACCTGCTATATCTACTGCACCTGATGATGAGTACCACATAGCAACCATATCTGTAGTATCTACATTTAAGTCTTTAGTACTTCTTAAAGAAAATTCTTGTGAAGAAGTAATTACTAATTCTGTACCTACTTTTGTAAACCCAGCTGAACCTGTATACCAAGAACCACCTGAACCTGTAGCTAATGCTTTTGATAAATCCCAACTTTCGTCATATGAACCAGTTGAAGAAGGATTCCACCCTCCGGCAGGCCAAACATCTGCTGATCCCGAATAATCTTCGAATTTCCAACTTACACCTGTACCATTTGGTAATTTATCTAAATATTGCCCCGAACCATTATTCCATGATGATGATACTGGGTATACTTCTACATTTGAATCTATAATTACGTTAGTAGCTTTAGCTACATATAATTTTAAATGTGCATCCCAAGTTCCCCAAGAAGCACTACCCGTTACCTGAGCTATATTCTCAAGTAAATTATTAATTTCCCCTTGATCAAACTTAATTAATGATCTAGCTACTTGAGCTATAGGGTTTCTTTTGACTACTAAGTTAGAAACATCTAATATAGCATCTAAACCTGTATTCATTGCTGAATAGGCACTGTATATTGATGCGTCTTTTGAAGGGAATAGTTTGTATACTGCCATAATTAAAATAGATTTACTACTCTACCTTTAATATCAGTGTTCGGAAACTTTAACTCAAATATACTAGGATCTAATGATGGGAATATTGTGCCATTTTGATTAGCAGCATCCATATCATAAGCCCATTCTGAGTAGTTTTGTGAAGTACCGGCTTTATTGGTAAAATTAATTTGTTTAACTGTTTGTACACCAGCAATTGCATCTAATAATACAAATAGATCTGGTGTGATAATAGGTTGATTTATTTGCCATTTGTTAGTTGCAAAGTAGTTTCTTAATGCTATAATACAATCTGATAGTACTTGATTATTAATATAATTTGGATACGTTATAATTTCAAAATCAACAGCAAAATTAATGATAAATGCATTTTTAATACTAATAGTATCTCCAATCATTCTATACTCATTAATATATGTCTTTAAATTGTTTTTTAATGTTAATGAAGGTATAGTTAAGTTACCTTGTGAATTTTGAGATAAACAATAAATATCTAGTGTTGTTGCCGCGTCATCAGCATTTGGTTTTTGTGTAAATGCTTTGGAAATAGTACCGAATTTAGAAGGCATACTTAATGACCTTACTAAATAATCGTCTTGTGTTACGTTTCTCATTTGAGTTGAGAATTGTGATATAGAGTTCTGTCTAATATCATCAATTGTATCACCATTATTACCACCATTTGCAGCATATGTGTTATTTGATGCTATTGAATCAAATACATATCTTGCTGTTGTTGGGTTTAAACCTCCTTTTAGGAATTGACAAGTAGTTGTATTAACATTTGTTAAAGCATTTGCTAATATATTTGATGATACCCCACCACCTGTTAAATATCTTACTGTTAGTGTTGTATTTGTAGGTGTCGTCCCATAAGTATTTGTAAATATAAAATTTGTCGGGCTATATGCCGTCGTTAATTTACTTTCTCCAAATGGTAAACCTAAACCAACATTAAATGGGTTTGGGATAATCTTTTCGGTTACAGTTGCTGGTGAACCAGCACCAAATTGAAGTTGTAATAGGTTATCTGCTATAAATCTTGTAGCAAACCTATTTTGAACTGATTTAGTTTGTAGTATATATGGTGTATCCGAGTCATTATATGTATTTGGATCATTTAAATTTGTATTTCTAATACTATCAAATACTAAATCTTGTGCTAAATAATCTACTTCGTAATATTCATGTCCATCAGAATCAAAAACATCTATTATATTAGCTATATTAGGAGCATTTATATTTACAGTTGCAAATTCAACTGGATTACCAAATGAAAATTGTGTTGTTTTAACTATACCTGAATATGCTGTGGCAGACTTTCTTAATAAGTAATAATCTGGTATACCACTTGTGAGTTGTGCTACAGATACTGATGTAGGATTGTCTGAACTTGATACTGAAAAGTTAACTGTATTTTCAATTGTAAAAGTTTGAGCTGTACCTGAATTAGTTTGAATCTGTGTATTAGCGTTAACTAAAATAGCATAATCATAGTCGGGAACGTATTCACCTAGAACCAGCTTAGCTGGTACTTGTTGGTATAAATCAACTTTTACAGTTGCTAATCCTGTTACTCTAGGTTTATATCCGTACATATAAGCCATGTCATACAAATTATTTGGTTGACGGGCGTATTGTAAGTAATTTTCTTGTATTTGGTTATCTAAATAAAAGGATAAAACATCCCCAACATAAGCTGCTTGTTCTATAAACATCATACCTGGTGATGTTGGTGAAAAGTCTGTATATGTTGTTGGGAAATAAGTTTGTGTATAGTTAATCAATTGATTCCTATACGATGAAAAATCCTTATTTATATAATTTATATCTCTATTAACTGCCATTATGCGAAGTTTAGGTTTAGTTCATCTGATATGTTTGTATTCCTTACAGAATAAAAGATGTTAACTGTTATATTATTATTGTCAGTATTATCAGTATTACTAATACCACCATCAACATTTAATTCTTCTAGGATCACATTCGGGAATTCTGTTGCTATTTTTCTTGATACATCTTCTATTAAATAATCAATATTTTCACTTGATATTTGTTGAAATATAAATTCTCTTAACCCTCCACCAAAAGATGGATTACCTGGTCTTTCACCGGGATTTGTTAAAAAATAATTAATCAAATTGTTCTTAATAGATTCCGCTGTTGTGTAATTAGGAGTAAATACCCCACCTTCACTAAAAGGTAAATTAACACCTATTCCCCTATCAGGAATGGTGTCATTAGGAAATTGTTGTACTGCTCCAAATGCCATATTCTATTATTTATTGTTTCATTAAGCCCATAATCTGGTCCATACTAACATTTCCTGTTGGTAAACTACCATTTACATTATCTCCACCTCCTGCTGGTACAGCCATTGGAACGTCTGCTGATGTTGCTGTCATTGTTCCGTTTGCTCCAGGTCTCATACCGTCTAAAACACTCATCATGTTTTCTCTTAATTTTAATTTATCAGTTTCCTGTAAAGGTGCTGATGCTATTGGATTCATTGGACTAGGTGTTCCTGGACTTGTATTAGGTATACCCATACTATTTTCGTAAACTGTTGCTCTAGGAGAACGTACAGCTTCCATAAGGATATCTTTCATTTCCTCCTGGATTGCCTCTTTTACGGCATCTTTCACTGTTTTTTTTAATTCACTTAGTTTCATTATGTTATTATTTAATTATAAATATTGGATTAATCTGCTTTTAACTTCTTTTGTACTATATAGAACGATAATTCGTCAATTAATATTTGATCTGCGGCACTAAATGATGGTTCTCCTTTTAATATTACTACCCCTTGTGAATTAGTTGCTGTAGCATATCTTCTATAATAACCATCTACGGCATTAGTTGTGTCTTCAACTACTCCCATTGTAAACCCATTTACTATTTTTAATAGTGGTTCACCTTGGTCTGTATTTTCATCTTGTAATTTTAATAATTCATCATTAATTTCTTCCATAGTCAAATCACTAGGTATAGTACATGCACCTATTAAGGCATCTATTCTTTTAAGGTATCTTAATATTATTATTAGTGAAATTATTAAAAATACTAATGATATCAAAAGAGCCTTTTTAAGTTCTTTATTTATATTAGCAAATATTTCAAATTTTTCTTTTATATCTTCTAATAATGCAACTAAACTATAAGGAACACCTACACCTGGAGGTACGGCTGTTGGAAAAGCTAATGAGCTAATTTGTATCTTACCTGATTTGAATAGTGTGGTTAAGTATAAAAATATCCCGACTAGAACTGTATTTGCTACTATTACAATCCATATTTGATTAAGTTGTCTTACAATTGAATTTCTTTTTTTAATAGCCATTCTTAGTAAAGCGTCATTAGGACACCTGCCTTGAGCTACCTCTTCACGTACATTAGCTGCTGCTATTTTAGTTATACCAAATATGATTAGTAAACTAATAGCTAATGGGAATAATTTATTCTGAACTACAGATGCAAATTTTAACACTTGTGCTTTTACGGCCAATAAACTTATTTCTACAACACCCAAAGCTAAAGTTGATACCTTAGCAATAGCTTTATTTGCTTCGGCTTTTAATTGTCTTGATGCTACTTCAGCTGCATCATCTATATTAATTAGAGGTTTTATAGGTAATTCCTGTAGTACTTCATTATCCCCTGTTACTAATGTTTGGTAATCCGGAGCAAATTCTTCTTTTTCATATAACACAATTGGTTTTACTAATATAGTATCACCTAAACTTGGTAAAGTAGGCACACCAAACCTAAATTCATATTTCCCTTCCTCATCAGTTTTTATTTCTGGTGGAGTTGCTTCACTGTCCCAAACATATTCTTTATATTCTTCTTCAACTTCAATTTTCTTAACTTTACCTAAAATATTTTTATCGCCACTAGGATCATCAATTTTTACTTTCCTTGTTTTTGTCTCTAATACCATTGGGTATAAAGCTAACATTGGTTTTACTTCTACACCAGCAGCCGGTTCATTAGTATCTTTATTATATATCCTACCTTTAGTAGTAAATGTTTTTATTACTGGCGTGTTTTCCTTAACTAATTCTCGTACTGCTTTAGCATCTTCGACTAATGCCTTAGCATCTTCGACTCCTGATTTTTCAGCTAACTTGGTTACTATACCTTTTCCTGCCGGTGAAGTTAGGAATGCTGTTGCTGATGCTATAAGTGTTTCTTGTAAGTTAGTTTCAGCCATTTTAAGAAGTTTTTACCCTTTTAGATTTAAATGATTCAATTGAGTCTTTTATAGGTCGAACTACATCAAGCGCTAATCGAGCTGCTGCACCTGCTGCGGGTGTCATAGGTTCATTTGATAAAGCCATGAATACCGCATCTATTGTATCTAATAATACTTCAAAGTCACCTAAAAATTTATCTCCTAATATTACGGATTCTGTTGCTTTTTGTTTACCTAAACTTACAATACCATTAGGTGCTATTACATTTATATTTTTTAATTGTGATTTTATAGCTAAATCTTGAAGTGATTCTAATACTATTGATTTTTGAGCAGACATTAAAATACTATCTGTTGTAGTATTAAATAATAGTCTACCTGAATTTAGTACCACTTGAGGGGCATTATATGCCTTAGGTGATATAGGTGTATTTTTTATGGTATTTGAAAATGGAACAGTTGAAGCTTGAGCTTCTTCTCTATTTGAAACCGCAACTTCAATTGGAATTTGTTGTGTAGAAGTTAAATATACTGATGCTAAATCTTCATTTATGTTTTCGGTTACTGGGACCCAACCTTCAGAACTAGCTGATGGAGATTGTCCATTTCTTAAAATTGTTATTGGGCTCCCATTGTCTCCTGAGTTAGACCAATTATTTTTTATTGACCCTGCTATTTTAGATGTATTACCTAATCTAAGGCTATTACCAAATCTTCCTTCAAATATATTATCTCCTGCAAATGGAATTATTGGGTGTATATTTGGTCTTTCAATAAAAGTGCCACCACTAGTACCATTTAAACTCAATGGTGTTACTTTTTGAGTAGTTTTTCTTGAATTACCTGCTTCAATTTGCTGGTAATCTTTCATAGTTGATGGAGATGACTGACCATTATTGCTAGAAAACATATCTGGAAATTGATTTGAATGTTGACTATTCCACATTGATACAGATGATATATAGTAAAGGCTATGCTTTCCTGTAAAGGAATCTTGATTTGGTCCTTGAAATATTAGTACTGTTTCATTTACTAACGGAAAATTTTTTAAAAAAGGAAATAAAGGTTTTGCTATGTTTGAAAGATTATTATTAGGAACATTATCTTGTTTTGTAGGAACATTAAATAGTTGAAATTTAATTGTCCCAATACCAGGCCATTTCCCACTAGTATCATACATACCAGAATTAGAATTTAAAGAAATATCTGTAACCCTAGCGGATTGCATTTTCAATTTTAATTTCTCAATATCTGTTGGAGGAGTAAATTCTGTACCTGCACTATTAGGTCCATTAAATACTGCTGATAATGCATCAATTATAGCCATTACTTTTCTTTTTTATCAGGGAAATCTGCATTTAGTTTATCTAGTTCTGCTAGTAATTCTTCTTTTTCTGCATCTGATATACCTAATTCGTCTCCTGATCCGGTATTATTGACTGCTCTTTGAATTATAGTTGCCATTTTAATTAATTGCTCATCATTACGAACGCCAATTTCAAGGTATTCTTTAATTAATGGTACAATTAAGGTAGCGTCGCCTATATCAGCAATTAAGGGTTTCAATTCAGAAATTAACCCCGATATTTGTGTTTCTTTTTTCTTTTGGTTATCGTAAATCTCGCTTAATATGTCGGAGAATTTCTTTTTACCAAATATTACGTTGTCTAATACTCCCATAATGTTTTATTATAAATATGGATATAGGATAAGTGTTAAAACTTACACCAACCATTTTCTAAGAAGAAAACATATTGAGATTTAAATATATCGTGTAGTTTATCTGCTATCTTGGTTATCTTTGGCGTCTTTACATCAACCATCTCACGGATGTATATATAAAGTGCCTTTTTATTAAATACTTCTATAGTTTCCCTCTTTCTAAACAATTCAAGTATAGCATCTGCTATCTGAGCATCATTCTTCTTGGGAAATAATTCAAATATATTTTCTGTAGTATGAACTAGAAATAATTC
>TARA_B110000259_G_scaffold187621_1_pt1 | contig 18614 bp, 23 predicted proteins | sample TARA_B110000259 | Tara Oceans TARA_B110000259 (sample SAMEA4397649) | marine metagenome | biome: Polar Biome; feature: [SRF] surface water layer (ENVO:00010504); material: water (ENVO:00002006), including particulate matter (ENVO:01000060) such as... | depth 5 m | reverse complement strand
TTTATATTTTAGTTTTTTATATTTTAGTTTTTTATATTTTAGTTTTTAAAAATGTTATAAGTAAAATTAAGTTCTGATAAATCAATATGTTTAACAAAGTCTATATTTACGCAATTCATAGTATTTATGCTTCGTTCATTGCGAGAACGATAGAAATAAAACTTTTTCTGACATTTAAAAATATCAATGAGATCAATTTTGCAACTGTAAATATGCGAATGTTTTAAAAATTGAGAGTTAATATGATTAACAATAGTTATGATTTCTTTTAAACAATTTATTATATTTTTGGGAGTATTATCTGAAACTAATTTTCTAAATATATCATTTATGACATTAGTAAATGTTAAATATAATTGTTTTCTATCAATGAATTTTAATTTTTTTTTTTCATTTTTTTGTATTTCTTTTTTAAAATATTCTTCATCAATAATATTTTTCAAATATTTTTTTCGCGAATGTAAATTATAATTAAATAGATGGTTTTCATCATTTACTAAACAAAGATGGTCAATATTATTTATATTTATATCAGATATATGATTACATAGACGATGTAAATCTGCTAAGAATGAAATAATGAATCCAATATTATAATTTTTATATTTACACATATCACTTTTTTTAAAAATTGGAGTATAGTCTTTATTTAAAATTTTTTCTTTAATATCTTGTTCTAATTCGCCGAGATTAGTACAATTACTAAATAAAATTTCATTAAGATGATTTCTTAAAGTTATAATTGAAATGTGGCAAGGATTATCGCCTGGTTCCCGGGGAATAACTTCTCCGTTGTTGTTTTGCCTGAGCCATTCATAATAATGTGGATTATGAAAATGACCTCTTATAATTTCTCCACTTCTCCAAGAGAATGCGGTTTTACACTCAATGCACCACATTTGGTCACACCCGTCAATCTTATATATTGGAGCCGAGCATTTAGGACAATTCTTACATTCTTTTGCAAGAAGACGTGCCGTTTTAACATCGTCTTTGTTGCATTCGTGATAAGGTAATTCAGTTGTTCCATCATCATTATAAATTCTTTTTCCAATTATTCCATGACATTCTTTACAAGTATGAATTTCACAAATTCCACATTTCCATTTAGAAGATAGAAATCCTTTACAATTCTCAACACTGCATTTTTTAACAAATGTATTTTTAGTTTTTTTAACACCATCTGTGTTCTGTAACGTCCATATTTTAACATCAAAATCATATAGTGTTTCTTCCATTTTTTTTCTAAAAATTTCTTTCTCAATAGAAAGAGTTTTAATTTGATTTTCTCTATCAAGAATTTCCATAGTTGCCGGAATTAAAGCTTTTTCTCTATCCAGTAGCATATTTTCGCGATATTCTTTGTATTCTTTATTGATAAAACTCTTAGTAAAGTTTTCAACTAAAAACGAACGGTTCCATGGATGCTGACAATTCATACATCTCGCATCATTAGCGCTATCTAACAAATATTTTTTGGTACAATATGTACAAGTGGAATACTCGCATTTAGTACATTTAATTTTATTTCCAGTTCTATATACAACTTTGGCAATCTTAATTGATTTGTTATATTCTTCCAGACAAATATTACATTCATGAATCATTTTCTTTTCTTATTTATATAAAATAGATAAATAAGAAAATTCAATTTTTTATACGAGCATCAATAAGTATTTATTACTTTATAAACATATTATTACTTTTTTAAGTTTTTCAAAATTTCAGTATATATAAAGTCATTAACATATTCGCTATCAGACGAATAGTATACAGTTCTTATTCCAATTTTATGAATTTTATTGGCACAGTTCATACAGGGTTTAGACATTTTAAGACAATGTTCATTAACTCCATTTCTTATTCTAACAACATATAATGAACATTTACCGATTGTTTTTTTATTTTTATATTTTCTATTTAATCTATTTACAGCATCAATTTCCGCGTGAATACTGAAATTTTTTAAAGACCTATGTTTTTTATTATGACCCCACGAAATAATTTTATCATTATAAACAATTATGCATCCATGTTTATGAGTTAAATTAGAGTGTTTGGCATAATTTGCGGCTTGATTTAAATATAACGAATGTTTGGTTTTAAATGTATTTGTAACATTTTTTTTAATGTTATTAAAAAATGAATATTCATATTTAGAAAGACTTATTTCTAATGTTTTTAATAATTTTAAAATAAAATCATAATCAATATCACTTTTTTTAATAAGTGTATTTAAATTAGAATTAAGTATTAATTCATCAATCAATTTTTTTAATAATATTGGATTTAACATATCATTATTTATATTATACAATGCCATAATAGAATTACGTAAATAAATTTATAAATAAAATATTTTCAATTTTTTTAAAAAATATTTATATAAAAATAAATTTAATTAAATTTATATAATGGAAATCGCGCAGTACAATAAATTATTAGAAAATTATATATCAAGATCATATAAAGTATGTATTGAAAAATGTTGTTCATATAATTTTATGTTTGTTTTAGATACAAACTGTAAATTAAGTGATTTATATAGATATGTAATACAATTTTATAGCCACATTACGGAACCCATTTTATTATATTTAGATTCTAAAAGAAAAATTATGATTCCAAATAATGATATTCTTTTAGAATCATATTTAAGAGAAAAAAAAATAGTATCTTTTACTGATATGAGTATGCCTGTTGTTTATAAATTTTATTTAGATTTATGTTGCATAAACAATCAAATTAATAATCAAAATTATTCAAATATTAAATAATAGATATTTTAAATAATATGAATAAATAAATCTTACAATTTCTTTAAGAATAATGAAAATATTAAAAAATAAAGATAAATTATAGAGTTATTAGAATATAGAATAGAATCTCAATAGTAATGATGAAACAATAATAGAAATAATATTTCTATTAATAAATGGTAACATTAAAAGAACCTGGAAACAATATATATAAATATTTATATTACATCACGTTTTTTGTATCTATGATATCTGTATTAATTAATATTACTATGTATAAATATTTAAACGATTTAGAAAATAATGCTGAATGTAAATGCTCTAATAATAAAAGAATAGCATTATTGAAAAAATTAATAATATTAACTGTATTAATGATTATATTTTCTAAAGTTACAAAGTATATCTTAAAAAATAATATTTTAATACGTATTATATTATTTATATCTATTATCTTATTTATATATTCATTTTACACATTTTTTAAATATAACAGTTTTTTATATGAGAATAATTGTAAATGCTCTGATAATATAAGGAAAATCACATATAAATACTATTTATATATGAAATTATTAATATTAATAATAATTATATTCCTCTTATTTATCAGAATTTTTTAAAATAAAAAATATTTTAATAGATAAATGGCAAAGGGGAAAGGACAAATTAAAAGATCTCCAAAAGAAGTAGATATAGATATTTCTGTTTATATTGGTAGATTTTTAACTATAGTTATCGCAATATTAATTTATGGAAGTATGTATAAATATTTAGATGATTTGGAAAAAAATAAAGATTGTAAATGCTCTGAGAATAATAAAAGAGGATTATTAAAAAAATTAGTAATATTAAGTTTAGTAGTAAGTATTGTAATAAATCTATTACCTATTATAATAAAAAATGGTGCTTTATTGCAAAATTTAGGGTCAATTTTAGGATTTGTATCTTTTGGTTTATTTGTATATTCGTGTTATACATTTTTTAAATATGAAAAATTTTTATATAAAAATGATTGTAAATGCTCAGAAGATATAAAGAAAACTGTGTATAGATACTATTTATATATGGTAATAGTATTATATACATTAGCCATATTATTCAATTTATTTTTTATATTTATAATTATTCTTGCGTCGGGCAAAAATAACAATGTAGCAAGAACGAATTTATAATTTATTCATTATTGTCATCTTCATCATTATCAGTTATAATATTAATTAAAGACTCATTTTCATATATTTCATCAAAATCTGGGTTATTTTTAGTAATAATAGAAGATTTAATAGAAAATCCTTCTATTTCTTGTAATAATAATTTAAGTGAATATGGAGTAACAATATTCGAGAAGTCGTATATATCTTCATTATACGTTGTTTTTAGACTTTCGACTGTACCCATAGCAGGAGTTCCATATTTATTTTCAATACTATGTCCATATTTGTCAGATCTTTCCATCATACTTTCTTTAATAAACGATCCTAAACCGTGTCCAAGTATAGCATTAGTCTCCATTTCACCTATTCTTAGACCACCTCCATTCGCTCTTCCTTTTGTAGGTTGTTTTGTAGTTGCGGTAATAGGACCAGTGCTTCTATAATTTACTTTATCTGAAACCATATGTTTCAGACGATAATAATATGTTGGTCCAAAAAATATATGACATGGTATTTGTTCTCCAGTCAAACCATTATATAGTATCTCATCACTATATTTATGTAAATCGTCATTGTCTAAAATATTAAATATTTTTCTAGTATTTTGATTATTAAATGCAGTTCCATCGAATGTTATACCATGTTTACAACCTAATTTACATAAAACGCATTCAATTAATTGTCCAATGGTCATTCTACTGGGTATTGCATGTGGATTTACAATAATATCTGGAGAAATTCCATCTTTATTAAAAGGCATATCTTCCTGTGCATATATCATACCACATACACCTTTTTGCCCATGTCTGGATGACATTTTATCTCCTAATTCTGGTTTCATACTTTTTCTTAATCTAACTTTAATTTTTTTAAGACCTTTTTCTTTTTCATAGACAAATACTTTATCAACAAATCCTTTTAAAGTTTTACTACCGGTAACAGATTTATCAAAATATTTAATATTTTTAACCTTATTAGAAAATATATCGTCATCGTTATTTTCATTAATTGTTTCTGATATTATATTTACTTTACCTAAGATAACATCATCTTCATCAATATATGTATTCTCTTTTGGAATACCATTTTCATCAATGTAGTCCCAATTTGCTAATTTAAATTTAATAGATTTTCCTTCTTTTACTAATTCTAATGGATTAGCAAATTTAAGTTGTTCATTTGAAGATGAATTTTTATCTTCTTCGTTTATAAATGATTTAAATTTTGTTATATTGAACATTCCCCTTTCAATAGAGTTTTTATTCACAATAATAGAGTCTTCTTGGTTAAATCCGGTATATGTAGCAATAGCTACTATTAAATTTTCCCCATTTGGTAATTCATCATTGTGGGTATACTTTGTATATTTTGTATGAACAATTGCTCTTTGAGGATAATGTATTATATAACCAGCAGTATCAATTCTATTATTAAAATTAGTAGCATAAATACCAATTGCTTGTTTACCTTGCTGACAACCAAAAGCATTACGTGGATATGGATTGTGATCGAAGAATGGAATAATATTAGTATATATACTAAATATAGTTGAGGGATCAATTTCACAATAATTATATTTATAAGTTTTATTTTCTAAATATTTCCGATTCATTGCTATTAGTGAATTATTAGTCTCTTCAATATCAACATATTCAATTACAGAAGAATATGTTTCTAATTTTTGCAAATCTATAACATCTCCTGTTTTAAATTTATTTAATAATTTTTTATTATATATATTATCTGATAAATTAATTTTATCTAATAATTTTCCTTTTATTAAATCATACCAGTTAATATCATCCTTCTTAATATCATTAAGTAAATCGGATTCATCCAGAAGTAATTTATTTTTTTTAACAATATATAAGGGTCTTAGTAATCGGCCTGCATTACTTTGTATATGCAATTCATTTAACTGTACATACCACGATATAGATACAAGTTGATTAATTATACCACATTGTTTAAATAATTTAAGTTTTTTATAAAATATATGAGGTTCGAAATGAATGCCTAACCAATTATTATTAACAAAAATTTTAACAGATGTCATTACGTTTTTTGTTGATATTTCTGATAAATACATCATTCCGTGATCTCTACAGCATTCAACAATATCTGTTGAATCAATATCATAAGAAACTGATGTAAAAACGGGAAAATGTTTAAGAAGACCAATATTTGCACCATCTGGGCTCTCAACAGGACACATTGCTCCAAATTGCGCTGAACCGAGGCGATGGGGTTCTACTAATTTAACTGCCCTATCAATTGGAGTATTAATACGTCGAACATGGGATAAATATCCTAAATAAGATAAACGACTTAAATCTTGAACAACCCCTTCTTTACTAGGGTCATTTACACCTCCCCAATTTCCTTTAAATGATTTAATTATATTTTCACTAATAATACTTGTATCAAATAATTTTTTAATATTATTATTATTAATAAGATTTTTAATATCACCAGTTGATTTCCAATGCCCTTTATGATATTCATTATCCATAATATTTTTAATATTATTTCTTAATTTATTATATAAATCTCTAAAAAGATTTGATAACATAAATCCAGATAAATCAACTCTTTTATATAGATAATTATCTTTATTAGTAGGATTATCAATTTTAAACTGAACCCTTAATAATTTATTAACTAAATATCCTAAGAATAAAGCTTTATTTCTAAAATTAGTACCTACATTTGGTAAGAAATCATTAGTTAATATATATTTTAAAGCATCCACATTTTTATATTGAATAAATGATGATAAATATTCTAATGCATGATTTTGATTATAAATATAATTACTTGTTAATATAGAGTTTCTTAAAAAATCAATATATTGCGAATTAATATCGTCTTCTGTATCATATACAATATAATTTAAAATATCCTTATCGCTTTCTATACCTAAAGCTCTAAACATAATAAATAACGGTATATTTTTATTAATATTTGGACAAGTTAACAAAATATCTCCAAAAACTTTACTTGATTTTTTTTCTTTTGTAATGAAAAATTTAATTGTTTTTGGAAATAAAGCATTATCTTCACTTGTACATCTGACTAATCCTTGATATGTAAAATTAGGATCTTTAGATTCTTCTATAAATATTTTATTTGTTGTAATTCTCTCTTGACTTATAATTGTTTTTTCTTTACCGGATATAATAAAGTATCCTCCTTGGTCATATTGACATTCGCCCATCTCTCTAATAATTGAGGGTATTTGGTTATTTAATATACATATATTTGAATGAACCATTATAGGAATAACTCCGATTTCTTTATTTTTAAATGTTTTGATATTAACTTCTTTTTTACCATCATTATATTCTATATATTCTACTAATATATCGGCTGTTAATTCAGAAACATAATTTAAATCTTTTAATCTTGCTTCATTCGGATATAATGGCTTAGTTTCACCGTCAAAATGAATCACGGGTTTTCCTAAATATATATCTTCTCCTTCTTTCCCACCTATATAAACATTCACTTCGTGTTTCAAATTACCAGTTTCATCATCTTTTAACATAGTAAAAGGATTTAATGTTTTAATTGTATATGGTAGTTTACTTAAAACAAAATCATTATATGAATCAATTTGAGATTTTGTAAAATAATATTTCTCAGTATTAAAAAAAGAGTTAATAATTTTCCAATCGGTATTTTTATTCTCGATGTATTCCATTTATTTTATTTATTATATTTATTTAACTTTAAATTTAATTAAATAATTATAAAAAAATATATAGATTATTTAATTAAATTTATTTTTTATTAGTAATTTTAAAATTACCTGAAGAATTATTTAAAAAATTCTTACTTATATTATTAGTACCTCCATTTTTTGTTACCTTATCTTTTGATTTACCTCCATTTTTGTTACCTTATCTTTTAACATTTATTTAATTATAATATTAAAAATATATTTGAAAGCATAAAATAAAAAAAAGAAAATTATTATAATTATAATCAATTATTTCTTTTAGATAATCAATTAGTTGTATTTTATTTAAATTTATCAAATTATCGTAATTTATAATTTTATCATTTTTAATATTAAATTCTTTGTAATTTAATAATTTAGAAGTGTAAAATCTTATAAAATTTGTTAATAAATTTCTATCGATATAAAATAAAATAACTATGTAATAAATTATATTTATATCATTCTTTAAGTAGTAATATTTAGAAAACAAATTAAAATATTTATTATATTCTGTATCGTAAGCTCTTGTATTATATTTTTCTTTTAGTTTAAGATAATCATCATCTAGGAAAATATCATATTTATTTATAATATTTAAAAAAATATTTTCAGAATTATCAAATATGGACATATTTATATATATTACAATAAAAACTATAACTATTTAACTTAAAATACAACTAATTTAATTATATATTAAACTATAATTTTATAGTTATCGTATAGATCGTCTTTATGTATTGGAGAAGGAGATTTAAGGTTTAAAGTAGGATATTTTTTATTAATATTTTTAATTTTTTTATAAGTGTATGCTTGTGTTTTTAATATATTTTTATGAATTACATTATCTAACTTTTTTCCTTTTTTAGAAAACATAGGTGCATCAACTTTAAAATTATACATAATGTTTAAAATTTCTTTACGAGTATCAAGCAATATATCTACATAGTCTATATCATATCTATCAATAATTAAATTATAATAAATTTTTAAAAAATTTTCAATTAAAATTGTCAATTTAAAATAATCCCCCTTATCATATGGTTTTATAAATCTTAAATTATATAATATTTTTTCAAGATATTTATCATTTTTTAAAAAAATAAAATCTTTTGGTTTATTAAAAATAGAGTAAATATCTAAATTATCTATAAAATGATTATTATTATTATGAATTTTAATTTCTTTATCGAGAATTTTTGTAATATGTGACTTACTTAATTCTTCAGTACTTTTAAGCTCTTTGTTATTTAATTTGCCAAAAATATCATAAAGATATATAAAATATAATAAAACTAAAAACATAATTATTACAACATTTTTTGATCTATAAACAACAATATTATATATAAATGCTAAAATAATAAAAAATATTAATGAATATTTATTAGTTAATAAATCTTTCATTTAAATTAAATATATATTATATTTTATTATTCTTAAGAATCTGCGATTTCAATCATTGCTAAAAATATAGCAATTAATATAATAAAGAGACCAATATAAATTTGTCTATTTTTAATACCCAGAATTTTTTTTATTTTTTTATTTGTAAGTGTTTTACTTTTTAAAAAATCATCTAGAACATCATTAATATTTTGAAAAGTATTAATAATTATAGTAATTAATGGTGTTTGTAAAAATGATTGTTTATCCCTCTGTACCTTTTCATAATCTAAAACTCTGTTAATAACCTCCTTCATATCTTTCTCTTTATTTTTAATTTCATCATAAATACTATTATTGCTATTTGCTTTTAGACCATTAATAATTTTAGACAAGTCACTTATTTTTTCCATATTATATTAATATTTATATTTATATTTATTTATATTTAAATTATATCTATTAAATTTGGTTGTGAAATAAAGTGTCTAACACAGCACATTCTTTTAATACCTAATTGTTGTAAAGCTTTCTTTTGTGGATTATTATCAAAATATTTCATAGGATCTTCATCTTCTGATATAGTAATATCATCTATTGTAAATTCTTTCTTTTTATTATCTGTTTTTTTTGTTAATTTTTCATATGCGTTCCATTTATCTGCTAATACCTTACCACATGTAAAACACCGGATTGGAATAATCATCTTTAAATAATATATAATATAATATTTAAATAAAATTCAATTTTTATATAAAAATTGAATTTTATATAAAATTATATATATATATAAATAATATTAAAATGGAATTTTGTGAAAAATGTAATAATATGCTTTATATAGATATAGATAGTTCAGATAAAGGAGATAATAAATTAAAAAATTATTGCAAAAACTGTAATTTTTCAAAAGAACTTCCAAATGATAAAAGCATGATTATAATTGAAAATGTTTATGAAAAAACAGAAAATATTAATTATAAATTATTTATAAATCCTTTTATTAAATATGACCCTACTTTACCAAGAGTAAATAACATAAATTGTATTAATAAAAGTTGTACTAAAAAAAAAAAAGATATTGATGAAGTTATATATATTAAGTATGATAATGAAAATATGAAATATTTATATTATTGTGTTTATTGTGAAAAATTTTGGAAATTAGATTAAAATATTAAGATATTTAAGATTAAATATAATTAAACTAACTACTAAATTTGTTACACCGCATCCAAAATATCTAAAGTAATAAATACTTTCAATATTATTAGAAAATCTTGTTAAAAAACTTAAAATATTACTATTTTTTTTTATTTTTTCTTCATATCCAGTGTATACACAACTAGTAAATAATAAAAACATGGCTATTAATCCAAATATTATTTTTGTTCTATTTTTAATATCTAATTTAAGAATTGTAATAATTAGTAAAAATACTTTTAACCAATCTGATAAATGATCATATATATCACCAAGTTGACTGGTCATATTATATGTTCTAGCGTAAGAACCATCCATACAATCAAAATAATAACCAATAAACCATAAAATAGATCCTATTTTATAATTTGTTAAAGAAATATTATATATTCCAAATAATGCAAAAAATAATGAAAGTGTTGTTATCATATTAGGCGTTATTTTAAATTTAATAAAAATTTTTCCTAATATAAAACAGTTATCATATAATATATTATCAACTGGATCTAAATATTTAGATTCTATTTTTTTCCCATCTCTCATATTTCTTTTATTATATATTTTTAAAAATTGAAAAATATATAAATAAATTAATGTAATACTAATATAAATGAGTGAAATAAGTAAAATAGTGACATATAATCAAATAAATAAAAAATATGATCCTAGTAAAAATATAAGTGTAGGATTTTTAACAAAATATGAAAAGACATCAGTATTGGGTTTAAGAAAACAGCAATTAGCAAACGGGGCGGAAACATATTTGGACTCTAAATTAATTGAGAATGTAAATAAAATTGAAGAAATTGCTGAAATAGAGTTAAAATATAAAATGTTACCATTTTTAATTTGTAGAACATTTAATAACGACACTAAGGAATATTGGAAATTAGAAGATTTAATAATTTTATAATCATCTTATCATTTCAGTGTATAAAAAAATATAATCTTCATTAATCGTCTCTTTGTTGTTCAGAGTATATGTAGTTTCCTGCAATGTATCTTTTATTATTTTAGAAGTTTCATTTAATTTATTATATTTATTATTTTTATTAAATATATTTAATAAATTCTTACACATTTTATTTATTTTTAAAAAATATATAATTTATAAATTAAATGAAAGAACTTAAATCATTTAATAAAGAATATCAAATTCTAATTTCTAAAATAAAACATATTAATGTTGATGTCAAAACTTTAGTAATTATTTTAGAATATGTACTTGATATAGTTGAGAATATTGAAGGAATAAAAGGGAATAAAAAGAAAAATATTGCTATCCTTTTAATAAGTAAAGTAGTAGAAAATGCTAATCTAGAAAAAGATAATCAAAAATTATGCAATATTATGATTGAAGAAGGTGTTATAGGAGATACAATAGATTTAGTAATAAACGCACATAATGGAAAACTAGATTTCGGACAATTAGTAGAAACTGGTAGTAATTGCTGTATAACTTTTTTAAAAAAAAAAAAAAGAAAACAAAGAGTAATAGCAATATAAATTATATATAATTTATAGATTCTTTAATAATTTATTTAAATTAATTTTTTTTTTTTATATTAAGAAAATACAAAATGGGAAATTCTCTTTCTAGAAAAGCTTGTATTCAGTGCTCACGATGTATTGGGGATTACGGATTAGATTACATGTGTCGTATGTCTGGAAAAGGAAAATGGGATAATAAAAATATATGCATAGAATGTTTATATAAAAAAATAAAGTCAAATAAAGAATTTGATAATTTGGAAAAATAAAGTTTGTTTGTTTTTTTTTATTAATTTAAATTATTAATTTAATTATGAAAAATCAAATAAAAAGAGATTTAGTTAGTAAGATATTAAAACTATCTGAAATTCAGCAAAATGAAATATTTAATATAATAAAGAAAGAAGGTGTAAATTATAGTAAAAATAACAATGGAATTTTTATTAATCTAACAAAGATTGATATAGAATTAATAAATAAGATGAATTCTTACATTGATTACTTAGAAAATAATCAAGAAAAATTAAATAAAATTGAGAATTATTATAATACATTAATACCTTTTGGTAGAACTGACAAAAAAGTTTATAAAATTATAAACTTTCCAGAATTTATAAATTTAAAAAATACAAAATATTTAGAAAATATAAAAAATGATTTGAATTTTAGAAAAAAAAAAGAATTACACTCAAAGTTTATGAATACTATAAAAAAATATCAAAGATTAATATTCCTTAATTATGAAAATGATAATTTGAATGTTTTAAGTAAAGAGAAATATTCTATTAAAAATTGAAAAATATTTAGAAATATTCTATTAAATTATTATAGTATTATTGTGATAATGAATATTAATGAATTATATGAAAGAATTACAAATAACAAAATATATGTCGATTTAAAACATTATGAAAATAAGAATTTAAATAAACAAAATTATGATGAAATATTTAACAATATTAGTTTAAATTATATAAAAAACAATACCGATGAAACTAATTACAAGTTAGATATTAAAACTCAAAATAATAATTCATATAACTATATTGAAAATTCTTTTTTAAAAGAATTAAGTACTATTACTTTTTTAGAATTAAATGAAATTAAGACACAAATAACGAAATTTGTGAATTCTTCAGGTTCGTCAGAGTATTTAAAATCATTATCAAGGTCATATAAAAAATTAAGAATAAATATTAATAATGTTTTAGTAAAAAATTTAGATAATGATTTATTTAATGAATTAATTTATATATTTTGCAAAGTATTTAATATTAATATAGTCATTCTAAATGATAAAACTAATATATATAATGATTTTATAATAGACGAAGCATTTAATTATTATTTATTTAATTATCATGAAAAAGAGAACAATAAAAATTATAAATTTAAAGAAACCATTAATCATCATGATAAATTTAATCATTTAAAAAAATATAAGAAAAAACTAGAATTAAATAAAATAAAACAGATGAAAATAAATGAATTAAAAGAAATAGCAAAAGATTATAAAGTAAATATTACTCAAAAAAAAACCGATTTATTACATGATTTAATTAAATTTACTTAATTAAAATTATTAAATTAATTAACTTATTTTTAAAAAATTGAAGAATTCGTATAAGAATAATTATATATATATAAATTAATAGAGAAATGGACATTTCTTCGATTTTTGTAAAAATCAAGGAGTATATTCAATATTCAATTGATAATGAAGATTATGAATTAGAAACCATTTTAACATCAAAAAATGGGGAGGATACTTTTAAAAGAGTATTTGGTTATTTAATAAATAATTACGAACAAATAACAGAACCTAATAATGAAAGTCTCGATATAAGAATTGTATCAATTAAAAAATTTGAGAAATATCGTTTGACAATACAGGGTAAACAAAATATTTTAACATATTGTAAAACAAATAATATTGATAAAAATAGATTAGACTATGCTGAAAAAAAAAGGTTGGCTAAATTTCCGTCAATTATTTCTGATAATTATCCATTCAAATTAAATTTAAAGATTGATACTGAATTAGATGATTCTGAAAAAAAAAATGAAATTTTTAAAGCATTAAAAAGTTCCAAGAAATACTATAGACATAAAAAAAGATACACATTTTTATCAAAAAATAAATTATTTAAAGTTGATATAACAATTGTAAAATCTTCAAAACAAATCTCAAAAAAGATAGTAGACAGTGATATATTAAATAGTGTCCAGGAATATGAAATTGAAGTAGAGTTTATTAACAAAAATTTAAAAGAAAACTTAAATATTGATAAAATTATAAATGAATTATTTAACATAGTTGGGAATTTATTATTAATTGTCGATAATACAAATTATTTAATGTCAACACAAGAAAGAGAGGAAGTTAAAAAAAGTTATATTAAATTGGCCTTTAATATGGATAAAAAAAAGGTAGATAATCTTATAATTAGAAACCCAAAACATTATTTTATAGGACCACAACCAGTAACATTAGAGTTACAAAATTTATTAAACAATGATTTAAATAATGATTCAATTTTAAATAATTATTCTGTAACAGATAAAGCGGATGGTGAAAGAAATTTACTATATATTCATACAGATAACAGGGTTTATTTAATTAATAATAGATTGAAAATTACATATACTGGTTTAAAACATCCACATGAAAAAACTATAATAGATGGTGAATTGATTACAAAAGATAGATTTGGAAATAGTATGAATTTATATGCTGCGTTTGATGTATATTATCATAAAGGAAATAATGTTTCTAATAAACCTTTAATATCAAAGGGTAAAGATAGATTAGATATTTTAAAAGATATAATTGAAAGTAAAGAAAATAAATTTGTCACATTGACTAAAGACAATAAATTAAATATTACATTAAAAACATTTAAGTATGGTAATAATGACACAATACTAAAATATTGTAAAACAATAATTGATGATAATAAAAATGATAATATTGTTTATTATGTAGACGGTTTAATATTTACTCCAATTAATTTAAATGTAGGTTCTATGAAAGAGGGTAATGATAGTAATTTAACTGGTACCTGGAGTAAAGTTTTAAAATGGAAGCCGGTGGAAGATAATACTATTGATTTCTTAATTAATTACGTATCAGATATAGAGTTAGATGGAGAAAAATATAAATATTGTAAATTGTATGTTGGATATAATCAAGATTTAGAAATAGATCCATTAAAAATTTTAAAACACGAATTTGAAGACAATATTTATGCTAAAAAAGAATTTGGAGAAGTTTATTTAAAATATAATAGTACAAGACATTTAGTAACCAACGACGATGATATTATTAGTGATAATATGATAGTAGAGTTTGCATATAATAATAATATTAAAAATGAATTTTTAAAATGGATACCATACAGAATCCGCCACGATAAAACCGAATTATATAAAATAACTAATAAAATTTCAGGAACTGCAAATGATTTTAGTACTGCTCAAAATGTATGGAATACTATACAGTATCCGGTTACTTATAATATAATAACAGGAGTTGATATAATTAACGAGAGTACGATAATAAAACATAGCGATGACACTGATGTATATTATGCACGAGAAGTTGCTCGCAATGAAAGTTTATTAAAAGAAATGAATTCTTTTCATAATTACTATGTTAAAAATCTTTATCTATATAATCGTTTTAAGGGAGGAAAATCATTATTTGAAATAGCGTGTGGTAAAGCCGGAGATATTCATAAATGGTCTAAAGCAAATTATAAGTTATGTATTGGATCTGATATTAGTAAGGATAATTTATATAATGTAAAAGACGGTGCTTGGAAAAGATATATACAAGGAGTTAAAAAAGGGTCAATTAACGTAAATAGACAAAAAATGTTATTTCTAACATTAGATGGCAGTAAAGAATGGAATAAAGAATATATAAATTCTATTGATGATGAACAATCACAAAGATTTGCTAAAATACTATTTGGTTTAATTAATAAAAGTGATTTTGAAAAAAATGAGACAAAATTACTTGAATTTTATAATAGAATTAATAAAAAATTCAATCTTGTAAGTTGTCAATTTGCTATACATTATATGTTTGAAAATGAATCAACATTAGATAATATTGTGAAAAATATAGATATGGTATTAAAAGATGGCGGATATTTCTTTGGAACGTGTCTTGATGGTTATTTAGTTAATCAAAAATTAAAGAATAATGATATAATAAAAGGGGAGAAAAATGAAAAATTAGCTTGGTCTATTGAAAAAAATTATGATAATTATAGTTCTAAACCATTAGAAAATATCGGTAAAAAAATAAAAGTATATATACAAACTATTAATCAATTATTAGACGAATATTTAGTTGATTATGAATTATTAAAATATAAATTAGGGCAATTTAATATTAGACCAGTTGAAGGAAATGATTTAATTGAATTAAAATTAAAAAACTCTTCTGGTTCATTCGAAGATATATATAATGAATTCATTTCAAATAAAAAAAATAAGATTGAAATGAATGATTTGCAAAAAGAATTTTCCTTCTTAAATAGGTTCTTTATATTCAAAAAATATAGTAATTAAATAAAATGAAAAATATCTTAATACTTATATTCTCTTTTTTATTTCTCGTATTAATATTATCTTTAATAACACGTTTTAAGTTTAATAATAATGATAAGCATGATGATAATAGAGGGACAATTAAAAAAAGTGTCGTATTTGCAGATGAATTAAATAAACCTTTGGAAACAATAATAAAAATTGTTTAAAAAAATTAAATTTTATATAAAGCTATAGTGTGATATAAATAAAATGGATAAGCGTAGTAATTCACGAGGTAATTCTACCAGAACCAATACAAGATATCAACCATATAAAAATATAGTTAAAAGAACCAGTTATACAAACAGTCAATTTACAATTTGGAAACAAAGAATTGATAATTATGTATTTGATAAAATTAATAGACATTTAGAAGATTTACCAGACTTATCATATAGACAATGGTTTGATGAAGGATACTTAAAACCAAGTCAAGTAGCATATATTGTTCTGGGTGAATACTATCAAATATACAATCTAAACCAATTATATTTTAACTATTAAAAAAAAATTGAATTTTTATTTAAAAATATTTTTTATTATATATAATAGAATAAAATAGTCTAATATGATGACTGATCATACTATGGTTAATCAGATGTCGACAAGTAATACTGATGAACCTATACCAAATAAGTACTATGGACAGAATCCAGGTGTTTATACACCTCCGGTTAACTGTCATTATACGCAGTTGCCAACTACAGGAGTATCTCCTGAAATTATGAAGATTAGTATTGGTAAAAATGGTAAAATATTCAAAGCAATTACGCGACAAGCCAGTGTAAATTACATATGGTATAATAAGGACAGTCATATTGTGGAGATTTGGGGACCAGAAAAAAACTTACCAGATGCAACTAAAAGGGTATTTGATAGGATTCAAAAAATTATTACTAAAGTAGCAAATGGCGTGATTGACTTAAATAAAGAAACTACCCGAATTGTTAATAAAGAAAATTCTATGGATACAAGCTAAAAAAAAAATTGAAATTTCTATACGAATCTCAAATATTTTAATAAATAACATTAATAAATAACATTAATGGATTCTATTAATAGTAATGTTGATAAAAAAAACGACCAAAAAAAACACTTAGAAAAAATATTTGATGATTACAGAAAAAATTTAATTTATAGATAAATAAATAAATAAATAAATAAATAAATAGATAAATTAATAAATAGATAAATTAATAAATAGATAAATTAATAAATAAATAAATAGATAAATAAATAGATAGATAAATAATTTTAAAAAAAAATAAAAAATGTAAAAATACTTTTTTTATTTAAGTGAAAGAGTTTTTTATATAGAATGGCGCTTAAAAATATATTACAAGATGTTTGTTGGAGGAATGTGAATAAATGTGTTCATATTAAAGATTCAACAACATTTTGTGGTAATGGAAAACAATGTTTGTGCGCGTGCATAATTGACACAAAGGACAAAAAATGTGGTAAAATATTAAGTATAGGTTTTAATAAATATAATATAGAAAATAACACATCTATTGAACATCCTAAAAATATTCACGCGGAAGTAGATGCTTGTATGAAGTTGCGTTTTAATGAAAATCCACAGAAAATCAAGAAAGTATATTTGATTGTTTTTAGATCAAATCCTAAAAAAAATAGATTATTGATGGCAAAACCTTGTAATAATTGTATTAAAACAATGTACCATATTATCCAAAAAAAAGGATATATTTTGAAGAGCGTATATTATACAGATAAAAATGGAGATATAAGCTATCTTTAAAAAATTAAACAACTATCATTAAACTAATTTATATATTTTAATTCGTTCTTCTAAAATTTCCATAGGAATATTACCACTTACTAAACATAAATGATGATATTTTTTATATAAATCTTGTTCAGAATATTTATTATTTATTTTTTTATTTTTTTTTTTAAATTCTTTAAATCCATTAAGAAATATTAATTTACCAATGTAATAACTAATTGCTTGGGTAGGTATGCTAATATATCTCTCTAATTCTCTATGTATTTCTGCATCTGTAATTGGGACATTTTTCCTCATATAATTAAATCCTTTTTTATAAGACCATCCATAATGATTTATACCAGTATCCACTACTAAGCGATTCGCGCGAAGTATACTAAATATTAAATGACCATAATAACTTAATAAATGATATTCATCCTCCTTTTGTTTATAATCATATAGGGTTTCAGTATATAATGCCCATCCTTCCGCATAACAAGTATTATCCCCTACATAATTTTTATATAATGGTATTTTATACATCATTGGATAAGCGTGTT
>TARA_B110000259_G_scaffold188481_1_pt1 | contig 18685 bp, 17 predicted proteins | sample TARA_B110000259 | Tara Oceans TARA_B110000259 (sample SAMEA4397649) | marine metagenome | biome: Polar Biome; feature: [SRF] surface water layer (ENVO:00010504); material: water (ENVO:00002006), including particulate matter (ENVO:01000060) such as... | depth 5 m | reverse complement strand
TCCCAGAATTCAAAATAGTAAGGGGTAAATGAATAGCCTCCCCAAAAATTTGGACATTCATTTAAATTATCATTGCTAAGAGCTTTATTATATTTAATTTGAACAGAATCATAAGAGTCTATAAAGTCAGATTGGCTAGAAGATATTGCCAGAGCATTCTTTTTTTCTGATCTTCTCAAGAAATAATCATTATTAAAATCTACGGAAGTTCTTTTTATTAATGCTTTAATCCTAATTTGGATATTAATATTACTCCAATATATTAAAGCTGAAATTTGTTTGTGATGATCGAACTCTTTTGCTTTTGGAGAATTATAGTTAGTAAAAAAAATAAATTCTTTATCATCAATATATTTTAAATTTACAAATCTTGAACTTACTTCATTTAAATCTTTTGAGAAGGAAGACAAAGATACAGCTTGGATCATATGCTGATTAGCTTTAATAGCTTCTTCATACTTTTGCTTTAAAATTAAATAAGGTTTTTCTGTACTTAGCTTATTGAAAGTAATCATATGTCCAACATTATATAAAAGAATTCTTTAAAAAAGTTATTTCATTCATTTGCATAAAATTTAGACCACTATTACTTGTAATTTGGTATCAAGAGGGATATTAGATATTATTTTTAAATCATGCGACTCAGCTTCCATAATCTTATTTGTTCTATGATTTTCAAAACCAACATTTTTAGGATAAAAACATAAAAGAAATGAGGTTTCGCCTAACCTCCTTCTAACCTCGCTATGAGTTGCTTTTCCAAGAAAGGTAACGTTGTTAATATTCTTAGATAATTCTTCAACAATATTTGATTTGGCTCCATATCCAATTATAGTGATATCTAAATCTCTGCATAGCGGCTCTGATAAAATTCGTTCAAATTCATTCTCATCGAATCCTTCCTCAAATGTTCCAGCAAAAAGAGCTTTTTTCTTAATGCGTATGGAATCACATGATTTGTAATTTTCTGATATAAATGGTCGATATAGAGATCTGGCTGGGTTGCTTATAATATTTGAAATAAATTGATAAACTCCCAATGAAGTACACCTTATGCTGATTTTATTACTGCAATTTTTATATGCCAATCTTGCAAAAAACATTAATAAATTAAATCTTAGGTTCCCAAAAATTGAGAAATGCTTTGGTCGAGAGATTAAAGGCCAACAATCTCTTAACTCAGAATGTATATTGTGTCTTAAAATTGGAGTTAGAGGCAGGCAGAATACTCCGAGAGTGGGGCCTGAAAAAAAGACAAAAGATTTTTTTTTGAAAATTAAATAAATATAAGAATATAAATTATATAGAAGTGTATTTAATAAACGGAATATAGATTTATTATGGCTATATCCAATGCTAGGGACAAGCACTATGCTGAGCTCAGCATCAAGCAACCAATCAGGAATAACTTTCTTTTTTTTAGTGTAGTGGTCAAAGCCAGAAGTTATATATGTGACATTATCAAATTTCTTAGCAAACTTAATAGCTCTTCTAATGGCATACCATCGTGGAGAATCTTGCTTGTCTGGAAGAGGTTCATGCTCTCTAAAAAAAATATAATCCATAATAATTTTCTATTTATTATTCAATTTTATACTTTCATCCATTGCATATTTGTAATCATCAGCATAATTTATGATTTTTGTATCTTTTAACTTTTCTATTGCAGATTTGTACCATGAATTTTCGATAAAAACATCGTTAATACATTTTTCTAAATCTAGCTTATTAGAAATAGAAATAGCTTTACCAATTCCCAGTTCTTCAACCTGACGACCAACAAAGGTATTGTCAGCAACTAATATTGGATATCCAGTAATAATAGACTCATAAAACTTATTTGGCATAGCAATTTTGCAATTAAAGTCATTTTCATCGTAAATAGCATAAATGATATCTATTTTTTTATATAAATCTTGAATGTCACTGGAATACTTGTAAGGACCAGAAAAAATAAAGCCATCTTTTAAGGTAATCTTAGATTTTATTTCTTTTAAATCATCCCCCATCGAGCCCCCAGCAAATAACACTTTAACATTTTTACCTTTTTCTCTTAATGCTTCTACAGCATCAATTAAGGCAAATATCGATTTTTTATATCTAAGAATTCCAATAAAACCAATTATAATTTCATCATTATTTTTAGTTTTTTTTATAAATCCATTCCATATTTCTAATGGCGGAACATTCTCAAGCAAAATCACTTTACCAGAAAATAATTTAGTATAGTAGGAATCCATAAATCCCTGAGAAGATGTAATTAAAACATCAACTAATTTCAACATATTCTTCTCAATAAGCCTTAGTAATCTTGGTATTAATCCATTGCCCAGTTGCAGCTTATGCAAATCACGAACCTGATGCCTTATTAAAAAATTTCTTGTAAGTCTAAGAATGACTGCTGTGAATAACAGATCATAGGTACTGGTCATAACAAACCCCTTATCATCAAGCCTTAATAAGAGTGGTTTTAAAATTTTGTAAATACTTATAATCGATAACAATCTAGACCCTTTGCCTGAATAGTCAACTTTTAATTTAATGACCTCATAGTCAACTGAAGCATCATCAACTATTAAATCAGATTCTCCCCTATCTATAATTATTAGCAAAGGCGTATAACCTAAATTTTTTGATCTAATAATCATATCCAACATAGCTGGAACTGGACTCCCGCTAATTAAAAAAATCATATTCACAGAAGTTTTATTCTTCATTTTTATACCACCAAAAATATATTTATCATTTATTTAAATCAATCCTTATTTCATAAAACATTTTACAACACTTGGGACTATTGGGTTCTGTACTCATGGGACTTAATTATTTTAAAGAGCGAGTAAAGAAGAGCTGTTATAAGGACTCCTTTTGAGGTATAAAACGGAAAAGTAAAAAGTGTTGGCAGCATGCATAATAAAGTGCAATAGAATATGTAATCTTTTTTATCCTGAGGCTCGTTATTATTAAAAAAATTTATGAATTTTAACGTGCTAATGGCATAGACAATACAGCCAAAAATTCCATATTTAAATAGAAAAAGAGTGAAAATATCATGTAGCCTATAGTACATTCCTGCATCAAGTGATGCTTGATCATATGATGCCGTTGAAAGTTTGCTTAATAAAAATGGAGAGTCGCCAAAGAATGATCCAGCTCCCATTCCAAATATATATCCATTGCTTTGTCTTAGTACCTCAAAGGCATTAATAATACTAAAGTATCTATTAGGATCTATTGTTTCAAGATCAAGGCCATTAAAAAAGTTAAATCTATTAATCATTTTCATGACACCTGGATTTTCTGCAAAGTACAAAAGAGTAATTAAATAAATAGAAGCTAATACAAAAATAAAAATTCTAAAAGAATATTTTAATGGTAAGAAAAAAAATCCGGTACAAAGCGTTAAAAGAAGCCATCTGGTCTGATACTCAAATATCAACAACAAACAAATTATTATTAAGAGTAAATATAATACCGATTGGGGATTAAACTTTATTTTAAGAATGCTCCAGTAGAAAATAAATATAGTAAATATCTTAGAAACATCCATCGAAAGATTTTTAAAGATATATTCTTTGCCTTGAATAATTGGTGCAAGGTAGGCAATAAAATCATAAAAAACAGTGCTGAGTGCACCTGCAATTATTAGCATAAAAACTTCGTGTAAATTTTTATGATTTATTATTATTGGTGAGTTATAGAATATTATTCCAAGTACCAACATAACACCAAATTTTAAATCAACAATTACCCTTCCTAGATCTGAGATAAACCCATAATAGATACTATTAATCAAGGGAATAATGATGAATATTAAAGCTATGGTAACTAAATATTTATCTATTTTTAGAAACCTAAGTCGAAAAAAATATATAAAAAAAAGAAGCAAGGTCCAAATTATTATAGGCTCTCCAAATATGCTTAGTTGCCAAATAGAAGCTGGAGGCAGTACTCCAAACATTTCAACATCAATATTATCTTGGGTTATATCAGGGTGGCTAAAAATTAAAATAAAAGAATGTGCTAATAAGAACTTTTTTGGAATAAAAATAGCTGAAAAAATAAATACAAAAAGACAGAAGATACCAAATTGGTAAGCCATTCCAAAGCCTGTATTTAAACTAAATATATTCTTTAAAAAGAAGAAGATAAAAAAATAGAAAAAAGTTTTAGTAACTAAATTAAAGTTTCTATTATCTTGTATGCCTAAAACTTGACTCATGCCCTATAGTAATTAATTAAAACTGCGTCTAGTTTTCCACGAAATACATATTCTGAACCAACTCCAACCCCAATAGGACCAACTGCTTTAATCAAAGCATTAATATCTTGCTTGCCCCCACATCCCCCAACATAAGTCTGAGGAACACTCACCATATCATTTATCTTTTTTGCCAATTCAATGTCATAACCAGTTCTCATTCCATCCCTATCAATATTGTTTATACAAATTTCACCCACTCCATTTGTAACCATATTATTTATATGATCAAAGAGATTATCATTGATTTTTTTTTGACCTCTATCAACGTACATGCTGTAACCTGTAAACATAGATTTTCGTACATCAATGGTTACAACAACACTTTGACTGCCAACAGCATCAGAAATTTCTTTAATCAACTCCGGGTGCGAGTAGCTCATTTGAGATAATGATATTTTTTCGAAGCCAATTGAAATCAATCTCTTAGCCTGATCAACCGAGGAAATTCCGCCACCATAACACAAAGGCATGTTTGCTTGTCTTGCAACATTTTCCAGCAATCTGAAATTTGGGCCATCTGATATTGAGGAAGATAAATCAAAAATACACAATTCATCAACCTGTTTTTCATTAAAGATTTTTAATGCATTTATGATATCGCCTAGATATTTATAACGTTTAAATTGTTTAGTTTTTATGAGACCAGTTCCATCAAGCAATAAAACAGGAATAAATCTTGATCTAACCATTAGAAAGTGTACAAAAATTTTTAATTAGTTGTATTCCATTATCGTGGCTTTTTTCTGGGTGACCTTGCATACCAAAAACATTACCTTGATTAACTAATGCCGGATAATTTTTATAGTAGGAGAATTCAGCAATACAATTTAAGCTATTAGTTAGGTCAAAATAATAAGAATGTAAGAAATAAAAACCTAAATCAAAGTTAATATTATCCAGAATTGAATTAGCAGGTTTTTTAGGAATTATAGAATTCCATCCCATATGAGGTATCTTTATATTCTCTTCATGCTCAATTTTTTTTACAACTCCTGAAATTAATCCAAGGCCGTCTCCGCCACCCTCTTCACTATTATTCCCAAGAACTTGCATTCCTATACAAATACCTAAAAGAAATTTATCTGGAAAAGATTCGTGGAAATTTCTTAAGTTTTCAAGCAAATGAGCATCGTTCAACTTACTCATAAACTCTTCATAACCTCCTACTCCAGGAAGAATAATATGAGATGCCATCTTAAAGTCTGACAAACTTGCTCCAACATTGAAACTAATATTAGCTTTCTTTAGAATATTGTTAATAGCATGGATGTTTCCGGCACCAATATCAAGAACCAGAATGTTGCTATCACTCATCTTTTTATTGCTTGCTTTTCAAAGCCTAGAAATTGCATGATTTTTGCACCCATGTTCATGATGAATAAACTATTTTTATAATTTTTATATGACTTCAGAGGTAATTCATGAAGTTGTTTTAATTCATCTACACTTATCTCTAATTTATTTGCAATAAATTCAAAGTCGGCTTCAATTGTATTTACATCAAAAGGAGATGCTTTAAGGTTTTCTAATGCCTCTGCTCTGCTCATTTGATTTGTTGAAATAAGGCTAGAGAATTGAGGTTTTCTCATGTCATAACCAAAACGTGAAGGTAGCCAGTATCCCTCAAAAAATTTTGTAAACCTTGACTCAAAATGTTTTTGTGGATAAGCCTGCCAACCATACTCGTCTTCCAGTGTATCAATGGCAATTTTTTTATTATATTCCATTAAATCTAATGGCTTAACAACATTAATTCCTCGCAAAAATTTTAAATAAAATTTATGATAAAAAATACCACTCCATGGATAATTTTTAAGAGGTCTTGAACAAAACTTATTTCGTATATCTTTGACAAATCTCATATCTGTACCATAGTAAAGCCATTCAAGAGGGTTTCTACAACACTCAGTGGAATGGTTTCCACCATTAATTATATATTTTATGTTGTGCTTAAGTGCAAAATGATACATTACAGCAAAAAATGCATGGTCTTGAGCAATGTCAAGACTTGGTATTCCTGATTTAAATAGCGCTAGTTGGAAATCTTTCATGTCATCCCAGTCAATAACCTCTACAAAGAGATCTAAGCCTAATTTATCTACAATATTCTGAATATTACTAACAGCTATATCGCTATTCCACCCAGCATCAACATGAAATACCAAAGGCCTTAATCCATGAACTGAGACTACTTGATGAAGAAGATATGAGCTGTCTAGGCCTCCGCTCATACCCATAATGCAATCATAATCTTTTCCCAGACTTTTTTTCTTTACTTTATTAAATATCCTATTAAGCTGCTTTTGGCCCTCTTCATTGGGATGCCAATTAGGCAAGACATTCGACACAAAATCATGACAATGATCACATACACCATCATCATCGAAATAAATTTCTGGATCAGTTGTGTCCATGACACATTTTGTACACATTTGATAATTGTCTTTCAACATTTTTAATTCTCCAATTGATTTAATTATGTATTTACTTGTTACCTAGATATTTAATTTATTTTTGTAAAATCAAAAATATTGGCAGATGATAGTTTGATATGATTAATAATCAAATCATGTTTCACGCACAACATACCAACTTGAATTTCATTTGGTGGACTTGCATGAACTTTAAGTCCAACTTTTTCAAGTTTATTTCTTTCTATTATATCTAGACAAGGATCCCAAATATAAGTTTTTATACCTAGGTCTTTTAATGATTTAATTATATTCTCGACTTTTGAATTTCTTGTATCTGGACAATTTTTCTTGAAAGTATATCCCATAACCGTAACAGTGCTCTCAATAAGATTTATCCTATTTAACTGGCAATATTGAAGAAAATTATTTATAACCCAGGTGCTCATTCCTTCATTTATTTCTCTTGCATTACGCATTAAATTTGGAATATGGCCCAATCCTGATGATTTATAGATCATATAGTGTGGGTCAACACCAATACAATGTCCTCCAACAAGCCCTGGCTCAACATACATAAAGTTCCATTTAGTGCTTGCGGCATTAACCACATCCATAGTGTTGATTTTCATAACACTAAAAATTTGATGTAATTCATTTACTAATGCAATATTTACATCCCTCTGAATATTCTCCATAATTTTGGCAGCTTCAGCGACTTTAATACTAGGTGCAGAATGTATTTCTGCTGAAATAATACTTCCATAAAGCTCTTCTAATAATTCTAATGTTGCATCTGTTGATCCAGAAACAATTTTTGAAATACTTTCTAATTTGTTGACCTTATCACCAGGATTGATTCTTTCAGGGCTATAGCCAACAAAGAAATCATTATTAAATTCCAAACCAGAAATTGACTCTATAATTGGTATACAGACCTCTTCTGTAGCACCAGGAAATACAGTTGATTCATAGACAATTGTTGATCCTGATTTAATATTTCTTCCAATTGTTTCTGATGCAAGAATTAAAGGCTGTAAGTCAGGAGTATTGTCAATTTTAATTGGCGTCGGCACAGCAACAATTACTATGTCTGCATCAGCTAACTTGAGCTCATTATCTGTAAATATAAGGTTGCCTTGAAGAGCTTTTAGTCTTTCTGCAGAAATTTCTTCAGTCCAATCATTATTTAGTTTTAGTGCATCTATTCTTTCTTTATTAAGATCAAAACCAATTACTTTGTAGTTTTTATCTGCAAATGCACAAGCCAGGGGAAGGCCCACATAACCTAGGCCTAAAATACAGATTAATTTATCTCTAGGTTCAAATTTCATAATATTTTCCATTATATTTTATTATTTATTATATAAGATATAGTATTCTAGTTAAGTAAAAAATTTTCTATAACTTCTGAAATTTTAGAGCTGGCATGACCATCACCATATGGATTAGTAATATTTTGCACTGTGGGGTTATTAAGTACCTCAGAAACCTTAGTAAAAATTTTATCTTTGTTAGCCCCTGCTAGTGTTACCAAGCCAGCCTCAACAGCTTCAGGTCTTTCTGAGACGTCTCGCATTACTACTACTGGCTTTTTAAGAGAGGGTGCTTCTTCTTGTATGCCGCCTGAATCGGTTAATATTACTGTTGATTTTTCCATAAAATAAATAAATGGTAGATATTCCAATGGCTCTATCAAGTATATAGAAGAAATATCTTTTAAAAGCCTCTTAACAGGTTCTCTAACCATTGGATTAAGGTGAACTGGGTAAACTATATTCACGTCAGGAAACTTTTTTGCTAGCAATAAGAGAGCTTGGCATATTTCTTCAAAGCCAGATCCAAAACTTTCTCTTCTGTGGCCTGTGACAAGAATCATTCTATTTGGGGAGTCTAGAAATGTATATTTTTCGTGATAAGATTTTCTTAATTCGTCATCGGAGTTAATTTTATCTCTTGCAAAAAGTAGAGAATCAACAACTGTATTTCCAGTAACAAAGATATCTTTTGCATTTACCTGCTCATTTAACAGATTATTTTCTGATGTTTTAGTTGGAGCAAAATGTAGTTTTGTTATTGATGAAACTAATTTTCTATTAGCCTCTTCTGGCCATGGAGATTTGATATTTCCTGTTCTAAGGCCGGCTTCAACATGACCGATATCTATACCACAATAAAATGATGTCAGTGCAGCTGAAAATGTTGTTGAAGTATCTCCGTGAACCAACACTAGATTTGGATTAAATTCATTTAATACATTTGGCAGTAAGGTTAATATACTTGATGTTATTCCAGCTAACGATTGATTTTTTGACATTATATTTAAATCAAAATCAGGCTTTAGATTAAAAACCTTAAGCACCTGATCTAGCATTTGTCTATGCTGACCAGTTACACAAACTTTAACATCTAAAGATAACTTTTCTTTTAGTTTTAATGCCAAAGGAGCCATCTTAATGGCTTCTGGTCTGGTGCCAAAGATTAGTAAAATTTTCTTTTTCATATTTATTTTTATTCCAATTTTTTTTATTGATTATAGATTAGTACGTATATAAATTAAACATTTTAAATTGCTCTTAATTCTTTAAATAAAAGCTTAGTTATTCCTGTAACAACACTGACTATTCCGTGCAAAAATTGGACTACTATCAAAACCAAAAGATAAGATTCAGTGGATGCATTATTCAGCAAAAGTGTATTTATTACCAACAAAACAACTGCTAAGAAAGTAATAAGCATATTTATTTTTGTATTATGCATACCAGTAAATATAGCGTCGCCTAAGCGAATCATATTTACTGAAAAAGGTGCAATGGATAAAATTTTAATACATATAACTAATCCACTATAGCCCTCTGGGAATAGGGTATTACCTATAAAATCTGCAATTAGGTACAAGAGGCAACATCCTAAAATAATAGGAAAAGTGGTGAAGAATAAATATTTTCTTGTAGCTTGAATAAAACTTTTTCTACTTTTAGCTTCTATAGCTTCAAAGATTGGAGATCGGAAGGTTCTATCTACTTGACTTTGAAATAAACTTGCAATGTTTATAATTTGAAGTGCAATAGCTACAGATGCAAAAGCTTCAATTCCATTTCTTGATTCTATAATTAGCCTTGTATAGTAACCATATATAAGATGAAGTTGAAGAACAAAAAACATTGGATAGTAAAGCTTTGTGTATTCAATGAAATTGATAAAAAGATTTTTTCTTACAAAAGATATTTTGGCTCTCAATATTGAAAACTGCAATAGTATTGAAAATAAATTTACAATCAGATATACGTAAAAAACACTATCAGAGAAACCAACTCCTTTAGTCACATAATATAAAAGAAAGAAGAGTATTATTTTTTCAAAAAATAATACTAATACATAAGTTAAGTTTTTATTTAGGTACTCAAACATGGTCCCAAGGTGAAATATAGGCAGCATCAGAAATAAAAATTTAAAATCAAGTAGATTAAAAAAATTATTTGTAGAAAAAAATAAAATTATAACTGTAAGAAACCCTATTACTTTTAATGAAAAAAGAAGTGAAAAAGCCTCCACTAATGACTCAACATGCCTTGCATATTTAACAAATACCGATTCGCCAGCAAAATCAATAAAAGAGCCTATTAATAGAGCCCAAGTCAGCATATATAAGAATTCTGCATAAGCCCCATCTGATCCTAGTTGAGCTAAAAAAACTACAATAGAATAGCTTGTTAAAGCTCCTAAAAAATTTATTGCAGAAGCATTAAACAAAGTTTTAATCATTTTTAGATAAGGTAAGCATAGAAAGCATTAGATTTTATTTAGATCAAGAAGAGATGAAAATCTTACTTCGATATTTCTCATATAACTATCAATATAATTTTTATTATCAAAAGATTTTATTTTTTTTATTTTTTTTCTTAAGTCTTCTTTACAATTAATTGCATCTCCTTTTATGTAAGGATAGTCTGGAAATGTTGATTCAAAAACTTTTTGTTGAGTAGGATATAAAATAATCAAAGGAATGCCGTAACTAATAGCTTCATTGTACCAACCTGTGGATCTAGTAGAAGATTGCAAGGATATTATTATTGATTCTGTTCTTTTAAAATGTTCAGGGATTTCAATTCTATCTACTATCTCATATCTTGTGTGCTTATCTGATTCAGGAATACTAAGACTTTTTTTTACTATTATTTTTCCATAAAGCTTTGGTAATAAAAATTTAAAGTCAGATAATTTACTTTGTTCAGATGCAATAATAAAGGCAGGATCTTTATCGATTCTATGTAAATTTTTATACTCTGAAATTGGAAGCCCAAGCCAAAAAGTTTTTTGCTTTAACTTTAAGAGCATTTCATTTTGACTCTTACTTTGACAGCAGCGAATTATTCTAAAAAAAGTAATTCTTTGCCAAATAGCATGTTTATTATGTTTCTTTTCGGGGGTTGTGTTGTGCTCATAGCAAAAAATTTTACTGACAAAGAGTTGCAAGATTGGAATAAACAAAACATCATAGGAGACAAAAAATATTTTTTCATCTCTGTGCTTCCAACATATTTTAATTACGGATAGCGCTCGAAAAAGCCTGCTCTTGTAATTCTTCTTAACAACACATCTTGAGCTAAGATCTGAAAGTTTTTTATTAAAAACAAACAGCTTTGTAGGGCTAGGGAAGAGATTAAAAAAAACTTTATTAAATTCAGCATGGGGCTCAGGAGACCACCAATCTATTAATACCATATTCTCTAAGACTTCTTATCGTCTCTGTAATGCAAGACTAGAGAAGCTAGGGAGCTGAAAATAAAACCAAAAAAAGTTCCCAAAATAACTATCATAGCCCTTGATGGCTTAATTTTTTCTTCAGTAACAATTGGTGAGGAGATAGATTTAAAAACATAGTCTGTTGTAGAATCAGCAAGCATTAAAATCTGCATTTGATTTTCTAAAAGATCTGATATTGCATCTCTCATTGGGGCTATACTTGTTTCATTAGATGCATTGTTTAAAAAATTAATAGAGTTTTTAGCAAGCTGCATATCTAAATCACGCATATGTAAATTTATATTATCTATAACTATATCTAGCCACAATTTTGCAATAACAGGTGAGACATGTTCAAAGTCCAAAGTTACAAAATTTGTTTTTTTATCTACTGTAGCATTAAATATTTCTTTATAAATTTTAAAAGCTTCCTGATTAGAGGGCTTGGGTAACTTGGGGTATTTTGCTTTTCTTATCCACTTTTCATTAGCTTTATCATAAACTTTATTATCATAAATAATAATATCCTTTCGCTGATCCCATCTTTTGTATGCTACTAGGTCTTCAAATTTTATATTTGGAAGAAACTGATCAACAAAAAAATCATAAGATTTTACTCTCTCAATAGCTTCTTTATCTTTACTTCCAGTCTCACCAGGAAGGTTTATACCTGCTATACCTGCAAAAGAAGAGTAGCTCCCAAGCTTAGCACTTAATGAATCTTCTTTTGATGCAGGAGCCAATAATGCTTGAGAGGAATAAATATTTGGCAGCCATAATGCAAATACAATTGAGGCAACCGCCGCGACAGATGTAACTGAGGCTATTAGAAACTTTTTGTTTAATAGAGCTAGTTTTAACTCGTTTAAATCTATGTCGTTATCGTTTGTCATATGCTTATTAGTATTAATGTTTCTACTTTGAAATATAGCACACTGATTTATTTATAGAGCCTTTTGTTATAGGTAAATTCTTAATGGTACCCGAGGCCGGACTTGAACCGGCACGATATTTCTATCGAGGGATTTTAAGTCCCTTGTGTCTACCAATTCCACCACTCGGGCAAAAGGTAATAAAAAATTTAATCTAAGTACGTAGTTATTATATCTCCATCATTATATTCGATAACCCTAAGTCTAGGTAAGAATACTATAAATTTACCACCAGATTTTAAGTACTCATCTTCTCTAGTTACAAACTCATCAATAAAGTAGTAAGGCAAAGCCAACAAGTATTCTGGTTTAGCATCTCTACCTTCTTTTTCAGATATTATGGGAATTCTACAGCCAGACATTTCAAGGCCATATTTTAATGGAAGTCTGTCCAGAGCAGCAGGAATATCATCTCTAGTAAATTCACAATGCTGCATGATTGTATTTCCTCTTGTAGATGCTCCGTAAGCCATTACTGTCTGACCCTTTGAATTAATATCTGCTATCAAGGATCTTAGTCTCTCTTTGAAATCTTCTATGCTTTGTTTGTAGTCTTTATATACATCAAAATCTAAGAAGCCTTTTGAGATCTCTTGATTCCTTAAATTTGTAACCCTCTCTGTCTCCCCAGGAGTTTTCTTAACAAAGAGTCTCATACTTCCTCCATTTATAGTATTAAATGTGACATCATTGACGTACATATTTGATCTTTTCATCAAATATTCAAAAGTTAAAAATGTATAGTAAGCAACATGTTCGTGACTGATCATGTCATAGCCAAGTGACTCAATCATATCTCCAGTATAGTTCATTTCAACTACCCACAGCCCATCGTCTTTAAGGACATGTTTAATATCTTCAACAAATCTTTCTGGGTCTGTTAGATCATAAAACATTGAAATAGAAGTTACTACGGAGGCTTTATGGCCATCTAGTGCATCTGCTACACTTTCTTTTGTGAAAAAATCATTAATTTTTGAAATATTAAATGAATCATCAATGGACAGTATTGCATTTGATGGATCAACTCCAATTCTATTTAAATTAGTATCGTATTTCTTTAATAGAGTTCCATCATTTGCACCAGTATCTATAACAAAATCATTATCTTTTAATTCCACCATACTATTAACATCAGCAACAATACCGTGAAGATGATCTGTCATTGTTTGATTAGTGCCTGATCTATACCAATAGCTTGAATACATTAAATCTTTATTCACATCATGTTTTAATTGAAGAAATTTACACTCCTCGCAACAAACTAGATTTAATGGTGCTCTTAAAGGATCCTCTTCCCCTGGTTTGATAAAAACTCCTGTTAATGGCTGTTCATTTAAATTAACTATTTCTAGTAAATCCTGACATCCACAGATTCTGCAGGATGATATTTCATTTATAACTGTACTCACTATTTTTATACCTCTTTAATTGAATTAACGTAGTTAATTTTTGCACATTGTATATTATTTTTTAAAGAAAAATAACCAGTTAAAGTTTATTATCTATTTATTATAGATTTATCTAATTTAACCCTATTTCTCCAATAATCAAGAAGATCAATCATAGTTTGATCAAATGTAATCTCGGGCTTCCAACCAGTATGATTTGTAAATTTAGTAGTGTCGGGTACTTGCAAGTCAGCATCTATGGGCCTTATTCGTTCTGGGTCAGTCTCAATAGTTACTTCAACATCTGATAATGATATTAACTTATTCAACATATCAGCAATAGAGCAAGTATATGTCCCACCAATATTATAATACTCACCAGAAATAGGATTTTCTGTAACGAGCATATAGTATGCTCTTACAGCATCTCTAACATCAGCCCATGTTCTTAAAGAATCTAAGTTACCAACCGATATAACTGGTTTTTGTCTACCAGCCTCTATCATTGCAATTTGTTTTGCAAAAGATGACTCAGCAAAAACATCTCCTCTTCTTGGACCTGTATGAGTAAACATTCTGGTCGTCATGACTTTCATATTATATGCTTCAGCATAATACCTTCCAATCAAATCTGTCGCTACTTTAGAAATTGCATATGGTGAGGCTGGATGAAAACTACACTCTTCATTAATAGGGAGTTTATCTGCTGAAACTCTTCCAAAAACCTCTGAAGAAGCACATACATGTATAACAGCGTCAGGACAAAAGTTTTTTGCAGAATTTAAGACCGTCTCAGTTCCTTGAATATTTGTCTCGTATGTATCTAATGGGGATTCAAAACTTGTCTTTGGGAAACTTTGAGCAGCAAGATGAAAAATATAATTGGGCTTAACTTTTTTAACTACCGCATCTATTGATATAGGATCCCTAAGATCAGCATAGTGCAAAAATAGTCTATCCTTGCTATCTATTCTTCCAACTTGACCCTCAAGATTGATTAAAGGACTTCTCCATCTACACATTCCATGAATTTCCCAGTCAGTTTTTTCAAGTAAATAGTCAGCTAAATGCGAGCCAACCATTCCTGTAATACCTGTTATTAAAACTTTTTCTTTCATAATTAAATATAGTGTATGGGTTATAATTTGGATTATAACAGATAGAAATAGAATAAATTAATGAATAAAAAGATATTAATAATAGGTTCAAGAGGATTTATAGGAAAGCAGGTGGTGAGTGCTTTTAAATCAGAAAAAAACGTTCAGATTTTTGAGGGCTATAAACATAATATTGACTTAAGTAACATTCAATCTTTTAAAAAAGCCTTTAATAAAATTAAACCCGATGTAATCATCAACCTTGCTGCTTTTTCACATTTAGATAAATCAGACTTTCAAAATATTTTTAAATTAAATTGTTTCTCAGTTATTGATTTGGTTGATTTTTTAATTTCAAATAATTTTGATGGTAGATTCATAAATACAAGCTCTGCACTAATTTATGGCACTCAAACCAAGGGAGTTATTAAAGAAGATTCTCCTCTAAGACCCGAGCACACATATGCTGTAGCAAAAGCAGCAATTGATAATTTATTTGGTATCATTCAAAAAGACTTACAAGCAACATCTGTTAGACCCTTTAATTGTATAGGTATTGGTCACAGAGAAGATTATGTTGTACCTAAAATTATTAAGCATTTTCATCAAAAAAAACAAATTATTGAACTAGGTGATATTCACTCAAAAAGAGATTTTGTTGATGTTAGGGATGTTGGAAGAATGTATTTATATTGTTCAAAAATAAAAAAAGTCATTCCGTCTATTAATCTTTGTTCGGGAAAAGCTATATCTATAAAGTCAATAGTTCAAAAGCTGGAGAAAATATCTGATCATCAGATAAAAATAGAAATTAATAGCAAATATATTAGAGATGTTGATAGCAAGAATATGAGAGGGGATAACTCAATTATAACATCACTTGGTTTTGAATATAATTTTAGTATTAACGATACCCTTAAATGGATTTATAACAATAAATAATCTAAATTGTATATATCTCTGAGCCCTGATTGGTCAATGATATGTCCAATACATTATCAGACCCAAAGTAATCTATAAAATCTTTTTTTGAATTTTGGCTTGTAAGAAACATAACAAAGCCGCCTCCCCCTGCACCGCATAACTTTCCACCATAAGCTCCGAGTGACAAGCCTTTTTCATAAATGTCATTTATATCAGAGTTAGTTATTTTATCTGAAAATGTTTTTTTCAGTTTCCACCCCTCATGAAGCATTTTTCCCATTTCTTTCAAAAGCACTTCATCGTCTTTAATTGAGCTTAATTTTTCAGCAGCCTCAATAGAAATTTTTACAAGCTCTTGAATATTGGCTATATTTAATTTATTTCTAGTATTTTTGACTTGATCCTTAACAACTTCTGAGGCATGACGAGTTATTCCAGTGTAAACCAATATTAGAGAATCATTTAAAAGCTTCTTAAAGGTATTTGAGGTTTGGATAGGTTCTATTATGACCCTTGATCCATTAAGTCTATAAAGACTTAATCCTCCAAATGAAGCATGCAATTGATCCTGAACTCCAACATTTTCATTTAAAAGATCATGCTCAATTCTCCAGGCGTCTTTTGCAAGTGAGAGCTTATCAACATCATTCTGTATCATATGATTTATTAATTTTAAAAAACCAACAGTAAAGGCAGAAGATGATCCCAAGCCAGTGCCTCCAGGAAGGTCGGACATAGTAGCTATATTAATAGGTTGATTCCAGTTCAAATCCTCTAAAGCCGCCCTTACCACTGGATGCTCGATATCTCTTATATCATTAACTTCTTCTGTTTTTCTCCATGATAATTTATATTTTTTTGGAGAAAAATTTGACATTGGCAATTGATAAATATAAATATATTTATCAATTGAGCTTCCCAGGATGGCACCCTCATTTTGATGAAAAAATTCAACATAATCTGAACCTCCTCCAAAAAAACTTAATCTTAGTGGTGTTTTTGTATAAACGCTCATATTACTCCTTGTCTTGTTAGAAAATTATCTAGGTCTAGATCATCAAAAAGCAAGCTTTTAATTCCTGCTTTTTCTCCAGCTTCTATATCTGTAATTTTATCTCCGATCATATATGAGCCTTCCATGTTAATTGGTAATTCGTTTAAAGCTTGGTTTATTAGGCCTGGCTTCGGTTTCCTACAAGAGCAAATTCTATCACTAGCATTAATGGCATTTGGATGGTGATTGCAAAAATATATATAGTCAATATTAGCTCCTTTTAATCGAAGCTCTTTGGTCATCTTATTATTAAAATCCTTCATATTTTTTTCACTATATAACCCTTTTGAAATTCCACCCTGGTTTGTTATAACAACAATATAAAATCCTTTTTCAATTGCTTTTATTATTGCTGACACTGCACCTTTGATAAACTTTAAATCTGATAACTTGAATGTGTACCCATTATCAATGTTTAGCGTGCCGTCTCTATCTAAAAATAAAGCCGGTTTTGTTATAGCCCTAGGGAAATCATTAATTGCTTTTTTAAAAGATTCTGGAGTTCCGATATCTATAAAGTATCCTTTTTGAATATCAATTTTTAAACTCTTATCTCTCACCAATTGCGGGAAAACATCATTCTCCATTGAAAGGTACCCTTGTTGAAAATTCTTTAAGAACTTTTTATGGAAAAGATATATGCCAGCATTTATAGTGCCTGCAGATGAGAATTCGTCCTTTTCTTTAAAACCCCTAATTAACATTTGTTTATTATACTCAATAGAACCGAATCTATTTGTTTCATTGGATTGAGTTCCAAGTATCAAAACACTGTCATCATCTTGAATTAAGTAAGATCTTATTAAATTGCAATCAAAAAAAGAATCTCCATTTATAACCCAAAAACTTTTTTCCAAATCGTCTATATTTTTTGTTAAACAGCCAGCTGTTCCCATGGGTTCTTCTTCATTGCATATCCTTACCTTTGCTCCATAAAAATATTTATTACTATAATTTTTAATAAAATTATCAGATTTAAATCCTGTCATTATTATGATTTCTTTAATTCCTTGTCTCACCAAGTTCCACATTAAGTACTCAATGAAAGGTTTACCTGATATTTTTAGCAAGGGTTTTGGCGTATTTTTTGTTAATGGGCCTAACCTGGAACCTCTTCCGCCAGCAAGAATGACAGCCTGTCTGATCATTTTTTTTAATAGCTATAAAATAGAGTCTTCAACACAGTAGCATAAATAGTGACCAATCATGATGTGCATTTCTTGAATATAGTTAGTTTCACCCGATGGTGCTTTAATAGAGTAATCTGATAATGAAGACATTTCACTATTACTCGAACCAGTTAATGCAACTGAAATAACTCCAATATCAGAAGCAGCCTTAAAAGCTTCAATAATATTTTTACTTGCTCCACTAGTGCTGATACCAATCAATACATCTCCGGACTTAGCTATACCTCTTAACTGTCTTGAAAAAATTTGATCATATCCATAATCATTTCCTATGGCAGTTATAGCAGAGGTATCTACCGTCAATGCAATCGATGGTAAAGGTTTTCTGTCTCTTAGAAATCTACCCATAAACTCAGCTGCTAAATGTTGAGAATCTGCAGCCGACCCTCCGTTACCACAAAATATAACCTTGTTACCAGATGATATGCATTCAATTAAAACATTAGCTACGATATGTATTTCATCCTCTATGTGGCCAAGTTTGTTGATATTTTCTTTTGATTTAACTATGTACTCTGAGAATTTCATAAATATTATATGTGTTTTAAAAAAAGATTATTATATCTATAATAATTAGAAATTACTGCTAATATTTTTATAATTTAAGATTAGCAAAGTTACAAATGTTTTTTATGGAGGCTGAAGCCGGAATCGAACCGGCGTTAACGGCTTTGCA
>TARA_B110000259_G_scaffold77800_1_pt1 | contig 18793 bp, 11 predicted proteins | sample TARA_B110000259 | Tara Oceans TARA_B110000259 (sample SAMEA4397649) | marine metagenome | biome: Polar Biome; feature: [SRF] surface water layer (ENVO:00010504); material: water (ENVO:00002006), including particulate matter (ENVO:01000060) such as... | depth 5 m | reverse complement strand
TTTTTCACATTAGCTGATTTTTTTTCACTATCCGTAATCATTTTTTTTATGGTTGAAATCTCTGATGAACTGCTATGTTTAAGTGCGTAAATGACTGGTAAAGTCATCTTCCTTTCTCGTATATCAATGCCTGTGGGCTTTCCAATCGCTGCATTTTCATAGTCAAACAAATCGTCTTTTATCTGAAATGCCATACCCACATTAGTGCCAAATGTTCCCATTTTTGCAATATCTTCCGCAGTTCCCCCACCCGAGCTTGCACCTACTTGACAACAAGAGGTAATCAAGCTGGCCGTTTTTTGCCTGATCACTTCATAATAAAGCTCCTCTGTGATATCTAATTTCCTTGCCTTCTCCATCTGAAGCAGTTCTCCCTCACTCATTTGCTGTACGGCATTAGAGACAATCCGAAGCAGTTCAAAATCATCATTTTTCAAGGAAAGCAATAGACCTTTTGACAACAGAAAATCTCCCACCAATACAGCTATCTTATTCTTCCAAAGGGCATTAATTGAAAAAAATCCCCGACGATAATGTGCGTTATCTACCACATCATCGTGCACCAAGCTGGCCGTATGCAATAGCTCTATCAATGCAGCTCCTCGATGGGTGGCTTCGTTGATGTTACCCGTTATAGCAGCAGTAAGGAAAACAAATAAAGGCCGCATTTGCTTCCCTTTTCTCTTGATAATGTAATCCATGATTTTATCAAGCAACATCACCTTGCTTTTCATAGACTGACGGAATTTTAATTCAAATTCATTCATTTCCTCTTTGACAGGAGCTTGTATGTCTTTGAGTGTGCTCATATAAATACAATATTAAACTACTTCACTTGCATAAAAAATAGGCACTTATAAACAACCTCATTAGATTTACACATAACCTTCATAAATGAATATGAAAAAAGCTGCGTATCATCTACTCGATGTCTTCACAAATAGGAAATTTGGAGGAAATCAATTGGCCATCTTCGAAGATGCAACAGAAATTCCTCCTGAAATGTTTCAAAATATTGCGAGAGAGCTAAATTTATCAGAAACCGTCTTCCTATTTCCAATAAATAAGGCAGGACAATATCCAATGCGTATTTTTACACCCATCAAAGAACTCCCTACTGCGGGCCATCCCAGTATTGGAACCGCCTATTTCTTGGCACAAAAGTTTCCAAAAGAAGACGGAGAAAGAGTTCTTACATTGGCCCAAACCATTGGTCCTATTGAGGTTAAAATCAAAATGTCCAAAAAAGGGACACTTATGGCTACCATGTATCAGATACCTCCTTATTTTGGAACCATCTTTGAAAATAGAAATGACATCGCACAATTATTTAACTTATCAGAATCCGATTTAATGGATTATCCTGTACAAGAAGTTTCTTGTGGCGTTCCTTATATTATCGTTCCAGTAAAATCAGTTGAAAACATCCAAAGATTAACTTTCAACACCCAAATTTGGGAACAGCTGAAAACTATATTAAAAGATCATAGTGTTTATGTGTTCACACCGCAGGGCTTATTACCCGACGGCGATTTACATGGCCGCATGTTTGCTCCAGAAATTGGCATCACCGAAGATCCCGCAACTGGTTCGGCCAACGGACCCTTAGCCTGTTATTTGTATAAATATGGTATAAAAAAAGGTCCACTCATCAGTGAACAAGGTTTCGAGATAAATAGACCTAGTTTGATTCATATAGAAATTGAAAGCGAAAATGAAGCCATAAAAAATGTGAAGGTAGGTGGACAAGCCGTCTTTGTCGGACAGGGACAATTTATCATTGATTAAATAGTCAAATGTTTATATTTACGGACTTAAAAACATTAAATGAGTCAGAGTAGGCCTCGATATAAAGATATTCTCAAGAGAAAAAAAGATTGGCCCATTGTCAATCTTTCACAAAATAAAAAAACATTTCTAGATGAAGTGAGTCAAAATGTTTTTACCAATCTGATTCAAGGCGATGGTCGTAAAACCCTTCATGAAGAACTCGAAACGACCATCTACAGAGAGAAACAGCGTGTCATTAACAACCCATGGCGCGTAGATCCAAAAGATGATTTGACTTTTTGGAAACGTATCCAGAAAAAACAATTAGCTATTAAAGAAAGTAAGGATAAGATAACGATTGAGAAAGAAATATTAAAGGAAATCATTGATCGCTATTGTAAAGAAATCGTTGGCAGTTTCAATAAGTCATCTTATCGATTTGCAAAAAGGATTACCACTTTTGGGTTTGCCCGATTGCTCAATGCCGCCCGGGTCAAAGGGTTTAAATCAATATTCAGTCGACAACTAGATTTACAAGATCAAATTCATGTAGTGGGTGAACCCGAACAATTGAGAAAATTGGCGAAAATAGGAACCATTGTACTGGTGCCTACTCATTTTAGCAATCTAGATTCCATTCTCATAGGGTGGGTCATACAATTTTTGGGGCTCCCTCCCTTCATCTATGGTGCTGGACTTAACCTATTCAATATAAAAATATTGGCCTATTTCATGAACAGCTTGGGGGCCTATAAACTAGATCGAAGAAAGAAAAACCCCATTTATTTAGAGACCTTAAAAGAATATTCAAAAAGAGCTTTGGAATGGGGATGTCACAGCCTTTTTTTTCCGGGAGGCACGAGAAGTCGATCCGGTCAAATCGAAAATTCATTGAAATTAGGCTTATTAGGTACCGCCATTGAAGCCCAACGATCCTTGATCAGTGACCACGGCAAGCAAGCCAAACCTATTTTTATTGTACCTGTGGTCATTAATTACCAGTTCACGCTCGAAGCACCTTCCTTAATAAATGAGCATCTCAAACGAACCGGCAGAGAAAGGTATTACAGAGAGTCGGATGCCTTTAGTAATTCTAAAAAAATCACCACCTTTCTAATGAAATTTTTTACCAAAAAATCTGACATCTCTGTCAGTATTGGTCGTGGTCTTGATGTTTTGGGTAATTATGTAAATGATCAGGGTCAAAGCTTAGACCAGCATGGACAAGTGATCGATATCAAAGATTATTTCCTTTCCAATGGAAAAGTTAACGTGGATAAGCAACGAGAAAATACCTATGTGCAGATTCTTTCTAAAAAAATCATTGAAGAATACTATAAGAATAATCGTGTTTACTCTAGCCATTTGGTTGCCTATACTGCCTTTAAAATGCTCGAAAGAAAAAATACTAAGCTAGATCTTTACAGTATTTTAAGACTATCTGAAGAGGACCTCACCTTAGATTATGAAGCTTTCAAGAAAAATTTTAAAAAGTTACGAAAGGTCATTCTAGAGCTCAATGAACAAGATAAGGTAGATGTAAACGATAAATTTAAAAATAAAGCAGATGAATCCATCATTTATGGACTGAACAACGTAGGGATGTATCACGCTAAAAGACCCTTGATAAAAGCAAAGGACCAAATTTTAATACTCAATGCAAGCACACTCTATTATTACCACAACCGACTAGAGGGATATGGCCTTGAAAAATACATATAACGCAACCGTCGGCGTCATTGGTACGGGTAATTTCGGTACCGCATTGGCCAATCTACTTGCTCATAAATGCAAACGTGTCCTACTTTATGCCCGAAATGAGCAAAAAGCAACGCAACTGATCGAAACTAGAAAAAATGGCTCCCACCAAATCGCTGATAACGTAGAAATCATCACTGATATCTCTTTACTTGCCGAGAAATGCAACGTCATTTTCCCAATAGTTCCTTCTATAAATTTCAGGGAAATGATGAAAAAACTATCTCCCTATCTAAAACCTTATCATGTCTTAATTCATGGTACAAAAGGATTTGATTTTAATGAAATAAATAATAAAAATAACGCCCTTAAAGAATCAAAAAATCAAATTTTCACTATGAGTGAGGTCATAAGACAAGAATCATCAGTGGTAAGAATCGGTTGTATTGCAGGCCCCAATTTGTCTAAAGAAATTGCCTTAAAGATGCCCGCAGCATCTGTCATTGCCAGCGACTTCGATGAAGTCATTCACCTAGGTCAAAAATATCTTAAAAGTGATCGGTTTTTAGTTTTTGGAAGTAATGATTTAATGAGTACTGAGCTTTGTGGGATTTTAAAAAATATCATTGCAGTAGGGGCCGGAACCATTGACGGTATGAAATTAGGTGAAAACGCCAAATCTTTATTTATCACCAGAGGCATGGTCGAAATGGTCGAAATAGGTAAAGCCATGGGAGGCCAAGTCGAACCCTTTTTAGGACTTGCAGGTATTGGTGATTTGATTGCAACGTGCTCAAGCAATCTGAGTAGAAACTACAATGTCGGACTGAGGTTAGCTACTGGAGAAAAACTAAGTGAAATTACCCATTCCATGCGTGAAGTGGCCGAAGGAATCAAGACCATTGACATCATCCATGAATGGTCAAAAAATAATCCCATACGCATTCCAATTACCGAAACGCTCTATAAAATTATTCATGAAGAAATTACCGTTGAAGAAGCGCATGCTTACATGATGAAATTTCCTTTCACTTCTGAAATTAAATTTTTAAACTAATCTTTTATTTCAATAAATTCATCGCCCTGATTCTCTGTAATACGGTGGGATGTGAATAGTTAATAAAGACATTGGCCGGATGAGGCGTTAGATTAGATAAATGATCTCCACTCATTTTTTTCAACCCATCGATCAAAGGTTGCGCGGCAAAATGCGTTGCGGCATAAGCGTCCGCCTCATATTCATGTTTACGGCTGATCAAATTCATGATGATCCCTAATATTCTAGATACTGGGCTATATAAAATACCAAAAGCAAGCATATTGAGATGAATAGCCGTTACTTCACCCCCCATGGCAAAACTAACTTGCGTATTTAAAATCATTTTTGAGAGTAAAAAGAGCATCAATCCGGTCTGAACAATAGACATAAAGGTACCTATGTAGATATGATTCTTTTTGTAGTGACCCACCTCGTGGGCAAAGACCGCCGTAAGTTCATCAACACTGTGCTTGGCAATTAAAGTATCATAGAGGACTACTTTTTTCTTTTTTCCCAATCCTGAGAAAAAAGCATTGCCTTTGCTGGATCGTTTAGATCCGTCAATTACGAATACTTGCGTGAGAGGGAAGGACACTTTTTCTGCAAAGTCAGCTATCGATTTTTTTAAGACGCCTTCTTCTAAAGGCACTAATTTATTGAACAACGGTAGCAACAAAGAAGTGTAAAGCATATTTAAGGCCAATAAAAAAACCGTGATTACAATCCAAAAATACCACCAAAAATCAGCCCCAATTACCTCAACCATCAAAACAAAAATAACGAGCAAACCGCCTCCCAATAAAGCCGTCAAAAGATAGCCCTTAACTTTATCTGTGAAAAAAGTTTTTAAAGTCATTTTATTAAATCCAAAGCGCGCTTCAATTACAAAGTTCTGATAGAGTGAAAAGGGAATACCCATCACATCCGAGATCACAAACAATACTCCGAAAAAAATCAAAGGGGTGACCGGTGCCAAAGGACTGAAACTTCGTGCCCAATCATCCAAAAGCCCAAACCATCCCAACCCAATCGCAACTACCATTACGATCAAAGATAACGCACCTGAAATTTTACCAAAGCGCCCTGTAGTATTTTGATAATCTTGAGATTTTTGATATTTCTCATCATCATAGACCCCGTTCAATTCCTCTGGAATAGGTTTCTTTGAACTTTTTTCATTTAAAAAGTTTAATAATAAATCCAAAAGAAAATCAAAGATTAAAACTCCTAAAACTAGGATAACTATTGTTTTTTCACTCATAAAAATACATTTCTAAAAAAAAATCAAATCAATAAATGGCTTTCATTTTTTCGTCCATGGCCTAAAAAATAAACGGCACAGGACATTTTACATCACGCGAACCTCGAGGAGGTTTTTTAACATCTCTTAAATCAAATGAATAACTCATAGAGAGCTCATGTGCCCCTCCACTGCTAAATCCTAAGTCTGACAATGTAAAATCATAACTATATCCTACCAAGGTAGGCCCTATTTTAACACCAAATAACAGCACGATATCACTTGGTCCGATTCCAGAAAAATCTTCGCTAGGAAAACCACGATACCACAGGCCCAACATGAGCGGCTCTAACATAAGACTCATACCCACATCGAGTTGAGTAAAGTCTTGCTGATCTTTGAAATTAAAAGAAGGGGTGAAACTTCTTTCTTTGCCCTCTTTTGAAGCCCATCTGACGTTGATTTGACTGAAGTTTATTTTATAACCCCCATGCAATGAAAACTTGATCCTTAAAGGACTCTCATCTCCTGAGATAGATTGATTAGGCTCTGTGATATGATGAAAAGAGGTACCCAACCAAGCTTGTTTATTAAAAATAATACCTCCAAAAGCCAAATCCATAAATTCAACGCTTAATCCTGTATTAAAAGATTCAATGGTTTGCGCAGAAATCAAACCCGTATCATCAAATTGATCTCCAAAAGTCAATCGATCAAAGTTTATATCTTTCCAGACGTAGCCCACTTCTACCCCTGGCCTGAAGGTCCAGTTATAATTTAATCGAACTTGATAAGCATATTGAACCGCCGCACTTCGAGCATAGAGTCCTGCTAGACCTTCTCTGTCTGAATTTAAAATCAAGCCCAAACTACTGCTGACATCATCAAAATTATAATAGGAGTAAAAGGAATAGCTTTCAAAGTTAGCATTGATCGAAGGCCATTGATTGCGATAATTTATCCCTGCACTACCCTGTTGATTGATCCCAACCAACGCCGGATTCAAAAACATAGGATTTGAATAATATTGTGAGAACTGCGTATCCTGAGCCATCAAAACATGCAGATGCAGTAAAAACAAGAAAAGAAATAAACCTCTTAGCCTCATTAAAGGATTAAAATAGATCAAAAGTTAAAAAAACAATTACTAAAGCATAAATTTGGCATTATACTTTGGCCCACTGATACAACGTTAAATAAACCATAGTATTTTGCGGTAAATTTAAAGATTTGAATCCACAGTTGAACCACTTAATTATTAAATCCTTCGCAAACCTCATCACCATTTATCGGAAAGGTTTCATTTATACCTTTCTTCTGGTGATTTCGGTAGCTTCAAATGCGCAATTATTAAATGAGACACAATGGTTTTTTGGCAGTTCTACTGCCAACTTGCAATTTGACAAAAATGGGCTTCTCGTATACGAAGAGGATCGTATGAATGCAAATTTTGGATTGGGGGGGCCGGCAGTAATTAATCATTCTCTAACGGGAAACTTAATGCTATACACCGATGGCGTCCGGATTTATGATGGCTCTGGAGAAATCATGTCGGGTGCTGTTGATCTAAACGGTGATGCATCCGTCAATCAAACCGCCTTGGCCTGCCCCTCACCTGAGGATTCGGATCGATATCTTATTTTTACCAATGCCAGTGAGCTTTCTGCTGAAGATGAATTGCAATACAGTCTCGTAGATCTAAGTGCTCCCGGCAATGGGAGTCTTAGTGCTCCCCTTGGAGAGGTCCTATCAAACAATAATTCAGTAGGTCTTTTCAGTCCTGCAGAGGGTATGACCATAGTGCAAAGCACCTCTGATGCGAGTATCAGTTGGTTGATTGCCCAAAATAGAGGTACTTATACTTTTTATGTGTTTAGAATCACCAATGACGGTGTTGATCCGGAGCCTGCAAGTATTCTTTATCCTTTTACTACTGACATTAGGGAATTTGAAGCCGCCAATATGTCAATGAATCCTGATTCTTCTATTCTTGCTGTAGCACCCAAAACAGCCTTAAGAAACGTAATGCTGATGAACTTTAATGATACTTCTGGAGTGTTGAGCTTCAATAGTCAAATTTTAAATACGGGTTTTCCAGATGATGCAAATCAAGGTATTTATGATGTTGAATGGTCAAATGATGGTCGCAAATTATATCTTTCACGTTATGGTGCGTTGGATGAAATCTCAGGCGATCTTTATCTGTTTGATTTGTCTGATAGTTTAAGTCTGATTCAATCGATTCTACCCGAACCCATTTACCGAAGTTATGGTCTTAAAAGAGCCATTGATGGCCATCTCTACCACCTCGTGCAAGAAGAGGAAGCAGGTCCTTATTTGGTGAAACAAATTAAAAATATTGATCTTAGTTATGATTTAATTGTATACGAAAATGATTTTTTAACGACCGATTTTCAAAGCACCCAATTCCCCGCATTTGCACCCGCTACTTTTGAGGAATTTACCTCTTTAGATTTTACCTATTTAGACAGTTGTCAAGATCTATCTACTAAGTTTTTCCCTTTGGTTGATCCTCCCGCCAATCAATATTTATGGGATTTCGGTGATGGAAGCGGAATTAACAGTATCGCTCCCATACATGCTTACGAATCTGCGAGCAGCTATAATGTCACCCTTTATGTAGAGCTTAACGGTAAAATACAAAGTATCACTAAGTCCATTAACATCATTGCAGAAGAAATGGAAGTCAATCTGATCGCTGATACTACCATCTGTGTTAATGAAATTCTTACCCTTGATCCAGAGGCAGAAGATGGTATTTCATATCAGTGGAATACGGGTGAAACCACCAGCACCATCGATATTGATACCGCAGGTATTTATTGGGTAGAAATAACCGGTGCCTCAGGTTGTACTAAATATGCAGAATCCTCAGTCACGGAATACGGTGCCCAACGTCAAATTCAAAATAAATGGTATTTCGGAGAGACCGCAGGCATTGAATTCACCGAAGGTCCCCTACCAATCGATGATGAAAATCAAATGAACTCCTTGGAGGGTTGTGCGACCATAGATGATGCGGATGGAAATTTGATGTTTTATACCAATGGGAGAACCATTTGGAATAGCGCGCACCAAGTCATGCCCTTCCTATCTGACAGCATCCAAAGTCTCTCGGGAGATAGTACAAGTAGCCAAGGTGCTTTGATTATTCCTTTTATGGATGATATTACCATGTTCTATGTATTCACAGCTGGAGAAGTCGATGCGGATGGAACCCATTTTCCCATGACTTATGCTATTGTGGATATGAAAAAAGATTCGGCCCGCGGTGCCGTTGTACTCAGTAATTTATCACTGTTCGACCAAAGTATTGAAAAAATCACTTCTTCGGGTTTTTCATTAAATGCATGGTTGATCACGCATGAATTCGGTAATAATTCTTTTCGAGCCAATCTCATCGATGATGCAGGCATCGGGGCTACCGTATACACTCCAATCGGCAGCGTCTTAAAAGCGCAAACGCCTGAACAAGCCTCTGGGTATATGGCTTTTGGCAGTGGGACTCAATTGTTTGCTAATACCATTCCAGGTCCCAATACCCTTGAAATATTTGATTTTGATAACCAAACAGGGAATTTTGAAAATTTCAGACAAATCGAAACTGAAGCAACAGAAGACCTCTATGGAGTGGCTTTTTCTAGTGATGGTTCTAAGATTTATACCACCTCAGTAAGTGAATTGATTCAGTTTAATCTTGATAGTTTAGATACGGAAGATGAAATAACTTACATCACATCAAGTAAATATGATGATTATAGTTCGGAAGGTGTCTACGGTGCGCTACAGCGTGGGCCTAACGGCATCATTTATCTGGCCATTGATCAAGGGCTCGCGGTGGGTACCATTTCTAATCCTTCACTGGAAGGTGCGGCAGCCAATTTCAATGCTACAGGTTTTGATTTGTTGGGGCATACCAGCAGAAAGGGTCTACCTAGTTTTGTCCAAAATTCAGGATCATCCCTTCAGAACCCCGCTGCTTCCTATGTCAATGCCTGTTTTGGGCTTGCTACTCAGTTTTATGCATCGGGTAGTTCTATTTTAGATGAATATTTTTGGGTTTTTTATGATTCATTATCTCAAACTGATACTTTGTATGCTACGAACGAGCAAACTACAGAATATGAATATGGTGCTGCTGGTTTTCAATATTTCACTTTGAATATTACCAATCGATGTGGCTATGACAGTCTGATCACAGATACCTTGGAGGTTTATAGTCTTCCGGTGAACCCAGACATTATCGAAAGTGCCTCCATATGTGAAGAGTTTTTGGAACTTGCCGCATGGAATGAGGATCGCAGTGATTATAATTATTATTGGTCAACCGGAGATACTTCCAGAATCATTGAAATTTTCGATCCCACTACCCTCTACTTGGCCATTATAACTGATGATGGTTGTTCCTCGGATACGCTAGAAATATTTGTAGGGGATGGGCGTCCAGACCTTGACTTAGGTATCGATCAACAGTATTGTCAATTTGATTCGGCATCCGATTTAAACAGCTATATAAGTGACTTAAATACCCAACAATGGACCATTGATGGCGCAGTCCTTGATACGACCAGTACGCAGTCTATATCTACAGAAATCTCAGGTGTTTTTGAATATATCATTTATGCCAAAGAGGACGATGCTTTTGGTGGTTGTAGTAATACAGATACCGTTTTAATATCTGTAAAAGCAGCCCCAGAGCTCAATCCAACCTATACACCACCCTCTAATTGCGGTGCAGATGATGCACTACTCTCTTTTTACATTTCATCTGAAGGAAGTTACAGATACGATTTTAGTGGTATAGATATCAGCACTTTTGGATCTATTGATGGGCCCGATACCTTATCAGTCTCTGGTGGACTGTCTGCTGGAGTTTATAATTATAAAATCACAGACTTAGTCTCTAGCTGTATTTTGGAAAATCCAGTTATTATTGAAGATGACGCTCCCTTCTCATTATCAGCAAATAATCTGCCTGATTGTGATATCGATGCGAACTTGAGTTTGACGGTTTCGGGAGTAGCCCTTCCCTCAGCGGTAAATATATATATCAGTGACCTTAACTATGATACGGTATATGCCGAAAATAATCTTTATGTTCCGCTCAGTATTACACCAGAACTGGACTCAGGGTTTTATTATGTAACCGTCGAAGAAATTGGTGATAGCGGACCCTGTGTTCAGTCCGATACCGTTCTAATTACCCCACTGATTGCAGGAATAAATGACTGTCAACCTGAAATATTTGCACCAAATGCATTCAGTCCGAATGGTAACAGCCAGAATGAAAACTTTTTTGTGTACCCCAATTTATTTGTCGATCAATTTGAAATATTTATCTATACCCGATGGGGAGAGCAAATCTATTACTCAAATGATAAAAATTTCAGTTGGGACGGTACCTATAATGACCAAATCATGGGTCCAGCAACCTATGCCTATGTGATTAAATACACCCATATAGAAAAACCAGATTTAGGAGTTCAAACCCAATATGGATCCATCTCTTTGATTAAATGAAAAAATGTGTTAAATAACCAAAATAAAAAAATATGAACCTATCGAAAATAAGCTACTTTCTGATGATCAGCTTTTTGATCAGCCATACCTCTTGGACCAAAACACAGCTGCCTACTGCATTAAAAATACAAGTGATAGATGCCTCCAAACATCCTGTTGCTGGTGCTGAAGTGGTGCTTTACACCACAGAAGAAAACTATCGATTTCAAAAAAATGCATTTGCCAAAGGGGAAACTGACAAAAAGGGCAGGGTTACTTTTCGAAGATTACAACCTATCCCTTATTTCATAGATGCCCGGAATGAGTTGAAAAAAAATGACGGGCTCGCAGCTGTGACCGATTCACTTCACAAAAATAAAATAAACAAAGTCGTAGTATTGATTGAGTAAACTATTTCTTTAAGGTAATGACCACCATCGCGTATGCGGCAATCAAGACCCAAAAAGCACCATTATTAGAAAAAATATCTAAGTGAATGACCTCCAATTTTTCCAAAACAACTACCAAAACCAACAATATTGAGGTCAGTCTGATTAAATTTTTCTTCCTTTGATCCATGTTTCCTTTTCTCAATGTAAATATATCAGAAAAATTATATTCTACTAAAATCAATGGCTGAAATTGGTACTCAAATTTCGAAAGCATCCCGGCTACTAGAAAACAACGAACTGGTAGCCATTCCAACAGAAACGGTATATGGCTTGGCTGGTAATGCACTGGAGCCCCTCGTTATAGCAAAAATATATACAGCAAAAGATCGTCCGACTTTTGATCCGCTGATCACCCATGTAACCAATATCGCTGATGCCTCCGCGCTGGTCCATACATTTCCCGCACTCGCCCAGAAGTTAGCAGAACAATTTTGGCCAGGTCCTTTGACTTTGCTATTACCCAAACGAGAACACGTTCCTGATGTCCTTACCTCGGGTTTAGATAAAATGGCCATCAGAGTTCCTAATCATCCTATGACGCTCAATTTATTGAAACAAATCAGCTTCCCGTTGGCCGCACCAAGTGCTAATCCATTTGGCTATGTTTCGCCTACTACTGCCGCGCATGTAGACCAACAGTTAGGGGCTAAAATTCCCTATATCCTTGATGGGGGACCGGCCCATATCGGTATGGAGTCCACCATTGTATCGATTGAAGAAGAGGTCATTTACGTACATCGACTGGGAGGAATAGATATAGAAATGCTCAGAACGTTTGGCGAAGTAAACGTGCTGCCCCATACAAAAAGCAATCCCGATGCGCCCGGACAGCTCGACAGCCATTATGCACCCAGAAAAAAGGTCGTTATAGGTGATCTAGAACTACTTCTTTTAAAATATTCAGATATGAAAACCGGTATTCTCTCTTTTTCCAAAACCTATCTGCATCCCAATAAAAGCATCGTTTTATCTCCCGATGGAGATATAAATGAAGCTGCGGAACATCTTTTCAGTGCCTTGAGAACCTTAGATGCTGAAGATATCGACCTGATTTTAGGTGAATATGTGCCTCAAAAGGGCATTGGAAGGGCCATAAATGATCGTTTAAAGCGTGCTTCCTTTATTTAGTAATAATTAATTTTAATTTGAAGAAATTAGATACAATTTTGTGGTCGAAAAATATTCAGTGGATATGAAAAATATAGATGATTTTAATTTCAGAAACCGAAAAGCCTTATTAAGAGTTGATTTTAATGTACCGTTGAATAACGAACTAATAGTCACTGATGAAACTCGGATTATTGCTGCCATCCCCACCATTAAAAAAATCATAAACGAAGGAGGTTCTGTCATCCTAATGAGCCATTTGGGTCGACCAAAAAAAGGTCCAGAGGACAAATATTCTCTAAAGCACATTATCCCTAATCTTCAAGAAAAACTGGATACTGAGGTAAAGTTTGCCAGCGACTGCATTGGAGCATCAGCCTTAGAGCTATCACAAACACTGGGAACAGGAGAAGTAATGCTCCTTGAAAATGTCAGATTCTACCCAGAAGAGACCAAAGGTGATGAAGATTTTGCCTCCAAACTGGCAAAACTAGGTGACATTTATGTGAATGACGCTTTTGGGACGGCGCATCGCGCACATGCCTCCACAACCATTGTCGCCCAATTTTTTGAAGATAAGTGTGCTGGATATATCATGGGCAGCGAATTGGCCAATGCCAAGAAGGTGCTCGAAGATCCCAATCGCCCTTTTACGGCCATCATGGGTGGGGCTAAAATTTCAGATAAGATCATGATCATTGAAAAGCTTCTGGATAAAGTAGATCATCTCATCATTGGGGGTGGCATGTCATATACCTTTTCAAAAGCACAAGGGGGAGCCATTGGTAAATCTCTATGTGAAGACAACCGTATGGCATTGACTCTTGAACTGATTGAGAAAGCTAAAGCCAAAGGCGTAAAAATCTACCTTCCTCTTGACAATGTCATTGCTGATGATTTCAGTAATGAAGCCCATCGTCAGATCGTCAACTCTGGAGACATTCCTGACGATTGGGAGGGGCTGGATATCGGCCCTCAAAGTATTGATGCGTTTGCAAATGTAATTAAAAACTCAAAAACAATTCTTTGGAATGGTCCTATGGGAGTTTTTGAATTTCCGAATTTTGCTGTGGGTACCGAAGCCATCGCAGAGGCTGTGGTGACCGCCACTCAAAATGGTGGTTTTTCCCTCATCGGAGGAGGAGATTCTGCAGCCGCCATTAATAATCTAGGCTATGGTGATAAAGTATCCTATGTCTCAACAGGTGGAGGGGCTTTATTGGAATATATGGAAGGGAAAACTTTACCTGGTGTGGCTATTTTAGAGGATTGATACAACACTATAATTTTAGCTAAAATTCATCGTTTTTTTATAGTTGCATCCCCTTCAAAATAAATCTTATTTTCATCAACTAACTTGCGCAAGACAGTGATGAGATCCTCTTGGTCATAAAGTTTAAAAAGAACGGATAATGCATCCATATCTATTCCTTGAGGAGGTATGGATCGAATGATTTCAAGAGGATTCAAATCTATTGAGACTTTTTTTTTGGAAAGACAATAATCACAGATGCCACAGCCCAAATCGGTATGCTCACCAAAATAATCTTGTAGCATTCTGGTTCTACAGATATGATTTGTATTCACATAATGAAGCACCCGATGAAATTTATTCTCAGTCTGCTGATTTCTTTTCTGTAAATCAACCGATTGGATAGGCAAGGATCCTAGATCCAATCTTCCCTCTATAAATTCAATTTGTGGCTTGAAAGTCGTCATTCGATAGTCTATGACTTGATAATCATGCAGCAGGTGCAACTGCTCTTTTACTTTTTTTAAGTTGATTTTTAAAACACCTGCGATATCTGCCTCATTGACCATCATATAACTCGTATAAAGCTCACCCCCATGCAACCTAAAAAGTACTTTGATCAAAGGATCAAGCGAGGCATGAGCTACCTGAAACTGATAAAGCACCTCTCGTTGCATCAGCATGGAAACCTTGGACTTCTGAAAAATGTTTTCTGTCAGCTGAATAAGGCCCGCATTTTCTAACTTCTTAAGAGCAAAAACTGTTGGATAAGCGGGTAAATCAAAGTCATTGATAAAGTCAAGATAAATAAAATCAAAACTTAAGCCTGCCCCACTTCCAATCGCCAACTTATATCTATTTGAAAGCGCTTGATAGACGCGCTTGATAAATTTAATATCTACTGCTGCCCGAGAGATACGCTTCTCCGTCTCAACGATATCTTGATCATGGAAAAGAAGCACTGCATAAGCCTTCAAGCCATCACGACCCGCTCTTCCTGCCTCTTGATAATAGGCCTCCAATGTTTGAGGTAAATCCAAATGCAATACCGTGCGTACATCGGGTTTATTTATGCCCATACCAAACGCATTGGTCGCTACCATGACTCTTAATTTAGATTGTATCCATGCGGCTTGTCTTTGATTTCGTTCATCAAAGGATAAGCCTGCATGATAAAATTGAGCAGAAATACCCTTTTGATTTAAGTCTCTGGAAACCTGCTCAGCTCTCTTTCGACTTCCCACATATACGATAGAAGATCCAGCTACTTTATTGAGAATATCATACACCTTTTGAAATTTATTTTCTCCTTTAAATACAACATAGGAAAGATTGGCGCGTGCGTAACTGTTCTGAAAGACTTTAGGATCCGCTAAGTCTAGCTGCTTGATGATGTCTTTTTTTACCTCTTCAGTAGCAGAAGCCGTCAAAGCGATCAGCTTCTTCATTGGAAACAATTCTGTAAAATTCTTGATTTTTAGATAATTAGGTCTGAAATCATGGCCCCATTGAGAGATACAATGGGCCTCATCGATGACGAACAAAGCAATGACCATTTTTTCTAATCTGGCTAAAAAAAGCTCTGAAGCCAATCTTTCAGGAGAGAGATAAAGAAATTTAATACCTCCATAAATACAGTTATCTAAAAGAATATCAATTTCTCTTGAAGACAAGCCCCCATGGATGGCCACTGCCTTTATGTTTCTCTTTTTCAATTCATTCACCTGATCAATCATCAAAGCAATCAAGGGAGTGACGACTAGGGTAACGCCTTCAAGTAACAACCCAGGAATTTGAAAGCAAATTGACTTTCCTCCTCCAGTAGGCAATAACGCAAGGGTGTTTTGACCTTTTAGGACGGACTCGATGATTTCTAGTTGAGATTCTCTAAAATGCTCAAACCCCCAATAATTATGCAATATCTCTTTCGGATCAGTCAATCTTATTTACATTAAAAGCATTCATCTTAGCAGTGCTTGGTGAAAATATTGAACAATAATATCAGCCCCTGTGACTACAAATCTAACATCCAATAACCATCTTCTTTTATATTATGTACAGGTACGTTCATTTCATGAGCCCAAATACTAATTTTATCAGCATAATACGGAGAACAATTCGAACCAATGACCAAGGCCCCAATCTTTAAATGCCTCAATAAATACTCAAAATCTAAGGTTAACTCCTCAGTAATGACGACATAATCTGCAGTTAACGTTTCCTCAAACTCCCACTGCTGATTATTATTATTATTTATAAATATTATTTTATGCCCTTGCCATAAGAACAGATGAAAGGGACCGAAGTGTTTCAGTTCTTCAGTCTTAAATAATTCAGTCAGATCAGTGGAGGCACTCGGAAGCCCTAAAAACCCACGAAACGGATTTATACTCCATTTCAAGCGCTCAAAAGATCTGGGGTTGTACCGATCAATCATTAAACGAGCAGAATAACCTTCAATCACATCTACACTCATTTGGTATTGCATATCATAGATCACAAGCATTTTTCGTTCATTTGCATTAATATGGGTAAACAAATTAATGATTTGCCAAAAAATAATGAGTAGCAGTCCAAATACTAACCGAACAAATGATCTCTTCCTAAAAGCCACTAGGAGCACTATCTGTATCAAATAAATCACTAAAACTTCACTCGAATAGAGATACAAGCCCGATATCTTACTATAAGGTAGCTGCTCAATCCAAATAACATAGGCATTCATAATACCTATCAAATTTTCAAGTACCCATCCCATATATAAGTGGCTTGGATCAAAAAATAAGGAGATTACCAACAATACAACTGCCAAAATAAGAATGATAAAAGTAGCGGGCACTACCCATAAATTGGATAATAAAAAATACGTTGGAAGCTGATGAAAATAATACATCGCAATAGGAAGGGTAGCTATTTGCGCTGCCAAAGAAGTACACATAAGTGACCAAAAATAATCCCCTACTGGATTTTTTATCTCCCAGCAGCTATAGAACAGAGGAAAAAAAATAACAATCCCTGTCACAGCAATAAATGAAAGTTGAAAACTAACAGCATAAATCATATTTGGATCAATCAAAAGCAAAACAAATGCGGTCAGTGCGATCGAATTATAAATATTAGAAGTTCGATGATTCATTTTGCTCAAACTCACAATAGAAAACATCGTAGCTGCACGCATTACGGAGGGAACGAGACCAGTTATAAAAGCATAAAGCCAGAGCCCCAAGATGATCCCTATACCATAGTAATAGCGCCCTAAATATATATTTCTTAAGGGTTTCAAAAAAAAACCTAAAATAAGAAAAATAATACCCATGTGTAATCCTGATACAGCTAAAACGTGCATAGTCCCTGAAGTAGCATAAGCTGACTTTAGCTCTTGGTCTAAATAATCCTTAACCCCAAGTACTAAGGCAACTACTACAGCCCTTGACTGAGCATCCCTAATTTGATTTTGAAATAAGTCTTTTGCCTTGTGCCTCATTTCAAATGCCAAAGCACGGATACTAAAACGCGAAGAGGTGCCGATACCCATAATATCATCATCTCTCACATAAGCCTGATGGTAAATATGTTGGCGGCTTAAGTATTCAGCATAATCAAAAACCATCGGGTTTTTAGAAGATTTGACGGATAATAGACTTCCAGATACATACAGATAAGAATCATAAGACCTAACTTTATTCTGTACTTCTTTCCGTACATGAAGTTGAATTTTTCCCTCCCTCTTAATAGACCGATCGCCAAGGAGTACCGAATCTATTCGAAAGGTATATCTGACATATTTCTCTTGGTCAATAGGATCCTCTACAATCCACCCTGAAAAGGCGCTTATTTGTTGAATATCTACATGACTCAAATGGTCCGCATCTTTACGCTCATCGGTGTAATAGGCCATGGCATATCCAACCAAACTGATCATTAACAAACCCGCAATCCCGCTGAGAAATAAGGAATACTTCCTCACCACGAGAAACAAGTAAAGAATCGCTAGCCCACAAAATATGAAAAGGATATCATAAGGAGCAATTTCAAAATGGGAACCATAGAGCCATATGCCGAGGATCAAACTTGATAAATAGCGCAAAAAAGGATAGTTATTCCATTGAGACATTCAGTTATACCGTTTTATACAATATAACTCACCAATGAAAAAATCACGTTATTTTAATTAAGGAATGTAATGAAGTGATACTTATAGCGCTTAAGTTGTTTGAGACATCCGTTGATGGGTAATATCTGCTTCTATAAATGTCTGCCCTACCGGTAAAAACCCTTGATCGGTATAAAGGGTTATGGCTTCCAATTGCGCGTTTAAATACACAAGTACGCCCGATCCAAATTTACTTTTAATATCTACCAAAATAGATCTTAACAAATCTGCACCTAAACCTTTATTTCTATGGGCTGGCAATACTGCGAACCTTTCGAGCTTCACGCCTTGAGCAGTTTTCCTCCAACGTGCGGTACCCAAGGCATTGCCCTCTTCATCTATTGCAACAAAATAATGAGCGGATCTTTCCGCATCTTCATGTACAATAGCCTCGGGAACACCTTGCTCATTTACGAAAACACGTTGTCTAATTTCATAAGATTTATATAACAATACAGCAGAATCTGCTGCTAAAATCTTATGATTCATAATATTTATGGTAGGCCTTGATAATACTTTTGACCAGACGGTGTCTAAGTACATCTCGCTCGTCAAGATGTAC
>TARA_B110000259_G_C14034431_1_pt1 | contig 18892 bp, 17 predicted proteins | sample TARA_B110000259 | Tara Oceans TARA_B110000259 (sample SAMEA4397649) | marine metagenome | biome: Polar Biome; feature: [SRF] surface water layer (ENVO:00010504); material: water (ENVO:00002006), including particulate matter (ENVO:01000060) such as... | depth 5 m | reverse complement strand
TTAGTAGTTCCTTCCATATCAAACGAAGATCTCCCAAATGTTATTTCAGAGGCATTGCTTTTTGGTATCCCAGTTATTGGTAGCAACCTTGCAGGTATTCCAACTCAGATTGATGATGATAAGAACGGTTATATTTTTTCGATTGGCGACTACAATGAACTTTCAGAAAAAATGAGTATATTTATTAAAAAACCTGAAATAATAAAGGACATGAGCCTTAATTGTCTCGAAAAGTTTTATAAAAATTTCTCTGTATCTTCCACATTACCGCAGTATAATGAAATTTTTAATGAGTTAATGGATGATAAATAATTTAGAATTTTTTAAGAATAAGCGTATTTTTATAACTGGTCATACAGGGTTTAAGGGCTCATGGCTTTCCAAGATTATGCTCGATTCTGGGGCAGAGGTAGGCGGCTTTTCCCTACCCCTTGAATCAGAAGAATCTCATTTTAATTTACTGAATATTAAAGATAGAATAAACCATTATTCTGGTGATATAACAGATGATCTAGCTATCAAAAAGGCTATTCTAGAATTTAAGCCGGAGATTATTTTCCATATGGCTGCACAGGCTTTAGTTAGGTCTTCTTATAATAATCCCAAGAGTACATTCAATACAAATGTCATGGGTTCATTGAATGTATTGGAATCAATTAAGGAGTGCTCATCTGTAAAATCTGTTATTTATGTTACATCAGACAAATGCTATGAGAATGTCGAGTGGGTTTATGGCTATAAAGAAACTGATACTCTTGGCGGTCATGATCCATACAGCGCTTCTAAGGCATGCGCTGAAATATTATTTAGTTCATATAAAAGATCTTTTTTAAATGAAAGGGAAAATTTTGGAATTGCTTCAGTACGAGCAGGAAATGTTATTGGAGGTGGAGATTTTTCCATCGATAGAATAGTACCAGATTGCATTAGAGCAATTCGTTCAGACACTCCGTTAGAACTTAGAAATCCATTATCTACAAGGCCATGGCAACATGTCTTAGAGCCACTTTCAGGATATATATTGTTAGCACAAAAGCTCTATGATGAACCAGCTATCTTTTCAGAATCATGGAATTTTGGCCCAAATTCTTCGGAAGTTATGAACGTAGGAGAAGTTGCAGAAACGATCATTCAAGTCTACGGTAAAGGTAAAGTAGATTTGTCAAAAACCGATTCTATTTTTCATGAAGCTAATTTATTACAACTAAACTGTGATTTAGCTAACCGAAAACTTAACTGGTGGCCTAGATGGGATGTTAAAAAAACCTTAGAAATGACTGCAAGTTGGTACAAAGAGCTTGATGATGGAAGGTCTGTGTCAGAAATAACGCAAGAACATATAAAAGATTATTTTGGTGGAAATTATTATGATTGATGGAGTTAAGCTGGTTAAATTAAATCAAATCCATGATGAGAGAGGTAAAGTTATGCATATGCTTAGAGATAGCGATCCTCATTTTAGCAAATTCGGGGAGATTTATTTTTCTTGTACCTATCCTGGGGTAGTTAAAGGTTGGCATAAGCATAAGACTATGACTTTAAATTACTCCGCAATAACTGGAAGTGTAAAAGTTGTCCTATATGATGATAGGGATTCTAGTGCGACTAAAGGCCAAGTCCAAGAAATTTTTCTTTCACCTGAGAATTACTACCTACTTATAGTTCCTCCAATGATCTGGAATGGTTTTAAGGCCATAGGAACAGTTGAGGCAATTGTTGCGAATTGCGCAACCATACCCCATAAGCCAGATGAAATTGAGAGGCTAGACATTAATAACGAATTAATACCATATAAATGGAATATTGTTCATAAATAAGGAAAGATGGTCATGAAAGTAGTGATATTAGCAGGTGGATTTGGGACTAGAATGTCAGAGTATACTGATGCCATACCTAAGCCAATGGTGCGAGTTGGTGATAAGCCAATTATATGGCACATCATGAAAAGATACGCTGACTATGGATACAAAGATTTTATTATTGCCTTAGGCTACAAAGCAGATAGTATTAAAAATTATTTTGGAAATTATCACTTAGGCCAAAATGATTTTACTACCAACCTAGCAAATGGAGAAATTACTTTTCATGATAAGGGTGAGCTTGATTGGAATGTAACATTGGTTGATACAGGCCTCAATACCATGACAGGAGGAAGGGTTAAAAGGCTTAAAAAATATATAGGTGATGAAAGGTTTATGTTGACCTATGGAGATGGAGTTGCGGATATAGATTTTATTAAGTTGGTCAATCATCACGATAGCAAAAACAAATTAGTTACTCTAAGCTCAGTAAGGCCCTCTGCTAGATTTGGTGAGCTAGATATTGATAACGAAGGGATAATAAAATCTTTTCAAGAAAAACCACAACTTCATACTGGGTGGATAAATGGGGGTTTTTTTGTTTGTGAGCCTAAGATGATTGACTATATTGAAGGTGATGCAACGATGCTTGAGAGAGAGCCTTTAGAAGCTCTTGTTAAAGACTCTGAGCTGAGTGCATACAAGCATCATGGTTTTTGGCAATGCATGGATAGTAAAAGGGATAATGATCTATTGAATTCTTTATGGAATGAAGGACATGCACCATGGACCAAGCAGTAAGCAACAAAAAAATTCTTATAACAGGTGGAACTGGCTATATAGGATCATATTTAGGCAAGTACCTATCCTTAAATGGCCTTGATGTAACACTAGGCACAAGAAATATACCTAATAACCCCCCAGATAAAAAATTAAAGTATTTAATAACAGACTGGAATGGCCGTTTAGATTTTTGCAAGGGCTTTGATACGATTATCCATTGTGCAGGCATCTCTGCAAAAGAATGTTTTAGCGATCCTGTAAAGGCTTTTGAATTTAACTCTAATACTTCTAAAAATTTTATAGAACGTTCAATTAAAAATGGCTGTAGTTCTTTCTTTTATATTTCATCCATCCACATTTATGGCAGACCTTTTGATAAAAAGTATGATGAGTCAACTGAGCCATATCCAGACCTTCCTTATGGCGCTTCTAAATTATTGGGTGAGTACGCATTATTGGATGAATTAAAAAAAAATACAATTAAGGGATCTGTTCTAAGACTCTCAAATTGTTTTGGGCCACCAATTCTTCATACTGGCGATTGTTGGAACTTACTCCTTAATAATATTATTAAAAATAGCTTTAACTCAAATATTGCAAAAATAACTGGAAACCCTCACTCATTAAAAGACTTTTTACCCATAAAGAATTTTGCAGAAATAATATTGTTATTAGTCTCATCTAAGAATCTGCCAAATAAAATTCAAATAGCATCTGGAGAAACATTATCTATTTTGGGAGCATCAAAAATTATTAAAAATTTATTTTTAAAAAAATATAATAGGATTATAGATATAAGTTATAACGAAGATAATATTGAGAATGAAGATAATTTCTCTTTCGATGTATCTGTTTTAAAAGAACTAGGCTTTAAATTTAATAAACTTTCCCTTGAGAAAGAGATAGAAGCAACCATAGAGTATTTAATCTCATAAGGTCATATAAATGATAATGTTCTCAATAGTTATACCTACCTATAATAGAAAAGACTCTCTCTTAAGAGCTATAAATTCTATTTATAATCAATCTTTTACAAATTGGGAGATACTAATAGTTGATAATTTTTCTAATGATGGCACTAAAGAAATGATACAAGGCCTAAACAATAATAAAGTTAAATTTTTTGAAATTCATAATGAAGGTATTATCGCATCCTCAAGAAACAAAGGCATCAAAGAGGCAAGAGGAGAATATATTACATTTTTAGACTCAGATGATTGGTGGAAAAAAAATAAACTCGAAAAAATATTTCAATACACAAATGATAACTATGATTTTATCTATCATAAAATGGAGATTGTAAAAAACTATAAAAAAACAATCTTTAAAAGCTATATATATTCCTGGCAAGTGAAATCTATTGTTAGAGAATGTCTAGTTTATAACGGTAATCCAATAGTAACCTCTAGTGTCGCGGTTAAATCTTCACTAATAAAAAATATTAATGGTTTTTCAGAAGATAAAGAGCTAATTGCGGCCGAAGACTTTGATTGTTGGTTAAGAATATCATTGCTCTCAGAGAGATTTAAATATATTGATGATTCACTTGGGTACTGGCTTCAAGGAGATAACACCTCTAATCCTATGTTGTCATTAAAATTTTTAAAAAGATTAAAAGAGTTGCATTTTGGTGAATTTGATATTGATCCTATTTGGTGGCAATACTCTTTAGCAAGATCAAAATACTTATTAAAAAAAGAAGATGCAATAGATGACTTGCAAAAGTTAAGCAAACAGAATATCTCTTTTACAATTAAGATAAAAGTATTATTCATGCTCTTTTATCTTAGATTGATTAACTTCAAGCTCGGTTAGATGCTATTTAATATAAAAGCAATATCGTTTATATTTCTTTATACACTTATATTTTTGTTTGACGCTACAGTTTATAAATACATTTGGAATGTCCCGGACATTTCAAGGCTATCAAACACGCTAATATTGCTTTTAGCCTCTCTTTTTTCTTTTTTTACAATCTTTATTCTGCGTTACAACATAAAAATATGGCTATTGTTTTTAATACCAGCGTTATTAATTTATTTAGGTTATTTTGCTAATATCTCAAGGAATGTTCTTGTAGATATAGGACTATCGTCCTATTATGGTTTGCTAATTACCCCCGCTATATTACTTTCAATTCCAGGGTTGTATAAAACAAAGTTTTATTCACTTGAAATGGGATTTAAAACCTACTATTGGTCTATATTAATCATGGTGATTCTGGGGCTATCAGATTATCTTTTAATTCTAAGCGGCTTCTTAAGCCCAGCTTTGATTGAAACTTCTGGAGGCTTTTTTGTATCTGGAAATTTTTCGATTTTACTTGATCTTGAAGATACTATATTTAATGATACCGATTATGATGTGGCCTTTTATGCCGCTATATTAGAGAATGGCTCTTTGGCGATGCTGACTCTGCCAGCAATCATATATGGAATTTTCTATAAGAAAACCTTCGGATCTATAATTTTAATAATTTCTCTTTATCTAGCAGATGCTCTGGGTGGATATCTTAGTTTTGCACTCGCAGCACTATTACTTCCTATTTATTTTAATAAAGTAAATATAATAAAATCAGCAACTTCGAAAATTTTTTTTATTTTATTTTATTTCATTATATTTTTTATAGTTAGCTTCTTTATTGTAGATACTTTGATAGGATATTGGCAATCAAAATTTATTGGAGCTCAATCAGGATGGGTTAGGGTGGATAACTTTTTGTTATTTTTTCAAACATTGCCACAAATTATTACTAATAACCCATTAGGTTTTGATTTATTCTTAAATATAATTGATGACAGTTCAACTGATTTTGCTGGAACAAATTTAGGCTATAGTATGGCAACTTATCTAGGGGGCATTCCCGCTCTTACTGGATACTTTATTATCTCAATAACATTCTTATATTCTGCTATAAAATCATTTTTTCAGCGAAACCTAAGCAAGCTTCATGCAGTGTCATCCTTGTCTATCATAGTCTTATTTCCATTTATCGTTCAAAGAGCTGCAATCTTTGAAACAACTATTTTAATATTGTGCCTATCTCCATTCGTAATAGAATTTTTATCAAAAGAAGATAAGATAATTGATTAAAGGAGCAATATGATTAAATCGTCAGAGTATATTTTTTTAGGAAGCGCAAGATGTTTTCATACAATAGATTGGTATGAAAGCGCCTGTAGCATTGTTGGAAGTGATGTTCCTTTTGTTACAGACTCAATTGATGGAGAGGGCTTCTCATGTCTTGTTAGCAGCAAAGCGGCATTAAAAAAACTTTTTATAATTGATAATTTGCTTCCGAATAAAACATCAAACCTTACTCATAAGTATAGGAATTTATTAAAATTACTATTAATCCCCATTCAGGTTTTAATTCTAAAAAGATTTACTAAACAAAATAAGGATGCCATATTTTTTGCTCACTCAACTTATTATGCCTTCTTAGCATCTTTAGCTCATTGTAATTATGTCTCCACTCCACAAGGAAGTGAAGTCTTGGTTAGACCTGAAAAGTCTAGATTTTATTTTTGGTTTTCTAAAGTGGCTCATAGAAATGCAATGTTGGTTACTTTGGATTCTTTAAATATGCAGAAGAAACTATATGACTTGCATGGTATAGATTCAGTCGTTGTTCAAAATGGTGTCAATATTAAATCAATTTTACAATCAAGAAAAAAGAACATTAAAAAAGAAAAAATCTTATCAATAAGAGGCCTAATGAAAAATTATAGAATTAAAGAAATTCTTAATGACAGGAATTCTCACATTAAAGATTTAAAAATTGATATCTGTTGCCCATTTTTTGATGAAGATTATAAAAAGGTATTAATGAATGAAATTACGGAAATTGATACAATACATGGAATGCTTTCACATAACGATTTCTCTAATTTATTACTGAGATCTAAGATTGTTGTTTCTATCCCGATAAGCGACTCATCACCAAGAAGTGTTTATGAGGCCATTTTCTCTGGCGCTATCGCAATAATTTCAGATAATCAATATTTTAATTCTTTACCAGAATGTATGAAGAGAAGGGTTATAGTTATTAATTATAAACCTGGATGGCTTAAAGAATCCATTAATAAGGCTAATGATTTAATTGATTTAGAGTATATGCCGAGCGAAGAGGCTATTGAAATGTTTGATCAGCATAAAAGCTTCAGCAGAGTCATTGCCCATTTAAAAAACTAATATTAATCATTTAGATGAATATCGTCATGTAGTTGAGAATATGCAATATAATTACACATATTCAACTAATACATATAATAAGTATTTAAAATTATGAAAATTTTATGCACAGGAGGAGCTGGTTACATAGGATCTCACGTTGTTTTGGATTTAATTAGTAAAGGCCATGAAATATGTATTATTGACAATCTTTCTAATAGTTCAAATTTAGTTATCGATAAGTTAAGAGATATTTCTTTAAAGAGTATAAATTTCTATAATTTAGATTTATTAAATGCCAAGGGGTTATCTTCTTTTTTCAATAATAATTATTTTGATTTAGTAATTCATTTTGCAGCTAAAAAATCTGTTTCTGAATCAGTCAAAAATCCTTTGCTCTATTACGCTAATAATATAACAGGAGCTCTAAACCTATTAAGTTGCATGAGTCAACACAATATAAATAACTTAGTATTTAGTTCATCAGCTACTGTTTATGGTCAGCATGCTATTTCTCCAATTCCTGAACACTCTAAAATTATTGATGCTGAAAATCCTTACGGAAGATCAAAGCTATATCTTGAAAAAATTCTAGAAGATTTTTGTTACTCTAATCCTTCATTCAAAGTTATATCATTACGATATTTTAATCCTGGTGGAGCTAGACCTGAAGGTGGTATTGGAGAGAGTTCAAATGACACACCAAATAATATAATACCAATAATATGTAATGTAGCATCTGGAAAACTTAAAGAGTTTACAATTTTTGGAAATAACTATGATACCCATGACGGCACATGTATTAGAGACTATATACATATTTCTGATTTGAGTTTAGGTCATATTGCAGCTATTGAAGAGCTTCATAATTTCAACTCAGGATTTCATGCTCTCAATCTTGGGACTGGTAAAGGAAGCTCAGTACTAGAAATTATAAAAGCTTTTGAAGCGGTTAATAATATGCATATACCTTTTATATTTGGACCAAGGAGAAGTGGCGATGTTGCCACAGCATATACCGATCCATCTTATACCAATGAAAAAATAGGATGGAAAGCTAAGAAAAACATAGAAGATATATGCCTAGATGCTTGGAACTGGCAGAAAAATATTTAAAATTATTAGGCTGTAAGTAATGAATAAAAAAACAATCTTATTGGTATTTGGAACTAGGCCAGAGGCTATTAAAATGGCTCCAATTTACCATGAGCTTAAAAAAGATAATCAATACATAACTTTAGTTTGCGTGACTGCTCAGCATAGAGAAATGCTCGACCAAGTCTTGGACTTGTTTGACATAGAATCTGACTATGATTTAAATATTATGAAAACAGGGCAAGATTTATTTGATATCACAAGTTTAATATTAACTAAAATCAAGAATGTTTTCACTAAAGCCAAGCCCGATCTTGTGATGGTTCATGGAGATACTACTACTTCATTTGCAACTTCACTGGCATGTTTTTATATGGACATACCAGTAGCACACATAGAAGCTGGTTTAAGGACATACAAACTTCGATCTCCTTTTCCTGAGGAGTTTAATCGACAAATTACTTCAAAGATTTCTTCATTACATTTTGCACCAACAATTGAAAGTAAAGAGAATCTCTTAAGAGAATTGATTGATGATGAAAAGATTTTTGTAACAGGAAACACAGTTATAGATTCTTTATTTTTAGCTTTAAGCAAAATAGAAAACAATGAAGATAGAAAAATAAATACTATTTCAGCTATTGATGATTTATTAAAATTTTCTTGGCAGCATGAAAAATATATTCTTATTACAGGCCATAGAAGAGAAAATTTTGGTTCTGGATTTGAAGAGATATGTGAAGCAATAAGATTGCTTGCTCATAAATATACTAATGTCCATTTTGTATATCCAGTTCATTTAAATCCAAATGTGCAAGAACCTGTTAATAAAATATTATCTGGATTAAAGAATGTTCATCTCATAAAACCCTTAAACTATGAATTATTTATAGTCTTGCTAAAAGAAAGTTATATAATAATAACTGACAGTGGCGGTATTCAAGAAGAAGCTCCTAGTCTTGGGGTTCCTGTTCTAGTAACTCGTGATGATACGGAGAGACCTGAAGCTGTAAAAGCTGGAACTGTTAAGTTAGTAGGTTCCAAAAAAATGAATATTTATGAAAATGTTTGCGAGCTTTTAGAACAAAAAGATAAATATAATAAGATGTCTTTTTCACACAACCCCTATGGTGACGGGACTGCTGCACAAAAAATAGTAAAAATTATAGGAAAATTAGATGACTACTAAAAAAATATGCGTTATCGGACTTGGCTATATAGGACTTCCTACAGCAGCTTTTTTGGCTAGCAAGGGCTTTGATGTTTGTGGCGTAGACACAAGTCCATCGATTGTTGAAACAGTTAATAATGGAGAAATACATATTGTAGAAAATGGTTTAGATGAAATAGTAAGATCATCAGTTAAAAATGGAAAGCTCATCGCATATAGCGAACCTCAATTATCAGACATATATATTATATGCGTGCCAACACCTTTTCATGAGGGAGGTAAAGTTCCTTGCCCTAATATTGATATAGTTTTAGATGCGACCAGAAGTATTGCGCATTTACTTAAATCTGATGATATTGTCATTCTTGAATCAACTTCTCCAGTTGGGACAACTAAAAAAATTGCTATAGAGTTAAAAAACTTTGGTGCTAACTTAGATAATGTTCTCATAGCATATTGCCCAGAAAGAGTTCTACCAGGTAACATACTTAATGAATTGGAAAGTAATGATAGAATCATTGGAGGATTAAATGATAAAGCTACTAAAGTTGTTAGTGAGTTTTATAAAAGCTTTGTTCGAGGAAGGGTTCACGAGACCTCAGCAAAAACCGCTGAAATGTGCAAGCTAACAGAAAATAGTTTTCGTGATGTGAATATTGCTTTCGCCAATGAATTATCAATGTTGTGTAAGAAAGATAGCATCGATGTATGGGAGTTAATTAATTTAGCTAATTGCCACCCTAGAGTTAATATTCTTCAGCCTGGAGTTGGAGTAGGGGGTCACTGCATCGCTGTCGATCCTTGGTTTATAGTTTCAAGAGATGAAGATAATTCAAAAATTATAAAAACAGCAAGAGAAGTTAATTTATATAAGACTGAGTGGGTAGAAAAAGAAATCGAGAATGAGGTTCATAAATATAATAAGAATGTCTTGCCTAAAGTAGCATTCTTTGGAATTGCATTTAAGCCCAATATTGATGACTTTAGAGAGTCTCCTGCTTTAACTGTAGTCAACAATATGAAAAATAAACTTCAAGATATTATGGTTGTTGAGCCAAATATAAATAAATTTTCTGATATTAACATTACTCCAGTTTGCGATGCTGTCAAATATTCCGATATATGCATTTTTCTTGTTAAACATGATGAATTTTTATCTATAAACCAGGAAGACTTTAAAGAAGGGGCAAAGATCTTAGATTTCTGTGGAGTGTTTAAATAATTTTTATGGATAAAATATGAAACCTTATAAAACTTGTACGAGCTGTGTTATGGACTCATCTGATTCCAAGATTTCTTTTGATAAGAATGGGAAATGTGATCATTGCCAGTTATATGAAAAGACTATACTTCCAAAATGGAATCAAGGCAAAGGCCATAAGGACGAACTAGATAAAATTGTTAAAGCCTTAAAAAAAGCTGGTAAGGGGAAGGACTTTGATTGCATTCTGGGAATGAGCGGCGGAATTGATAGCTCATACTTACTCTATCTTACCGTAAAAAAACTTGGACTTAGGCCATTGGTATTTCATGTTGACGGAGGCTGGAATAGCCAAATAGCAGTTAATAATATTGAAAAGCTTGTTGATGGATTGGGGGTTGATTTATTTACTGAGGTTATTGATTGGGAGGAGATGAAAGATCTTCAAAGAGCATTTTTTCGCTCTGGCATTTCTCATATAGATACACCTCAAGACCATGCATTTTTTGCAACAATGTATAAATTTGCTTCTAAATTTGATGTAAAGCATATAATTACAGGAGTAAATCATTCAACAGAATGCATCAGAAACCCTAAAGAATGGATGTATTATCAGTCTGACTCTATTCAGCTAAGAGATATTCATAATAACTTTGGAAGTAATGTTTTAAAAAATTTTCCTATAACAAATATTTTATGGCATAAAATATATTTGCCATATTTTAGAGGAATTAAGACATATAGATTGCTAGATCTCATGGAATACAACAAAGAGGAGGCAACTCAATTTTTAGTAGATAATTATGGATTTGAAAGATATCCACAAAAACATTTTGAGTCTAGATTTACTAAATTTTATGAAAGTTATTGGTTGCCTGAAAGATTTGGATATGACACTAGAAAAGTTCAATACTCAAGCCTAATTGTCACTGATCAGATGAGTCGAAGTGATGCTCTTGAAAACCTAAAAAATCCATCATTTGACTCAACTCAAATCAATAGAGAATTTGAATATATTGCCGATAAATTAGATATGAGTATTGAGGAGCTTAAGGCATGTTTTGATATGCCCAAAAAAACATATCAAGACTACAAGCATCAAGAAGCCTTCTACAATATAGGTGCTTGGATTCTTAGAAAAATTGGAGTTGAGCTTGGCGGTAAAAGATGATCTCAATTCTAGATTATGGTGTTGGTAATTTAAATGCATTTTGTACAATTTATAAAAGGTTAAATATTGATGTAGAAATAGTTTCAACCGCTGAGGCAGTTTTAAGATCAAGCCATATAATTCTCCCTGGTGTTGGCGCATTTGATACCGCTATGGATAAACTTAATAAATCTGGAATGAGAGATGCGCTTGATAAAGCTGTGTATGATAAAAAGACTCCTATTCTGGGAGTTTGTATTGGCATGCATATGTTGGGAAACTCTAGTGAGGAGGGAAGCGAAGAGGGTCTAGGTTATATAGAAGGCGATGTGTGCTCAATGGGTTCAATTATAGTAAATGAAGATTATCATCTTCCTCACATGGGTTGGAATAATATCACCTCTGATAATGAAAACCATCCAATCTGGAAAGATATTGATTCAAGCAGGGGCTTTTACTTTTTACATTCTTATTTTTTTAAACCTAAAAATAAGTCATCTATATTTGCTTCATGCAACTATGGGAACGATTTTACATGTGCCATACAAGAAGAAAATATATTTGGCTTTCAGTTCCATCCAGAAAAAAGTCTTAATAATGGTATTCACCTTTTAAGGAACTTTAAGGAGACTAGCATTGCTTAGACCCAGATTGTCACCAGTTTTATTAATAAGAAATAATGGTTTAGTAAAAACAAAAAATTTTATTGATGATAAGTATATTGGCGACCCTCTAAATGCGGTTCGTATTTTTAATGAAAAGCATGTAGATGAGTTAATTATTCTTGATATTGATTCTTCTGCTAAGGGCTGCGAACCAAACTTTAAACTTATTTCTAAAATAGCAAATGAATGTAGAATGCCATTGTGTTACGGCGGAGGAATTGCTGACTTGCATACTGCTGAAAAAATTATAAATTTAGGAGTAGAGAAAATTGCTATAAGTTCTGCAGCTATTAATGACCCAAATTTAATTAAATCAATCTCAGACTCAGTCGGTTCCCAGAGTGTCGCAGTTGTCTTAGATATCAAGAAGAGTCTATTGGGTTCATATGATATTTTTACTCATAATGGCACTAAAAAAATAAAAAAATCCCTGAAAAATTTAATAACTAATTTTCAGCATATGGGCTGTGGTGAGTTTGTTATAAACTCTATCGATAGGGATGGAATGATGAATGGTTATGATCTAAATTTAGCTAAAAAAATCAGGGCTATATCAAATTTACCAATTACCATAATTGGTGGAGCTGGTAATTTAGAAGATATAACAGATTTGATTTCTTCATGTGGGATTGTAGGGTGTGGTGCAGGTAGTTTATTTGTTTTTAAAGGGGCATACAGAGCAGTTTTAATAAATTACCCTAATTTTACTGATAAAATGAATTCTTTTAATACAACAAGATCATGATGAGCTTGTTCATAGACAACTAATGGAAAGATAGGATGAAACAAATTCTTCAAAATCTTAAAACTGGTAAAACATCTATTAATGATATTCCTGTTCCAGAAAACATATCAAAGCATATTCTTATTGAAACATCCAAAACACTTTTATCGGTCGGAACTGAAAAAATGCTGGTAGATTTTGGAAAAGCTAGTTTGATGGAGAAAGCAAGATCGCAACCCGAAAAAGTTAAGCAAGTAATTGAAAAGATTGGTACTGATGGAGTGATGCCAACAATTGATGCAGTTTTATCAAAACTAGATCAGCCACTTGCTTTGGGTTACTGTAATGTTGGTGTAGTTGTTGATTCTGATGATTCTAGATTTAAGCCTGGCGATAGGGTTGCATCTAATGGCAATCATGCTGAATATGTCAGAGTCCCAGCAAACTTATGTGCAAAAGTGCCAGACAATGTTGATGATCATAATGCAGTATTTACTGTTCTCAGCTCGATATCTCTTCAAGGTATCAGATTGGTAAATCCATTATTGGGTGAGTGCGTTGTAGTAACTGGATTGGGCTTGATAGGTTTGATAGCAGTTCAAATATTGATTGCGAACGGATGCAAGGTAATAGCAATTGATTTAGATAGTGATAAGTGTGATATTGCTCGTAAGTATGGTGCAGAAATCATAGATTTATCAAAAGAAGAAGACCCAATTAAAAAAGCTAATGAATATACCAAAGGTATCGGTGTTGATGCCGTTATCATAGCAGCAAGTTCTAAGAGCAATGATATAGTTAGCCAAGCTGCTGCTATGTGTCGAAAAAGGGGTAGAATAGTGCTTATAGGTGTGGTTGGGTTAGATTTATCAAGGAATGATTTCTATGAAAAGGAACTCACCTTTCAGGTTTCTTGTTCATACGGACCAGGAAGATATGATAAAGGTTATGAAGAGAATGGAAATGATTACCCTATAGGCTTCGTTAGGTGGACTGAGCAAAGAAATTTTGAATCAATACTAGATATGATGTCATCTAGATCATTGGTGATGGATGATTTAATTTCTAGTACTTTTGATATCAGCAAAGCTGAAGAAGCCTATGATCAAATCTATAATCAAAAATCTCTTGGAATCTTGATCAACTACAACTCCTTAATTTCTCCAAACTCTAAAAAAATACAAAGACATATCGAGCTAGACAAAAACTCAAATATTAAAACTAATGAAATTAATTGCGCCTTTATTGGAGGGGGGAATTATGCTTCTAGGACGCTGATACCAATATTCAAAAAAAATAAATGCTCTTTGGATACACTGGTAACAAGTGCTGGAATAAGTGCATTTCATCAAGGAACTAAATTTAAATTTAATAATATTGCTACCAACTACAGTGAAGTTCTGTCAGATAAAAATATTAATACTGTAATTATAGCTACTCAACATAATCTGCATGCTAAGCAGGTAATAGAATTTCTTGAAGCTGGAAAAAATATTTTTGTTGAAAAGCCTCTGGCGTTAACATTAGAAGAGTTGCAGAATATATCTGAAGCTTACTATAAAAATAGCAACTTAAAATTAATGGTAGGCTTTAATAGACGTTTTGCACCAAATATAAAAAAATTACAGCAATTATTAAAACCTATCAGTGAGCCTAAAGCTATTATTATGACAATGAATGCTGGTGCTATAGATAAAGACCACTGGGTTCAAGATTTGAAAATAGGAGGAGGGAGGATAGTTGGAGAAGCCTGCCATTATATTGATTTGATGAGATATTTAGTTGGAAGTCCAATCAAAGACTTTCAGGTAACATCCTTGGGCAATCACCAAGAAAAGAATTTTGTTCAAGATAAAGTTTCAATAAGTATTAAATTTCATGACGGATCAATTGGAACTATTCATTATTTTGCCAATGGCGGGAAATCATTTTCAAAAGAAAGAATAGAGGTTTTTGCTAATGACGGGGTTCTACAATTAGATAATTTTAAATCTTTGAAAGGTTATGGTTGGAAGGGTTTTAAAAAGCAGCGATTAATATCGCAAGACAAAGGCCAAGCAGCTTGCATCAAATCTTTTCTTGAATCTATTAAAAATGACGATCAACCTCCAATACCTTTTGATGAAATAGTTGAAATATCTAAGATATCCATAGAAGTGTCAGATGCAATCCTGAGATTATCCAATTAGAATGATTTGAAATTACTATTATATATAAATACTATTCTCTATTTAAAGCCAATCCAGATTATTTGGAGATTTCGCAATGCCTTTATTAGACCAAAGCTAAACAAAAAAATTACTTATCATCCAAGGAAAGCACTAGGTATATGGGTAAAACCGAATCTTTTCAAGACTTCAATGATTGGCCCTTTGAATTTTAATTTTCTTAACAAAACTTTCCATATAAAAAAAAGTAGTGACTGGAATAATAAATCTTTAGATAAGTTATGGTTATACAATCTTCATTATTTTGAAGATTTACTAGCTGAAAAATCTTTAGAAAGAAATAAATGGCATTTTGATTATATTAATAATTGGATTGAAAATAATAAATCTGAAAAAGGAATTGGATGGGAGCCATACCCAACTTCTTTAAGGATTTGTAATTGGATTAAATGGTTCAATGAAGGGGAACATTATGAAAACCATTGGATTGAAAGCTTATCCTTTCAAGCTGATTTGTTATCTCAAACTATAGAATTTCAAAATATGGGAAATCATTTATTTGTAAATGCTAAAGCATTAATTTTTTCCGGAACTTTTTTAAAGGGATCTGATGCAGATAGGTGGCTAGAAAAAGGTTTAAATATTCTTGATAAAGAGATTGATGAGCAGATTCTATCTGATGGAGCTCATTTTGAACTTTCTCCTATGTATCATTCTATAATCTTGATGGATTTATTAGATTTAATAAACTTAGCTAAGTATTTTAAGACTGAAGAGTTAATGAGCAGGATTGAAAAGTGGAAAAAATTTGTAATAATAATGTTCAACTGGGGGTCTTTGATGAACCATCCAGATAAAAATATATCTTTCTTTAATGATTCAGCATTTGATATTGCACCAAAATTAAGCAATCTTAAGCAATATATAGATGAATTAGGCATAACATTAAATAGCAAACAATTGCCTACAATTGAAAATGATTTTGCAAAAATTTTCCACATGAGGAATTCAGGTTATATCAGAACAGATATTAATGAAAAAGTTTGCTTGATTAAAGATTGTGCTAAAATCGGCCCCGACTACATCCCTGCTCATGGACACGCTGACACGCTATCATTCGAGCTATCAATTAATGGGAAGAGAGTCTTTGTGAACTCAGGCGTAAGTTCATATAATAACTCTGATCAAAGACTATATGAAAGAGGTACTCTTTCTCATAATACAGTTACTGTAGATAATAGAAATTCATCAGAAGTATGGTCTAACTTTAGAGTTGCCAGAAGAGCGATTCCAACAGAACCAATTTTTTCAAAAGTTGAGGACTCATTAAAAATAGAGTGTTCGCATGATGGATATAAATCTTTATTTGGGGGTGTAACTCATTTGAGATCATGGGAGATAAGGAATTCTAGTCTTCTTATTGAGGATAGGTTGGTTGGTAAATACAATAAGGCAATTGCTAGATTTATTTTACATCCCTCTATTCAGATAGAGTTGCTTAAAAATGTTGTTAATTTTTATATAGAAGGTGAAAGCATTTCAAATATAAGTTTTAATTCAAATGATATAAAATCTAAAGAAGTCTTATGGTCTCCTTGTTTTGGCAAGACAGAAAAAACTAACTGTATAGAGGTCCAAATCAATAATAAAAAACTTTTATCTAAATTATCATGGAATTAATTAAGGAGAGAATTTGAAAATTATTTTTATAACATTTTATTACGAACCAGACTTAGGAGCAGGTTCATTCAGAGCATCAGCTTTGGTAGATGCATTATTAAATCTTAATATAGATAATCTAGAAGTAGAGGTTATTACCACTCATCCTAATAGGTACAAATCCCAAGACGTCGAGAGTATAGATGGTAGATTAAGAAAAAATCTCAAGGTGCATAGAATAAATCTACCAGACCATAATAGTGGATTGGTCGATCAGGCTTATGCATTTTGTTTTTTTGCTTATCATGCTTTGCGTATCTCAAGAAAATCAAAAGCGAGCTTGATAGTCGCCACATCTTCCAGACTCATGACGGCATTCTTAGGCTATTTAATTTCAAAATTTAACTCTATACCTTTATATTTAGATATTAGAGATATATTTACAGACGTCATTAAAAATGTAGGCCCTAAAATCATAATGAAATCCCTTTTCCCTATATTTAGCTATATAGAAAAAATTACCTTCAAAAGAGCTACACACATAAATCTAGTGTCTAAGGGCTTTACAGAACATGTAAAAAAAATTAATCCAAACTGCACAATTACCTTACATACAAATGGAATAGACTCAGAATTTATTGGTTATGATTATTCTAAAAAATATGAGCTATTACAAGATAAAAAAATAATTTTGTATGCTGGAAATATTGGAGAAGGACAGGGATTGCATAAGATAATTCCAAAAGCTGCAAAACACCTAGAGAATGATGTTATTTTTAAGGTAATTGGTGATGGTGGAATGCGAACAGAGTTAGAGAAATATATAAATGAAAAAAATATTAATAATGTTGAATTATTAAGCCCAATGCCTAGGAGTAGATTGCTATCTTTCTATAAAGAGGCAGATATCTTATTTTTGCATTTAAATAATTATGAAGCTTTCACAAAGGTAATTCCTTCAAAGTTATTTGAATATAGTTCTACTGGAAAGCCTATTTTAGCTGGTCTTAAAGGAGTGGCATCAAATTTTATTAAAGATAATATTGTCGGTGTTAAGGTTTTTAATCCATGTGATGAGGATGGTTTTTTACATGCATACCATGAGTTAATAATTGGTAATAAATTATATGAAAGATCTAATTTTTTAAATAAATATTCTAGAAAGTCTATTATGAATATAATGGCAAATGAAATACTTCAATTATCAACAGGCTCTAAACCATAATTATGAAAAAAATTAAACTATTGAAATGATTAATTTTATTAAAATCAATAAAAGTGACCCGTATGCAATATTTAAAAAACACTTTGATCTAGCTTTAAATAATAACCAGCCAAGCATAAATGCAATTTCAATTAGTTCTTTTAATAAGAATACTTCAGAAGTGGAATCAAGATACGTAAACTTAAAGATCATTAAAGATAATGAATGGATTTTTTTTAGTAACTATAATTCAAAAAAATCGGAAGACTTTAAGGCGCATAATCAGATTTCAGCTCTTCTTTACTGGGATTCAATAAACATTCAGATAAGAATTAAAGCAACTATTAAAAAAACTACTAGAGAATTTAATAAAGAATATTTTCTAAATAGATCTCATCTAAAAAATGCTCTTGCAATTTCATCCAATCAGTCAAAGCCAATAGATTCGTATCAGAGTGTTATAGATAACTATAATAAAATATCAGAGTCAGCTAATTTAAGAGAATGTCCAGAATTTTGGGGCGGCTATTCTTTCACACCTTACTATTTTGAATTCTGGGAAGGGCATAGCTCCAGACTAAATAAAAGAGATGTATATATAAAAAATGGTAATAATTGGGACCATACACTCCTTCAGCCCTAGATAAAAAATTATTGCGTAATAGGCTAATTAGTATAAAATCACCACAATCAATGATTAATAGACCACAAACAGCATTTATAAATATGTTTATAGTAAATCCTAAATGTATATAATTCTTTAATTCTTCTTAACAGGTAATACTCATAGCATCTCAGAAAAAAAATATAACTCCTATAAACGAAAAAATTAGAGCTAGCGAGGTCATGCTTATTGGTTCTAATGGAGAAAAACAAGGCTTAGTCGCATTTTCTGTTGCCCTTGAGTCAGCAAGAGTATCATCTCTTGACTTAGTTCAGGTGTCTCCTTCCGACGCAAGTCCTGTGGTCTGTAAGCTCCTAGACTATGGTAAACATATCTTTGACAAGAAGAAAAGTTTGTCATCTTCAAAGGTGAAGGTTAAAAGAAACACAACAAAAGAAATTAAATTTAGACCATCTACAGATGTAGGCGACTATAA